>OBJT01000333.1_pt1 | contig 12585 bp, 11 predicted proteins | sample 1519861 | NCBI WGS metagenome assembly OBJT01 (sample SAMN02401118, study PRJEB22541) | soil metagenome, isolate JX
AAACCACTTCCCAAACCAGCCGTTGAATTTCATCATAATGAAATCCCAGATACGGCCAACGAATCCCCCTTCCGGTACATCTTCCATCACCACCAGCGGACGCTGTTCCACCGTTTTGCCATCCAACTGAAAATCGATAGTGCCGACGACCTGATTTTTCTGTAATGGCGCTTCAAGTTGCGGTGAATTTAGCGTGAAACTCGCCTTAAGGTTTTTCATTTGGCCTTTTGGTACGGTGATAGCCGCGTCTTTGGCGACGCCCAGATTGACCTGACTGCGATCGCCAAACCAAACGCGCTGCTGTGCAAAAGGCTTGTCTGCTTTGATTGGCGTGACGGTTTCATAAAAACGGAAGCCCCACGTCAGCAACTTTTCACTCTCGCGGAAACGGATCGCGTCGGTTTGCGTGCCCAGTACCACCGAGATTAAACGCATATCGCCATCCACCGCTGACGCCACGAGATTGTTACCGGCGCCCGAGGTGTGACCAGTTTTAATCCCATCCACCTTCAGATTGCTGCTCCACAATAAGCGGTTACGGTTCATCTGCTTAATATGGTTGAAGGTAAACTCTTTCTCGCTGTTCAATGCATATTCATCGGGTACATCACTGATCAGACGTTGACCAATAATGGCCATATCGCGTGCGGTACTGTACTGCCCTTCAGCATCCAGACCGTGCACCGTCATAAAGTGGGTATTTTGTAAGCCGAAGGCTTTCACATAGTTGTTCATCAGCCCGATAAAGGAGTCCTGGCTGCCGGCAACGTAATCCGCCAGTGCAATACAGGCATCATTTCCAGACTGAATGACCACCCCTTTGTTCAGCTCAGAAACGGGAATGCGGTCGCCGGGCTTGAGAAACATCAATGATGAGCCACGAAGCTTTGGATTACCGGTTGCCCACGCATCCTGACCGATCGTCACAAGATCATCGTTATGAATTTTCCCTGCTTTGAGCGCCTGCCCTACCACGTAGCTGGTCATCATTTTGGTCAGACTGGCCGGGTCAAGACGCTGGTCAGCATTGGATTCCGCCAGCACTTTACCGCTGTTGTAATCCATTAACACCCAGGCTTTGGCCTCAATCTGAGGTGCATCAGGTGCCTGTTCAGCCTGAGTGGTGACGGGAAGAAAAAGCACTAATAATGAAGTGGCAGCCAGCGGCCGCAATTTGGAAATGACGGAGTTTTTTCTCATGAGCGTGACCAGATTGTCCTTGTTAAATCATGGTTTTCTTGCGGGTAAGACATGTCTTAACAAAAGCTACACGCTAACTACCTGCGAACAAAACCGTCCAACCGTAAAGTTTTATAGAGTTTATTAGAGTAACCCTGGCACCAACCCCGATGCGCTGCCACTTTTGATGTGTTGCGCAAGATGAAAAATTGCGAGAAATTCCGATTTTTCGCAGAACAGTTAAGCCAGTCACAAAATTCCGCTAACCTGATGCCAATCAGCCCGAGGAGAACCACGATGGACTTAGCCGTTTTTGATTTGGACGAAACCCTGATTTGTGAAGACAGTACCAGCCTGTGGCTGCGCTGGCTGGTATCACAAGGGTTCGCGCCTGAAGCATTGATCTCTCAGGAACAAGCATTGATGGCGAAATACCATGCCGGCACCCTCTCTATTGAAGAGTACATGAGTACCACGCTTGCCCCCCTCGCCGGTATGGCGACATTGACCGTTGAGGGCTGGATAAGGCGTTTTATCCATCGCGACATCTTGCCGCGCGTCTTCCCCGCCGCGCGTGAACGTATTGACTGGCATCAGCAGCGTGGCGACACGGTCATGATCATTACTGCTAGCGGCGACCATCTGGCCGTCCCCATAGCCCAACGCCTTGGTGTACATGGTGCTTTGGCGATAGGCGTGGAAGTGGTCGATGAGCGTTACAGTGGACAGATTTATGGCACCGCCACCTACCGCGAAGGCAAAGTCACACGTCTGAGCGATTGGAAAGCCTTGCAGCAGGATCAGCGCTTTGAGCGTACATGGGCTTACAGCGACTCCATGAATGACCTGCCGCTGCTTGCCCACGCCGATCATGCCTGGGTTATCAACCCCGATGCATCACTGCAGCAGGAAGCCCAGCAGCGCGGTTGGGAAGTGTGTAACTGGGCGCGATAAGCTATCCGCGAGGGGTGCTGGCCTCACCTGCCAGCCCCACTTTTAACAGCTTGCCGTTGGCTTCATCGGTCAGCACATAAAGATAGCCATCGGGGCCCTGTCGCACATCGCGAATGCGTTCACCACGATCCTGAAGCAAGCGCTGTTCTTCCACCACTTTTTCGCCATTGACCTGCAAGCGAATCAGGCTTTTCTCTTTAAGCGCACCGATAAACAGCGAATTTTTCCACTGCGGGAAGCGTGCACTGTTGTAAAACGCCATGCCGCTGATGGCGGGTGAGACTTTCCACCAGAACAGTGGTTGCTCGGTTCCATTCACATGCGTGCCCTGTGATTCCGGTACTTTTTGTCCGCTGTAATCAATGCCATAGGTCGCCAGTGGCCAACCGTAATTTTTCCCTTTCTCTGGAATGTTCACCTCATCGCCACCACGTGGGCCATGTTCACTTTCCCAGATTTGCTGCGTCCACGGATTGAGCGCTAAGCCCTGGGGATTGCGCATGCCATAAGACCAGATCTCTGCACGTGCATTTTTTTGCTGCACAAACGGATTATCCGGTGGAATTTGACCATCCTGCGTTAAACGCACAATTTTGCCCGAGAGCTTATCAAGCTGCTGAGCACTGCTGCTGGCAAAGTTGTCACCAAAGGCGATGTAGAGGTAGCCCTGATGATCAAATGCCAGCCGAGTGCCAATGTTGGCACCGCTGGAGAGTTTTGGCGTTTGCTCCAATACCACCTTGAAGTCGCTTAAATGACGGTTGTCATCGCTCAGCCGGCCGTACCCCACGACGCCACCCGCTCGCCCTTCGGCATCAGCGGTGGTGTAACTGAGCCACACCCGACGACTTTGAGCAAAATCGGGCGCTAATACCACATCCAGCAAACCGCCCTGTCGATTCGCCCAGACTTTTGGCACGCCGCCGATAGGTTGCGATAACCCTTTGCCTGGCTGCCAACTGCGCAGTTGCCCGGATCGTTCGGTGATCAGCAGGGTTTGATTATCGGGCAGAAACGCCACCGACCAGGGATGATCGAGCTTGTCCTGCAATACCTGAACTTGCACATCAGCGGCCAGAGAAGAATAAGAATAACTCAACGCGCCCAGCAGCAGCGCGACAGGCAGTAAACGCATGGGATTCTCCTTTTTACGGTCTGCCGTTAAGGGTAGTCAGCCCGTAAGAAAGGATGTGCAGGATTTACAAAACATTAAGCCCGGCGCAGAGGCCGGGCAGCAACTCAAGGTGCAGAGAATGCGACGGCATCGCGCACCATTTCCTCGATGCCAGGACGGACATCGTTGAGGGTGATCGGTGCACTGTTGTTCGGCAAAGACTTGCCAAAAGCTTTACGCACCACTTTGATCAACGGCTTACCGGTTTGTGCATTGACCGCTTCCACTTCGAGGAACAGCGCGCTGTTTTGCGTACGATGACCTGTCGCGGCCATGGTGCTAGCCACGACGGCGGCAATCGGCACCACTTCATAGAACTGCATACCCTCATTTTCCGCTGTCACCGCAGTAATAGCACTCCTCACACGTAGGGTATGCGCACCTGGCTTCGCGACCACCGGTTTACGCGCAGCCACGGCTTGCTTTAACTGGCTATCAGTGTATTGGCGAATTTGATCCAAGGTCTGCTGACTGATGCGCTCATTGGGACGCGCGGCAGGATAATAGACCACAGGCTCAAACACCACGTTGGTGTAATCCGCGCTGTGGTAATCCGGCGAGATCCAGCGCAACGTCGGTTTACCGCTCGGCGACTGGGCCGGCTTTAACTGGCTGTAATCGCCGAGAAAACCCGAGAACTGTTGTTTATCGGCAACATGAGAAGTACAGCCGACGGCCAGCATCGCCAACGTTAAAGCGGGAATATAAAGACGAAATCGCATGAGTGAGCCCTTATAAGAGGTAAACGCTTCTCAAGTGTAGATTGCGCGCTGATAACTCAAATAAAAATTTCTCACTCAACCAAGCGAAGCGTGATCGGATGAATGATTCTGGCTTATAGAGGGCACGGAATAAGGCAATTAACCTGGTTAAATTCAGTGTTACAGAATGATTCAAACAGAAACTAAAAGACATGCTTGGCGCTTAATAATGTTAACAGCCCAGCGCGAACCAAACGGTACAATAACAATGCATATCAACTTTTCACCATTCCCCCATGAAAACCAAAGATTTTAAAGTCAAACCTCTTATTGCAGCGCTGCTGTTTGCTTCAACGCTCTCTGCCGCACAAGCCAGTGATTTTTTTCATCAGGATACCCTTACCGGTGACTGGGAAGGTGCACGTAGCGCATTCGTTCAGCAAGGTGTGACACTGAGCGGCGATTATGTTTCTGAAACGGCAGGCGTGCTCAACGGCGGCCAGTCTTATGGCACCCGCTATGCACAACAGATTCGTCTGGGAGCCACCTTCGATTTAAACCGACTGTTTAGCGCAGATCACGCAGGTACGATACAACTCACCCTCAACGATCGCCGTGGTCGCAGCACCTCAGGTGACTTGGTAGGGAACCGTTTACCGATTCAGGAAGTTTATGGCGGTGAATATACTCGCCTGAGCGAATTCAGCTATGCCAACTGGTTAGTCACACCCCAATTACAATACAAGTTGGGACTGCTGGCGATGGGCAATGACTTTGGTGGCTTATCTATCCTGACCAATTTTATGAACGCCGGATTTTGCGCTCACCCGCTCTCGATGTCAGGTGGCAGCGGCTGGGGTAATTACCCTAACGCACACCTTGGTGGCGAGCTTAGATACAACTTTAACGACAGCTGGGCATTGCAAACAGCCGTGTTCAATGTGAATCCCGAAGAAAACAGTGAATCCTCACGCGCCTTCAAGCCATTTGCACCCGGCACGACAGGCTACATCGTCCCGGTTGAGCTGATCTACAACTTGCACAGTGCATTGCCGGGACAATACAAGCTGGGCTATTACTTCGACAGTTCAAACGTGGCGCGCATAGACCAACCTGACCAACGCGCGAACAAACGCTGGGGTGCCTATGTGCTGGCCGATCAGACCGTTTGGCAATCCACCACTTTGCGTAGTCAAAATCTGCATGTGTTCGGTCAAGCCACCACCACGGATGAGGCCACTTCCACCTTCCGTCATTGGTACTCTGCAGGGCTGGTATTAAATGGTCCGTTTGCTGCGCGCCCGAATGACGCCATTGCCATTGGCTATGGTCGAGCGGTTTACAATCAGCACAGCCGTGACAATGCGGTGGAGGGGTTGCGCGCCAAAGACGAGCTGGCTGCGGCTGACGCCATGAACAGTCTGGACATCGGTGAGCAACTGATTGAGATGACCTACACCCTGCAAGCGACACCTTGGTTGTCAGTACGCCCAAGCGTACAGTACATCAAGGAGCCAGGTGCCTTTTCTAACAAAGAGATCAAAGATGCTTGGGTGACAGGCGTTCAGGTCAAAGTGAAGTTCTGATCAATATCGCCTTCTGCGACCGGCGCAGAAGGCGTGCTAGCGCTTTATTCGAAGCAAGTTTCTGGGTTATCTGACAGAGAAATAAACGACTCACCGCCTTTGGTCAGGGCGATAATGCCGCCGCTCTCAATATCATAAACCCACCCATGCAGGCGAACTTTGCCTTTACGCAGCGCGACGGCCACAGAAGGGTGTGTTTTGATATTGTTCAGCTGGGCAATGACGTTCTCTTTCACCATCTCTTTCAGCCGCGTTTCCACAGACTCATACTGGCGTTCTTCGACCACGGCTTTCGCCGCGTTGGCGTAATGCAACCAATGATCTACCGCTGGCATGCTTTCCAGGTCGGCATTCGCCGCAATGGCATTCATTGCGCCACAGTTGGAGTGACCACAGATGATAATTTCGGAGACGCCGAGTGCCACCACCGCATATTCAATCGTGGCTGACACACCGCCAGGTTCTGGCCCAAACGGCGGTACAATATTACCGGCGTTACGGATCACGAACAGCTGACCCGGTTCCGACTGCGTTACCAGCTCCGGCACCAGACGGCTGTCTGAACAGGAAATGAATAACGCTTTAGGATTCTGGTTAGAAGCCAGACTTTTGAAAAGATCCTTCCTTTCAGGGAACACATTCTGTTGAAAATTCAGAAAACCTTTTACGATCTCTTGCATTTGTCTGCTCTCACATTATCCACTTCTGCTTAGGCTATGAGACACTGCCGTCCGCGCGAGTTAAAATTCTTCAGTGACGAGAATAACTTACAATCACCAATCGAATATTTAAGCAAAACGGGTAGGATTACACAACTCGGATCACCCAACCCGAAAGTAAAACTAACTGTAGAATTGTCGATAATAATAACGACTCAACAACCTCTACACCTCAGATAAGGATAGCGATGAGTATGAAAAAGTTGCTGGTTATTTCTCTGCTGGCCCTCAGTGGGCACGCTATTGCCGCCGATGCAGATATTGCCAAACCCCTTGATGAGACTCTGCAAACCTGTAAGAACAATGCGAATAGCACACTGGAAAGCGCAGATTGCTATCAGAAGGCCACCCAAGCCTGGGACAAGATGCTTAACGTGCAATATCAAGCGCTGTTGAGTGGCCAAAGTGAGGCATTCAAACAGAAAATGAAAATCTCCCAACGCAGCTGGATCAAATACAAAGAAGACTATTTTGCAGCGATGGAGAGCTTCTACCAGCAACAGCAGGGCACCATTTGGGGGCTGGTTGCAGCGGAATCAAAATTGAATGTTATTCGTGATAAAGCATTGGATTTATATCGGTTGCGTAACAGTACCAATATGGAAGGATAACGTTGTCGCGGAGAATACGCTCCGCGCTTCATCTTCCCTATACATTTTCTTCAGCAACCTCTGTACAATCGCCCCCCTATCCACACTAATTATGATGAATTCTTATTCTTATGAGCCATGTCAAAAATCCGCCGCGCGTGGGCTTCGTCTCACTCGGTTGTCCAAAAAACCTCGTCGACTCTGAACGCATCCTGACGGAACTGCGTACTGAAGGTTACGATGTGGTGCCACGCTACGATGATGCGGAGATCGTCATCGTTAACACCTGCGGATTTATTGATAGCGCCGTACAGGAATCACTGGAAGCGATTGGTGAAGCACTGAACGAAAACGGCAAAGTGATTGTGACTGGCTGCCTGGGTGCCAAAGTGGATCAGATCCGCGAAGTGCATCCTAAAGTGCTGGAGATCACCGGTCCACATAGCTATGAGCAAGTGCTGTCACACGTTCACACCTACGTGCCAAAGCCTGAGCACAACCCCTTCCTCAGCCTGGTGCCGGAACAGGGCGTGAAGTTAACGCCGCGCCATTACGCTTACCTGAAAATTTCCGAAGGCTGTAACCATCGTTGCACCTTCTGCATCATTCCATCAATGCGTGGCGATCTTGATAGCCGCCCCATTGGCTCGGTACTCGATGAAGCAAAACGTCTGGTAGAAGCGGGCGTAAAAGAGCTGCTAGTGATCTCACAAGATACCTCTGCCTACGGCGTGGATGTGAAGCATCGCACCGGTTTCTGGAATGGATCCCCAGTGAAAACCAGCATGGTCAGCTTGTGTGAACAGCTGGCTAAGCTTGGCGTTTGGGTACGTCTGCACTACGTCTACCCCTACCCACATGTGGACGATGTGATCCCACTGATGGCGGAAGGCAAAATCCTGCCGTATCTGGATATTCCATTACAGCACGCCAGCCCGCGTATCCTGAAGCTAATGAAACGCCCTGGGGCCGTTGAGCGTACGCTGGAGCGTATCAAGCGCTGGCGTGAAATCTGCCCAGAACTGACGCTGCGTTCGACCTTCATTGTCGGCTTCCCAGGTGAAACCGAAGAAGATTTCCAGATGCTGCTCGACTTCCTGAAAGAAGCACGCCTGGACCGCGTCGGCTGCTTCCAATACAGCCCGGTTGAAGGTGCAACCGCCAACCAGTTGCCGGATCAAGTGCCCGATGACGTGAAGCAGGATCGTTTCGACCGCTTTATGCAACTGCAGCAGAAAATCTCCAGCGAACGTCTGCAGGAGAAAATCGGCCGCGAAGTGCTGGTCATCATCGATGAAGTGGATGAAGAAGGCGCAGTTGGCCGCAGCATGGCCGATGCACCTGAGATCGACGGTGCGGTGTATCTCAATGGCGATCGTCAGGTGAAAGTCGGTGACGTGGTGCGTGTCAAAGTTGAACACGCCGATGAGTACGATTTATGGGGCACGCGCGTTTAACCGTGCTTCTGCTGGTGCGCACGTTTGCGCGCCAGATAATCGGTGTCCAATCTCAGCCGATCCCAGCAAGATTTGAAAATGGCCGCCGCAGCGGCCTTTTCTTTTTCTGTGGTACGCGGCAGCTCATTGCCGTCCTCATCATATTTTCGCCCGCCTTTATGATTACTGTAGCGACGTGCGCGGGTATAGCCCATCTGAATAAATTTTCGCGCCATATCCATGCCGACAAAGTCGTCCTGTGCGCGATAGTCCTCAAACAACTGCATGATCTGGACAGAAGATTCTTGAGCCAATTCCACGGTACGAAAGCGCCAGAACGGTAGAATTTCGCTCTTATAAGGCTCCACCATTAGTACCCCCTGCTCACCGCGTCCCACCTGATAAAGGTCTGGCCGCTGTCGGAAATCGATATTCTTAAAGTCTTGTTCGTAATCAAAGGGTTTCACTGCATTTCTCCTGCACGACATTATCACATGTTGCAATTATTTTTTTTCGGCACTTAAGCAATACGCTTCCACACCGATAACCTCTCTACCAGCCTACTTTGCTCAGAGAGAATCATGTTGCCGAAAATGAAAATTGTGACTGCCATCATATTGATGCTGTTGGTATTCACCGCCATGCAGGCCATCTCCGGCTCGCTATTTTTATCTTCCCTAATCGCTGGCCAGCATAATTTCACCGCCAGTAACCAACTGTCGCATCAACAGCGTGAGTTCTCTGACAGCTGGCAAACACTGGTGAAAACACGCGTCATTATCAACCGCGTCGCGATTCGTATTCTGAAAAATCAGACCGATGATGCTTCACGCGCGGCCATCAACAAGCTGCTGGTTTCAGCCGGCGCATCGCTTGATGAAGCTAAACAGCACTTTGACCGCTACAAAAGTGTCCCTCGTATTACAGGGCAAAGTGCAGCTTCCGCCCAGCTTATCGAAACTAAATTCAACAACTACTACCAACTGCTGAATCAATCTGCGGCTTTCCTGAAAGCCAACAACTATGCCGCCTATGGCGAGTTGGATGCACAGCAAGCGCAGGATGATTTGGAGGCGGCCTACAAGCAATGGCGTGGCGACAACGTTCAACTGATTAATGCGCGCGCTGCAGATAACGATAGCACTTATCAGCATATGCTGGTGATGGTCGCGGTGATGGCGGTGATTGTGCTGCTGTTGCTGGTGGTGGTGTGGCAACTGGTCCGCCGCATTCTGCTGGCTCCAATGAAACAGGTGCAGCAGCAAATGGAGCGTTTTGCCGACGGCGACCTTTCTGCCAGTCTCAAGATCGAAGGACACAGCGAAATGGCCGCCATCGCCGCGAGCCTCAACCATATGCAACAGGCATTGTTGAGCACCATCAACAATGTCCGCGACAGTGCCGATGCCATTTTTGGCAGTGCCAGTGCGATCGCTAACGGTAACAACGATCTCTCCTCTCGTACCGAACAACAAGCCGCCTCGCTAGAAGAGACCGCCGCCAGCATGGAGGAGCTGACTGCCACCGTCAAACAGAATGCTGATAACGCGCGTCAGGCCTCGCAGTTGGCGAAAACCGCATCGGAAACCGCAGACAAAGGCGGCAATGTGGTCGATGGTGTCGTAAAAACCATGCGCGATATTACCGACAGTTCGAAAAAAATTGCCGACATCACCAGCGTGATCGATGGTATTGCTTTCCAGACCAACATTCTGGCGCTCAATGCTGCCGTTGAGGCGGCGCGCGCGGGTGAACAGGGACGCGGCTTTGCCGTGGTAGCGGGCGAAGTCCGTAACCTCGCGCAGCGCAGTGCCCAGGCAGCGAAAGAGATTAAGCTGCTGATTGAGGGATCCGTACAGCGCGTCAATTTGGGTTCACAACAAGTGAGCAGCGCTGGCGATACCATGCAGGAGATCGTCAGTGCGGTAACACGCGTGACTGACATCATGGGCGAGATTGCATCAGCTTCTGACGAGCAGAGTCGCGGTATCGACCAGATTGGTGTGGCGGTAAACGAGATGGATCGCGTGACGCAGCAGAATGCCACGCTGGTTCAGGAATCGGCTAACGCCTCGGCTTCGCTGGAGCAACAAGCGAGCAGCCTGTCGTCTGCGGTCGCACGCTTCAAAACCGGCTCACGTACTGTGGCAGTGGTAGCCCCGGTGACGAAAGCGGTGAAAGCACCCATCGCAGCAGCGCCACGTGCCTCGCTCGCTGCCGGTACGCAAAGCAATGACAATTGGGAAACCTTCTGACGCAACAAAAATAGGGTCGCCATCAACGGCGACCCGAACTGCAAAAAGAAATTTCGTCGGGTGCGCCTTCATGTGCACCGATGAGATCATTCAGGTTTTTAACTTCGGATCTAACGCATCTCGCAGCCCATCCCCCAGCAGATTAAACGCCAGCACGGTTAGAAAAATCGCCAGACTCGGGAAGATCGCCACATGCGGCGCAATCACCATATCGGCACGCGCCTCATTGAGCATCGCGCCCCACTCCGGCGTTGGCGGCTGTGCGCCCAGTCCGAGGAAAGACAAACTTGCTGCCGTGATGATTGAGGTGCCAATACGCATGGTGAAATAGACCACGATAGACGATACCGTCCCCGGTAGAATATGACGCATGATGATGGTCCAGTCGGATGCACCAATGCTGCGGGCAGATTCAATAAAGGTTTGATGCTTCAGTACTAAAGTATTACCGCGCACCAGACGGGCAAAGGCTGGGATACTAAAAATCGCCACCGCCACAATCACGTTACTCATGCCGCTTCCCATGATCGCCACCACCGCAATCGCCAGCAAAATGCCAGGAAAGGCGAATAGCACATCACAAATACGCATGGTAATACGATCCCACCAGCCCTCGTAATATCCCGCCAATAGACCCAGCACCGTGCCAATCAATGCGCCTATCGCCACCGAGAAGAATCCGGCAATCAATGAAATTCGCGTCCCCACCAGCACACGACTAAAAATATCGCGCCCCAGCGAATCAACGCCAAACCAGTGCATCATCGACGGCCCTTCATTGAGCCTGTCGTAATCAAAATAGTTTTCTGCATCAAAAGGGGCAATCCAGGGCGCGACAAACGCCACCACAATTAACAGCAGCACAAACAGGCCCGCCACCATTGCCACATGTTGATGACGAAAGCGGCGCCAAAATTCACGCCACGGCGTACGTACCCGGGTTTCCGTCATCATTGGCATGGTTTTCAATGCCGCTGCGCGTCGCCAGTTCTTCAAAGTGCGGCTCCTTACCTGTAACGAATGGCCGGGTTAATTGCCGCGTACAACATATCGACAATGAGATTGATCAAGATAAATTCCAGCGAGAACAGCAAGACTTCAGCCTGAATCACCGGATAATCACGCATCTCCACGGAGTCCACCAGCAGACGGCCTAAGCCGGGCCAGTTGAACACCACCTCCACCACAATTGAACCTCCCAGCAAAAAACCGAACTGCAGGCCCATCATGGTTACCACAGGGATCATGGCATTACGCAGGCCGTGCTTCACCACCACCAGCGATTCGCGTACCCCTTTGGCGCGTGCGGTGCGCATGTAATCTTCCTGCATCACTTCGACGAAGGAGGCGCGAGTAAAACGCGCCATCACGGCGGCAACGGCAGCACCCAAGGTAATGGAGGGGAGAATGTAATGTTTCCAGCTATCTGCACCCACGGTCGGCAACCAGCCCAATTCCACCGAGAAGACCTGCATCAGCAGCATCCCCAGTGCAAAGGCAGGGAAAGAGATGCCCGATACCGCCAGCGTCATGCCGATACGATCCGGCCAGCGATTGCGCCACACGGCGGAGACAATGCCAATCGCCATACCAAAAATCACCGCCCACACCATACTGGTGAGCGTCAGCCACAGCGTGGGGAAAAAGCGCGCAGCAATCTCTGCGGATACCGGACGCTTCGATACCATCGACTGACCGAAATCCCCCTGAACCGCATTGAGAATAAAGTGCCAGAACTGTTGGATGAGCGGCTGATCGAGGCCCAAATCCTGACGCACCAGCGCGACGACGGACGCATCCGCTTCCGGGCCAGCAATCAAGCGCGCGGGGTCGCCTGGCAGCAGGTGAACGAACAAGAACACCAGCACAGCGACAATCAGCAACGTGGGAATCAATCCCAGAATACGTTTGAGAAAATAATTGAGCATGCAAAATCCTGCGCAGCATCGGCCAGCCTCGCAAGGCTGGCCGCGTCTGTTACTTCAGATCCG
>OBJT01000334.1_pt1 | contig 12566 bp, 25 predicted proteins | sample 1519861 | NCBI WGS metagenome assembly OBJT01 (sample SAMN02401118, study PRJEB22541) | soil metagenome, isolate JX
ATATAATTCAGTACTGTTACTAATTCATCTAACATGTGATCTCCTTAATAAAAAAGGACACTCAGTGGAATGTCCTTAGTATATACTTACTCGTCAGTGTCTGTCAAGATGATTTTTTCATGACGTTTGGAAAGTTCTTTGCTCTTATTACGAGCTAAAATGCTTTCTACATTATCAAACGCTCGTGTAATGGTAGTGTACATGTCGCCGCCGACTGCACCACCGGTAATGCTTTTACCTTCAACGATAACATCAACGTCAAAAGTGTCTTTGGCTTCAACCTTCAAATTTACTTTGAAGTTGAGGTCGTTCTTGGTGTTGTACTTAGAAAGCTTTCCTACGTTGTATTCTACGTGCTCGGTTAGAGCTTCAGTTACTTCTAAATTGATACCTTGAATAGTAATCATACACAACTCCTTATAGGGAACTAAGAAGGATCGACGCACGGTTCCCAACTTGCTTGAACCATAAAGATCCTTCAATTTCTTTTTTGAACTTACGATGATTTCCAGATTGTACAGCTTTCCAAAGCATTGTAAACTTATCAAGCTTATCTACACCCATGCTGTATGACATATCATACAGGATACGCTGCTGGTCTTTCGTAAGGTTTACTGCATTTTTACGTTTCAGTAATAACGTGAAGTCATCATAAGTACGCTTCATGTCAGCTTTCAAGATTTGTTTAGCCTGATAGTCTGAAATGCCGTTTCTGTACTTATTGGCATCAGATTCGTTGCGACCTAAGTAATGTCCGTAACCAATAGTGAAATTACCTTTCATATCTTTGTACGGATAGAACTTAGAATTCTTATATGATGGGCCTACAGCACCACCAAGTAATTTTCTTTTTATAACAGCTTGGGATTCTTTAGTACCCTCAGACTGTTTGATGAACTCTACTAACTCTTTATCAAGATGATCAAAGTGTAGCTTTACATCGGGTAGAATAACAGACTTCAAATCATTCTCATTTGGTAAGTGTACAGGGTTGTCAACATTTAGTACTTTAATACCCCCATTGACTTTTTTGAACACATCGATGTACGGGTACATCTCTACATTCTCAGGTTTCTTCTTTTGGGCGATTACCCAAAATGTGTCACCTTGCTGGACAACATACTGCTTTCTGCTTTCCGTCTTCTTTACTTTTACTGTTGCTAATTGCAATGGTAACGTAGTTACGGGCGGTTGCTTTTGAATTTGAATAACTTGTGGTTTTGTTTGTACACCTGAATTCGATGACGGTGTACGATCATTATGTTTATAACCAATAAATCCAATTAGTGCAACCAACAACAGAAAACCTACTAATAGTGCAGTTTTCAGTTTTTGGATAGCTTTCACTGATTTCTCCTTTTGTGTTTGGAAACTTTGACAAACGGCACTTCAGTGAAGCCGTGTTTGCACAAAGCCTCGTTGGACTTTCTACGATAACTCTAAGAGTTACTTCGAAACATTGTTTAATGAATCTATACGAATCGCTTTTAATAGCTCATCGCTTGATGTAAGGATTATAGCAGCAATCTCTTCAGGAGTGCAAGTACTAATTCCATCATCCATGAATCTTTCAATATTCTGTTGAATAAAGAAAGGGACATGTTCATCCATCAACTCCACAAATAGTGGGTTGGTGAATAATACTTGGTGGTGTTCAGGTAAAATCGTTCGGAATCCCTTACGAACACACATGTATATAATTTTTTTGGCATGCCGCTCTGATACAAGGGGGTAATTATCCCATGTTTTCACTAGATTGTCAAATACCGTATCAAACACTGATATAGGTGTCGCGGTATCTTGACATTCCATTTTAATCGACCCAATTGATATTAAGCTTGTGTCAACAGTGTCGTGATTCTGATCAAGAACTGTTTGTACCATATATGCTAATCCATTTAAGGCAGATCCGTATGAATCGAAGGAATAGTTTGGTATAAACTTGTCATTTCCAGTAAAAACAGGATGTCCAGATGCTGCCGAAAACCCCTCAATTGGCATTCCACGATATAAAAGACAAAATACATTTTTAGTCATAGTGAGTTCTTCCAATAGTAAAGTGAAAAGTATATTTACATTCTAGTCCTAGCTCTCGTCGTATCTTATGAAAGAACGGGACTTCAAAATCAATAAAACAGTACAATCCTTCTTTCTTCGGATCTTTCTTCACATGAATGTAAGGATAGTATTTTATCTTTACTTTCTTTCCATCGTACTTTTTCCACACGCCATGATTAGGTGGTGTCTCACCACGTACAATACTGACGTGTGCTCCCCAAGAAGGGTCAGCGATGGGAATATGTAAATCAGTCTTTACAAAGTACTGGTAGTACTTAATTAAATCTTCAGGTAATTCTAGAATACACCAGTAGTTCGTGTTCTTTTTCATCCCATGTCTGGGTGGGTCATATCGTATGACACCTTCGATCTCAATGTATTCTTTCATCTCTTATAGTCCGAATATTTTCAACACAGAATATAAGAATACCACGCTCATTGCCGAAAGTAAAGCAGTAAGTACTGGATTAATTGCTAGAGATACTCTAAAGTTCAAGTACGATGCAAAAATAAAGTTACGTAGTTGTTTCATATTTAAGTCCTTTAAATGAAAAAGCCCCACAATATGTGGGGCAGTAATCTTATGCAATCACTTGATAGCGAGGCTTATCAATTGCTGCTAGCATAATAGATACAGGATCTACTTGCTCACCAGCTAGGATTGCGGTTAGGATCGCTGGACTGAAACCAGATACCATAGCAGTGCCAGTATCGTGGATTGTCACAGGGTTGTTACCCGGACGACCATTTAGGTTCCAGAAGATAACTTTAGGTAGTTCATAACCGTTCTGAGCATATAGCTGTTTAGCATACTCATAAGCAGTTACATCCCAGTTACCGTTGTTATCTACACCACCCCAAGCATATGTGGAGTTGAACTCCATATCACTCAAGATTAGTAGATATTCAGGCATATCCTGTTGTTGCACGTTCTGCTTCACAGCAGTTTTTAGGATGTGGTGGAAAGCCTTACCGATATCAGTAGAACCACCCCAGTACTGACCACCTTTGTAATTGCATAGGTCACGGTACTTCTCTTCGACGTTTTTACCTTTTAGTACAAACATCTGTGGAGACTCACTGAAGTTCAAGAATACATCCTTGAATGCACCCTTTTGCTTATCGGAGATGTAGAGGCTTAGGGAAACCGCTACGTCCATGCAAGTTAGTGAACCACTAGCACCTGCACCACATTCCATTGAACCACTGGTATCACACATTGGTAGAATAGATGCACCGTTTAGGTAATCTGGTAGTGCGTCCCACTGTCCTACTAGAACCTTGTCAGATTCCCCGTATTTGAACTTAGTGGTAATGTCGTAAGGGAATAGGGCCGAAGCATTAACCTTAACTTCACCAGACTCTACCTTCTGACCGAATTCAGTGAAACGAGTTTCGTCGTTACGCATGAATGCAGCACGGTAGCGGTTCATTGCCACAGAAGGAACATGAGAGTACTCAATGCTAGACCAATCTTTTGCACACATGCTCTGTTCAACCGTAGTGCTTAGAGAAGCTAGTAGTTTGCGGTACTGACGTTCGTTGATGCCCATGACCTGCATTAGCTCACGAGCAATCGTATTGTTTGCAATACGGTTCTGGTTAGCAACAGATTCTTTGTTCACTGTACCATCAGCACTTTTCTTTAGCTTGTAGACGCGTGGCATCCACTTAGCACATAGTGCGTTACCAGCTTTTAGATTAGCAGAAATGGTTGCATAAGCAAAGTTTTTCACATTATCGTTAGTGAAAATTAGAAGATCATCCCAACGACCATATTCTGCTAGTACTGGGATTAGTTCTACTAGATCCTGTTGATGGTTGGCTTCTAGGTGACGAAGGATTTGACGTGTGGTTTCACGCTCACCTGCACCACCGCGAACATCACGTACCCATAGAACCATTTGAAGCGTTAGCTTACGGTTCATAGAATATGCTTGTTCGAAAAGATTCTCAAAGGTAGAGAAATCTTTACCACGAACTGCACCTAGAATCGCAAATAGGTCAACTAGAAAGTTGAGGGAACTTGCGTTTGAGACTGCACCGTTAGCTGTGAAAGCTACGTTGTCTGCTGCATTGGTGTTTTCGTTGATAATTGCTTGCTTGAATGACATATATTTTCTACCTCTCAGAAATGGATAATTTGGTTTGAGTGTTGACTCATTTCTTAATAACTACATTATAGCACAAAAAAAGCAGTTTGTCCCAAGTTTTTGAAACAAACTGCATATTTTTACTCTTGAACGTTTAGTTGTTCACGACCAGCGACCATAATCATATCATCTAGGTCATCTTGGGTCAAGTCGTTTGAAGAACGTACCCAGTACTGATTGTTGATGAGAGAATAGGTATCGAAATCTTTAGTAACACCAAAGATGAAGAAGTTTGGTGCACCACTGCAATAGATAGTTAGTGTTTTACGCATCAGTCCTCACATTTTAGTAGGAATTTGTTGTTGATTACTTTGAAGTGTACAGTAACACCATTTACTTTAGTAACGCTTTTAAAAACGTCACCTTCTGCGATCTTATGCTTGATAGATGCATGGTCAGCAGATGCTACTGCATCTTTGATAGACTCATACTCATCGAAGAAGTATACAATATCACCTTGTGGAACCGTTGTCAAGCCTAATAGTGCACACAGAGTTAGGAAATCACCGTCATCTAGGAAGCAACGATTGTCAATGTCCCAGATACGGAATGCATAGAACTGGTAATCTTCTAGTTCTTCACGGTTGCCCTGAATGCCCGGACCCATACACTCACCTTGGATAGCTAGCTGGCGGTCATGAGCTACACAGTACTCTTTTAGACGTGCTGGGATATCATCTTTTAGTGCTGCTTTCCAGAAGTGAGATTCAGGATCGAATTTTAGTGCTAGGTTACGAGAACAGATAGAAATCTGACCATCTTCCCACTGGAATGGATACGGTTTAACTTCAACAACTTCCAGTTCTTGAGTTTCTTCGTTCCATGCCCGTACTTCATCATCTACTTTCTCAACGAAGTAATCTGGGTTGCTCATAAAAGCAATAGTTTGGCTAGAGCCATCTAGTTTTAGAGACTTACGGAAACCAACACCTTTCATAGTTTGAGAGTACTTCCCAAATACGTTCTGGATACGGTCTTCGTCAGTCTTAGGAATAACGATAGGGAAGTTACCCGCCGCTTTGCATTTACCTAGACCAGTGCCGCCATTACGCTCATCAGGACGCTCGTACTTCGTTACGTGTAGGAATTGTTCAATACCCTCACGAGAATCTTCTAGCTGTGCTAGTAGCTTATCACGAATAGCTACGCTATAAGAATCAGGATGATTACCAGCAGCTTCATCAATTGCTTCTAGTTCTGCTTCGAACATAGATACAGGTAGTGCTAGACCCTGAGAGACAACACCGCGTAGTTTCTTGGTGCGTAGACGGAAACGCTCTACTTCTTTCTCATCTAGTTTAGTACCGCTACCCGCTAGGAATGCGAATTGCTGTGTCTGTACTGGTAGGAAGGAGTCGATTTCGAAGAATACACAATAATCTCCAACTTCGAATTCGCCTTTCTTCACAATTACTTCCCAGCCGTCTACGGTTGCTTTTACGATAAGGTCTGCACCCTCAATTGCGTCGATAGCATTGATTTTACGGATGGTGACGAGGCGACGGCCCTCGGTAATTAGTTCTGCCATGTTATTCTCCGTTTATTTTATTAGTTTTAAAATTTTTTCATTTTCATTGTTAATAATTGCTAACGTACAATTTTGATCAATTTCAGAATGTATTTTCAAAAGAGCGAAAGCACGTTTTACTGCTGTATTGGGTTCTATTTTCTCTTTATGACAAATATAAACTATCAATTCTATCATTTCATCAGATAAAGTAATATTGTTTGAGATATTCATTTATCAATATTCCCCTTAGTGTAGTAAAGATTCATCAATTCATCATGAGTGAAAGAAAAATTTCCATCAGGGGATGGTATCTGTTCTGCTTTTTCGGCCCGGTACGAATCACAATGATTTTTAATGCGACTCTTCTTGCATGGGTTTGTGCGTACAATTGGTATCAACCAACGGCGTCGGACAGGTTTCATGTCATCGTAGTTAATAACTTCAATACATTTCTTAATCATACGCTTAGTTCGTAACTCACGCTCAAACAATCCATTTAAGTCGTGTTTGTGAATGAGTTTTTTGTAAACCCACATTCGTCCAAACTGTCCCGTTCCCACAAATTTGGTAAAGTAAGTTGCTACTTTACGCTTTCTTGAACGTTTAGAAGTAGCCATTAATCTATCACCGTTTCCCAACCCTTGGAGATTCCAAGGTAGAGTACTGAAATAATTAACCACATCTGCCAGTAATCAAGGCTATTAATAAAACCGTATGCACCAACACCAGCTAAAATTGCAGCAAACATGTACTTCGGTATATCTTTAAACTTGTCCAAGGTCAACCTCCTTTCCTAAGTAGATAGTAATAGAATAATCGAAATCTTCCGACTTGTCAAATGATTTTTTCCATTCATGCAATTTTAGTACGAAGCAATCAAATTCATATGACCCTACAAAATCAACAAGTTTGTCATATTCACCAATGTTAGATTCTGGTAATTGTTGCTTGACTTGAATATTCCGGAAATCATACTCAGAACGTTTTTGTTCCGAAGCAAGTTTGGGAACTTCCTCAACCTGAACATTTATATATTCTACCGGTTCTTCACTCACAATGCAATAGGAATTTGCACACGCTGCGTAATTAACACTTAGTTGGGGGTGTTCAGTACATTTTAGAGTTACAATTGGCCCATCGTACCACGACCAATCAGTAATCTCATATCCACACTCTTTGAATAATTGAGTACTGTACTCTTTTGGTTGTCCCCAAATCAAGTTGTTTTGAACTTCAAGATCCATGAACTGGTACAGTACTTCAATTATTTTATAATATAATGATTTATCCATTACTTGCTCAATAGGGCTTTAATACCCGTTACCCGGCGGCGAGAGTAATCGTCATGATGTTGTTTCCACTCTGCGAAGTTGGTGCGTTCCATATTCAAGTCAACAATCTTCATGAATGTATATGGAGATAGGCGACCTTCACAAGACTCAAATTTTATACCGGGACGTTTGCATTCATATACGTTACCATATCCATAGTACTTGTTTGCGATCCAGATTTCAGTACCTTCGGAGAACCGCATTGTATATTGGCGACATTCCATAGATACTTCACCATTATGTAGTTTCATTAGAAGCAAGTTTACGAAACGATCTGGGGCTTCTAGTAGTTTGCGAGATTTATAAGTATTTTGGTACTCCTGCCATGCTTCACTATGAATGAACTTCAAGCGTTTCAAGTATTGTTCTTCTGTCTCTTCTGGAATATTGTATTCAATCACGGATAGACCAGATGGTGGTAGTTCAACCACTTCAACCACAGCAGGTGCTGGTGGCCTAATAAGTACTTTAGGAATATTGCGATTGATATAACGCAAATATCCTTGATATAACGCAAATGGTAGAATTGTGCTTGCCAGATAAGAAGCTATCGTTATTATCATTATGGAACCTTTATTTGGTATGTTTATCGCTTTCGAAATACATTGTATCCGTCTTTGTTTCTACGGTAAAGCTCTTTTGACATAATTTATCAGCGATAATTTTCGCAAATTCTACCGTTAGCTTGGTGATCTCTTCCGGTGTACGTGGGAAGCGTGGATAATTAATTACACGAATCAATAGCCCAGATTCTTCGCCGCCGCTGTAAACGTAGTCCACTTTATGTAACTGGAAACAGAAACCAAAACCGTAAGCAATCTCTCGACAAGCAGAACGAGCTACATCATAATCACCAGCAACGTGAATATTCGCGTAAAATGTTTCAACTTCGTTAATTTGTACAAAACTCATTTGATTGTCACCTTTTCTTTTTTGAAATTAAATAATGGCTTTTGAATACTACTTGGATCACGTACTCCAAAATATTCTTCTTTAAAGTTACGTAAATACTTACGAGTACTTAAAGATATAATACCTTCACGGCGTTGTGTGTATCCATCTTTCCGACAACGATAACATGAACCAAAATTTTCATCACGATAATCTTGTGCATAGATGGTTAATTGATTTTCTCCACCCATATGAATGCGGATCATACCATCACTATCTAAACCTGCATCGGCCTTGCCTGCCTGCACTAATGCGATTGCTAATAGCAATTCTCGGTCATACTGTTCATTGATAGGCCCGAATTTTAACAGCTTGTATTGGATGGTTTCACCCAACCAACCGTAGTATGCTGCTGGTACTAAGATTACTGCTAACGAAATGATGTTCAAAATGGTAAGCATGTTTTTCTCTCCAATAAAAAAGCCCCTAATGTTACTTAGGGGCTTATTATCTCACTCTTCTGAGTCGGTGTCAAGTGTTTCTTGATATTGTGTGTAAATAATTCCGGCAAACAAAGCACCAGCCGCTACGCAAAGCATCCACACTGGAAAAATGCTCAGGACGATTGCAACAACGGTAGCAACTAACGCACCACCAGCACTGGTAAAAACATCTTGTATACCAATCCAAACAGTGCTTATAACATCACGTGCAATTTTTGCAATAATATCAGTCATATTTTGATTCCTATTGGTTATTGGGAAGATATAACATATCACCAAAGCTGTTTAGCTCAATGCCATCGTATTCAACTTTTACGTTAATTTTATAGTAATCATCATTAGTATAAGACGACCCAGTAATGTCAACTGTAATACATATATTATCGATGATTTCTTTTTTGATTAGTTCCTTTATTTCATCTTCTGTCATTAATCTACCTTACTCACCCGATCGTGATCTCGACAATAAGTAGTATCTCCGAGTACACCATTTATAATAGGATGCATCCACACTTTCTTTTGGGTTACTTTATAAATTTTACCCACCATCAATGTACTACCGTTATCGTGACCAAATGCCACATTATCATCAATTTTGATTTCTTTTCCGCTTACGTCTTTCGCTTTCATTTTTATACCTTATTATAGTTCTCTTGAAATGACCCGAACTTCGTTCATTATACATTTCAATCTTATCTTCTTTAAGCAATTTCTGTAAGTCAGTGTCCGCATTCGTCTGAATGCACCCAATGCCATTTACAGGAATTAAATATCCAGTTTTCAACAACTGAACAATCGCTCGTCTCCGGGCTGAACCAAAAGGTAATTTTCTTATCTCCCGATACTGCTCAAGAGACGTACTTGGTAGGCTGATAAGATTTCCATCTTTATCTGTTTTAATAATTATGTCATTTGCGTTCAAACCATGTAGTGTGTGACCACGCTTGCTCCAATAACTCCTAGCCATATTTGTATTTACCTCATGGATTCATATCAGGATACTTTTCAAGAAGGCTTTTCAGTAAGGCTTTTTCTTTAGCGATTTCTTCTGCTTTTTTCAACACTTCTTTATGTACAGATAAAGCGGTGGCGTAATCTTTTTCTGATTTCACTAATTCTTCTATTTGAAATTGTAATCGAGAATTTTGTTCCACACCGGCCATCTGGTCTTGAAAACAATCCATTGGATTATCAGACAAAGGAGGAATAATGCACTCATCACACGTATTGTAAATGTTACGCTCGTAAAGTAATTCGCCATTCTTTAGTACTATGAATCCGTAATCACCGTATACATAACGATCACCTCTAAAACGGTATGCCTCAGATTCGAGGCGTTCTTGATCGAAAGTTTTGAAACGAATAAAATCACGAACTTCTTTTTCAGTACTGAAAGATTCTATGTGCATTATACCATCATGTACATCTGCATGTCGTTCCCGATTGTATATAACCGTATACATTATAGTTCCTTGGAGCATAATGTTAGTAATGCGGTTTGGTAAGTAATTGGAGTGGCGTCAACCATTGCATCCATTTGTGCTGCGATCCCACTTCCATAGTTTATGTCTTTATCTGTAGTGAAAAAGAATTCAAATACCACTCCCATTGTTTCATCACGATTGTCACGAATGTAAGTGTTTAGTTCGTCAACACTTTCCACTACCGTAGTATCATCAATGACGAACTCAGTTTCGGTAGTAAAGCTTTCTAGAATTGCTGCGATAATAACTTTTGGCATTAGTAATAATCTCCCGCCCAATAAACTTTTCCATCAAAACCAAAGAACTCTTTAAACTTAGCTTTGGCTTCATCAATTTTTACAAGTAGTTCTGGAATATCTAGTTCAGCAGGTTGACTATAAACCTCTAGTACTTCCACACCAATAACTACGTCATCTTCAAACCCATCATACTCAGGTGGGTTTAGAATTGCAAGACCTAAATTCACTTTGTGGAGTTCGTACATTTGCCATACGGGTTCTTCTGGACTCCATCCTGTACTGCTGGCTTTCCAATCCGCAATATATTTGGATAGGTCAATATTGACCCAATCCGATACCGCCAATCCTACTACGATTTTTGCTGCTGGACACCTAGCCATTTTGTTTCTCCAATGCATATTTGATAGCTTCATCAAATGGTAGTTTAATGTAAATTGGATTCCAAGTCTCGTCATCTAGGCCAGCTAGGATTTGAACGTAATCAACTTCATCCGGGGTATAGTGAGTACTACCAGTTTTAGCCATAGTTTCTTGTACCCATTCGTCCTGAATATCAATTGGACATAGAGTGTAATAATCATCGTGCCAACTGATGTAGTTACAGATATATCCACTGTGTGCGTAATCTGCTAGTACTGAAAGGCCGTGATCATCCATACGGAGTTTGAACCATTCACCATCTTTCATCATAATACCGATAGCACCGATTTGTGGGCGTTCTGATGGTGATTTGGGATACTTGTCAATACTACAAATATCAATGAAAACGCCATCTGGTGTACGGGTAACCCCAGTTGTTCCATTGGTGTAATGGTATCCATCATCAAAGTCTGGGCAATGATATTCTTCAATATACACTTCCGCGTCTGGGGTTTGTAGAAGTAATGCTGCTAGGTCTTTGGCTTTCATTATCGAGTTCTCCATTCTTTTGCTGTCAATTCTGACATTGGTGCATCACAGCCATCATACCAGTTTGCGTAGAATACGTCAATGGTTTCTTCTTCAATTTGAATGCCGTGCTTCTGACACAATGCAATGAACTTGTCTTTAGCACCAAATTCTTTGATTCCCCATATAACTTCTGCATCCCACGGATCACCGTCAAATGCTTCTAGATACACTAGGTCACCATCGTAGTTCAAACGCATATGGTCTTCTTCTAGATCGTCATGCATGTCTTCACGTGCATCACTATCATAATGATAACCTTCTTGAATAATTGCTGCTAAACCGTATGTTACTCTTTGACTGCTCATAAACTACCCTCATGTTCTTTAACAAATTCTATGGCTTCTTCAATCGAGTCAAACCATCCACCATCAATTTCATCTTCGGTTTCATAGTCCAGTACATCGATTCCTATTTGATCTTGATCGTAAACAACGAACAAGTACTTCTGTTCTAACTCAACTTCTTCTATTAATGCGTATAATTCATCAATTGTCATTTTCATACCCAAAAGAAAAGGACGCAAAAGCGTCCCTGTATTATTGTAAGTACTTAAGTTTATAGAGTGTCCCTTCTACAAACGATATGATATCTTCCAAGCTATTAACTGAACCATAATCTTCTTGTGATTCTAATAGCTGGTGGATATATTTGGCCTGAGCTACATATGACTCAAGTGTTTCTACCGCTTTATCCAATGGAAGGAAGCAATAGTCTGTGTCCATACCAATTGGTAGTGGGCCTCTGGAATTCATTAAACCTTCAACGAACGTATCAACAAATTCCGGTAATTCTTTATAGAACTCATCTAGTTCCATGTGTTTTGAATAGTAGCGGCACTGTAAGTGCCAATGATGTCCAAGTGATGGTAAAAATAAACTGTTGTCCACGAACGTTAGTAACGCAATGTCAGAATCATCAGTTTGTTCTGTACTATCTACGTAGTCCATCATACTACGCATATCTTCATATTCGTCCATAATTAAATCCTCATAGAATTATTCTAAGAGTATTTAGTTCAGTACTGTGATAGCCACGAATGATTTGAAATGTGTCCGAATATGAGTGAATGTCTCTTGGAGCCTATAATGATCATACAGGTTCCGGTTCACAATTGCAAGTACCAAAGCATGTTCTAACTCACTAATATCCAAAAAATCAGCCCAGCTTTCCAAGAAAAAAAGATTGTCTGGTCGATGTAATATTTCTATTTGACGAGGGAACTGTACCATATAAACGTTCTCACCACATAACGCGTGGTGAACACCGAAACGAAGTAACTCGTTACAGTTGATTGGTTCCTTTGAGGCGTAGAAGGAAGTTTGGTGATTACCATCATGTTCTTCGGAGTGAAATCTCATATATGCAGTCATTAAGTGCTTAAAATATTCACTCTCGTTTGTTAAATCATAAACTTTTTCCATTTTTAGTTATCCATTATTAAAAGAC
>OBJT01000335.1_pt1 | contig 12566 bp, 11 predicted proteins | sample 1519861 | NCBI WGS metagenome assembly OBJT01 (sample SAMN02401118, study PRJEB22541) | soil metagenome, isolate JX
TCTGAACTATTTGGAGGTGGAAGAGGTGAAAATTTTGGGGCACGACAACAGTAATGCCATGTTGCGGGAATACGGTAAGTACGAAGCAGCGCTCCAAAAGGATGTGTTGGCGAAAGAATTGAAAGACACAACAACCGTCGACAAATCCAAACGTAAAATGTAATACGGTTGACAAACAGATTTCCCCGCTATATCCTTAACATCAACAACGCCCTCACAGTTGATCTCAACGCGTCGGGGGCTTTCTTTTTCGAACATGGGGTTTTTTATGATGCGTTTTCCGCTGCTGATCTCACTGAACGGGGTGCCTTCTGGGGCCGCGTGTGGGTGCGCGCGGTTTGCAGAAGGACGGCTTTTGGGTCACTGATCCGACGGCCGCACGCCCCATACCAAAAGCACCCAATCGGGTGCTTTTTTATTGCCCCACTTTAAAACATACTTTGATAAAAAGGAGAACGTGCTGTGAATACTGAAGACTTGTGTTGACCCACCGTGATGGCCAAGAATTGCGGTGGGTGGAGTTGGCCAATCAACACCGCAACCAACAATTTTTCTTGGCAAACACAACAATACAAGGATTATTTATGAACACCACTTCCATTCGCAACTTGGGCATTATTGCGCACATTGACGCGGGCAAAACCACGCTCAGCGAACGCATCTTGTGGAAAACCGGAGAGGTGCACAAAGTGGGCGAAGTCCACAACGGCGCGGCCACCATGGACCACATGGATCAAGAGCGCGAGCGCGGTATTACGATTGCCTCTGCGGCCACACAAGCCCAATGGCACGACCACCGTTTGACCTTGATTGACACACCCGGTCACATCGACTTCAGCATTGAAGTTGAACGCTCTTTGCGCGTGCTCGATGGCGCCGTGGCTGTTTTTTGTGCCGTGGCGGGTGTGCAACCGCAATCGGAAACGGTGTGGCGTCAAGCAAAACGCTACAATGTGCCACTGATTGCGTTTGTTAACAAAATGGACCGCACGGGCGCGAACTTTGAGCGCGTGCGCCATCAATTGCGGGACATGCTCGGCGCCAATCCGGTTGCCACGGTTGTTCCGTTGGGCTCTGAAGCGCAGTTTGACGGTTTGGTTGATCTGGTTGAGCAAACCGTATGGGCGTGGGACGAAAAAGGAACGCCCACAACTCGTGATTGGAGTGCGGAAGAGCATCTTCATTACGCAGCGGCGCGCGAGACGTTGGTTGAACAGATTGCCGAAGTGGACGATGTGGTTATGGAAGCGTATTTGTCGCAAACGGTTTCCACGCAATTGTTGAAAGAGGGGTTGCGTCGGGCCACGTTGGCGCAGCGCGCGGTGGTGGTGTTGGCGGGAACGGCGTTCAAAAACAAAGGCATTGAAAATTTGTTGAACGCTGTGGTGGACTACTTGCCGTCGCCGATGGACCGCACCAATGTAATTGGACACACGGACGCTGGTGATGAACAGATTGCCCCCAACCGCAATGAACCGGTGGCGGGGTTGGTGTTTAAAACCGTTGAACACCAACACGGCAATTTGGCGTTTGTTCGATTGTACAGAGGCACACTGAAAACCGGCGACAAAGTGCTCAATCCGCGCACAGGAGACGTGTTGCGTGTGGGGCGCTTGGCGGTGGTCAAAGTGGACAGCACCGAAGATGTTGCTCAAGCGTTTGCGGGCGACATTGTGGGTGTGGTGGGTTGGAAAAACGCGCGAACGGGGGACACCATTGCCGATGAGCGGCATGTGGTGGAACTGGAACGGCTGAATATTGCCGAACCGGTTTTGGCTTGGCGTTTGGTTGCCAAAAACGGGGCGGAAATGAGCAAGATGGTCGCGGCGTTGGATAAGTTGTGCCGCGATGATCCCTCGTTGCGTTTGACCAGCGACACGGAAAGCGGTGACCCGGTGTTGTGGGGGATGGGCGAGTTGCATTTGGATGTGACCACCGAGCGCGTGCGGCGGGACACCGGAGCTGTGTTTTCGGTGGGTGAACCGATGGTGGCGTACCGTGAACGCCCCACGGTGGCTAGTGGTTTGGTGGACGAGAAATTGGCCAAGCAAACCGGCGGCAAAGGGCAATACGCGCGGGTGGTGGTGGTCATGGAACCACGCAACGACGATCAGATTGTGTTTGTTGATGAGATTGTCGGTGGTGTGGTGGGCAAGGAATTCATCCAAGCCACGGAAAAAGGCGTGCGCGAAGCGTTAACCAATGGGGTGCATGAGTACCCGGTGGTGGGCGCGACCGTCCGTTTGGTGGATGGCGACACCCACAACGTGGACAGTTCGGCCCAAGCGTTCCAACGGGCGGGTTTCCTGGCGGCCAAATCAGCTTTGGCGCGGGCCCAATCGGTGGTGCTGGAACCGATCATGGCGGTGACGGTGGACACTCCTTCGGCGTATGTGGGGGATGTGGTGTCCGACGCGCAACGGCGAAGTGGGGTGTTGGTCAATTTGGACGACAATGGAAGTGTTGGTCAGATTGTGTTCAATGCGCCCTTGGCGCAGCTGGGTGGTTACACCACCAGTTTGCGCTCAGTGTCTCAAGGCCGTGCCAGTTCCAGTATGGTGTTGCATGGTTACGAGCCCCAACGCGTTGCCCCCAAAACCGGGTTGCGTGCGTAACCCAAAAGCCCCCTTTATTGGGGGCTTTTTTATAGAAACAGGGTGGGAGACTTTTGAAATGGAGGGTTTTGGGGTATACTCAATTACCACTGTGGAGATTTGCGTATGACTGTTGACTTGGGTTTGGGTTGGAACGCATTGGAGTTGGAAATTGTTCCCCTGGCGCCGGTGGCTGAGCGGGTGGACCCTCCTGCGCCCCTGCTCAAATCCTTGGCCAAAGGACTGACGGCCGCTCAAAAACGGGAATTGGCCTGTGTGGAACTGAAGGAAGCGGTGGCCACCCAAAACGCGGCGCTTTTGAGCGACGTGTTTGCGGCGCATCCAAAAATCGCGTTTCCCCGGTATTTGCGGGAGGACTTTTTGGAAGACGCTCTGGTTCATTTCCACCCTCAAATTATCAGGGAATTGGAGCAACGCGGGTTTGTATGGAACCCCATGAATTTTTACACTGTGTTGTACACTCATTCCAATGTGCGGCCGGTGATGGATTTTTTGTTTGATCACACGGAACGCGTTTATGACGCGGAACACCAAAGCAAAGGGTATCCTTATATTTGGCACAATTTTGTCAGCAATCTGTTTTTACAGGCGCGCGCCAATAGCTCGTTTGGCGGGAAACATCTTGCGTTGGATCAGATGATTGAACAACGCTATCCGCAGCTTTGGAATGAGTTGAGCGCGTCCATTGGCGACCAAAACAATTTGTTCCACGCGGCGCTGATTGGGAATGTTAATCTGCAGCCCTATCTCTCCCGTATCAATTGGCCGTATGTGTTTGACCTCTTGCCGGACCGTTTGGCGGACGGATGCACTCCTTTGTTTCTTCGGGAACTGTCGGTGTTTCTCTCCACCCACCCGGATCTTGCGCAAATATGGAACACGCAACAAGCCAAGCGAATGGAAACGTCCACTGAGGTGGAACGACTGGCACAAGAGTGGATGGGGACCACTTATGACAGCAGCCGCCTGAAGGGCGTGTTGGAAACGTGGATTCCGCATGACGCGCCCCGTGCGTTTTGTTCGCGCAATTTAAGCTCAATGCACGCCGACTTTGTGTGGCGCGCGTCCCACACCTTGTGGAAGGATTTTTGTTCTGGGGTGTTCTCCGCCTATCAGAATTCTCACAGTAAAATTACGTTTAGTCCCATACAAGAACAGTCCGTACAATTGCGTGAGGCTATGAATGTGGTCAAAAATTGCTGGCGCGCGCCCTCGTTGCTGCACGCAATTGTGGCCCAAGGTTTGCCGGTGGTGGTGGATATTGCGCAAACCCCGGACGGCGCGCGGATTGTGACCAACGCGTTTGCTCACCCAGTGGTGCGGCACTCTTTTGCGCTGCATGTGTCATTGGACACCCTGCGCGCGCTGCACAAACTTTTGCCGCAAATCACCCAAGACGTGGACAACGAGGGCAACACATTGAGCCATTTGTTTGCCAGTCGCGGCAACCTCTCTTCACTAAACCAAAATGAACTGGGGCAATTTGCGCGCATCAACCCCGAAGCCTTTTTTGCGGAAAACGCCGCGGGGCAGAGTGTTAAAAAAATGCTGGAAAAGACATGGCACAGCAGTTATTTGAATAATATTGAAGCGATGTTGATGAAAAAAATGATTAAAACCAATCCCGATGTTTCGCGCAAACTTCACCGGGGTGGGCCCAAGCGTCGAATGTGACCAGAACTTTGGACTATTTCCAATGCCTTTAAAAATAAATATCGAATGGGTTGATAACCCGCTTAAAAACGCGGTGGTGGACAACAATTCCATCGCGTTGGCCACGGCGCTGGAGAAGAGCCCATCGGCGTTTCAAGTTCGAGCGGCGTTGGAAGAAGCTATTGAACGGAACCTTCTTGCGTGCGTGGAAACGCTTATTCCGTTTACCGACTCGGCGTATTTGGGCGGTTGGGCGCTGATTTCCGCCAGTGGATACGGATTTGCCCCTATTGTTAAACGGCTGGCGGCGTTTGCCGATCAGGAACATTTGCGGCTGGCCTTGGGCCAGGCGATTGTGGCCGGACACAGTGAATGCGTGGAAGAATTGATTGCGGTGACGGACTGCGCTTACGACGACAGTTACGCTCTGCAACTGGCCGCGGGGCGCGTGAAGTACGATGGATGGAGGATTTTTGAGATGCTGTTTGAGGTTAGTGTTCCGCAAGACGCGCTGAACGCGCTGCGGGGGCGAGGGTCTCAACACGCCCAAGAAGCGTTGGAACACCACATGAGTTTAAAAACGCGCCAAACTCTGTCCCAAGAAATTACAGGAAATCACCCCACAAAGACTCGGAAACTGTAGACCAAAACAAAAGCCCTCGTCAGAGGGCTTTTGTTTATTTGGTGTGCTTTCCCCATCTACAACAGAATGCGCACCACAGTGGCCAACAGCAGCGAACTTCCTACGCACACCGCCAAATATTTTAGCCCCATCGGAAAGCCCATATTGCTGAGCAAGGATGAGGTGAGAATGGTCACCGCCATAATCCCCGCGTCCAACCCAATTAACGCGCTCACCCAGCCCCAAATAAGGGCCACGACTCCCCAGCGAAAAATAGCTGCGGAAGGGACGGGCACGACCTCTTCACCAAACAATGTGTATTTGTCGTTCATTTTGACACCCACCCACCCAATGGCTTATAATGAGCGCAGTTTACTTCAAGGAATTGCAAATGTCCAATCTTTCCGCGTTGGATCAACTTCGGGTGTTGCTAAACGCTCAGCTTAGCGCGCCGTTGCGGCCGTTGCGCTTGCAATGGTTGACGCAGTGGGAAGCCCAGACCAAGGAGGCCCCTGAGGTGATTGAACAATTGCAGTATACGGATTTGGTGGAGTTGGACCGTCACGCGGTGGAATGGGCGGTGGAACGGTATATGCGCATTGACCACTTGCCGTTTGAACAGTGGGTGGGTCTGTTGATGCATAAACCCTTGCGCCCCAGCAAGAGCAAGACAGCTTTGGGCGACAACAGCAATATTGTTGATCAGGCCTTGAAATCTCAAGACAGTTGGAAAGCGTTTGAAATGATGGAGCGCTTGTTTGCCTCGGCGCCACAACAATGGCCAGGAATGGTTAAAGACACGTCCACTATTGAAGAGTTGGCAACCAATATGTTGCGGGACACACTTGCCGATTTGCCTGTGGAGCACCTGTCCCCAGCGGAACGGGGGCGGGTGGCCACTATGCTGTTGAATTTGCCCCCGCTTTTGTTTCCATTGGATGAACGCGAGACGCTGTGGGGGAAAATCTCGTTGGCTTGGATTGGGGAAGTGGCGGTGCAAGCGCAGCAAACCCATCAGTCTCAAGCCGTGGAATGGGAAGCGCGCGCCTTGCGGGAAATTTTTTCCTCGATGGAAAACAAACGCGGGAACTGGGAAGCGGTGTTGCAACGGGTGTTAAAAAATTTTGTCACCGATGAAAACGCATTGGCGCGGCATATGCCGTTGCGCCCCAAATCTTTTGCGCATTACAACAAAGTGCTGGCAATCGTGGACGAGCACTTGCCGTGGTCGGACGAGAACAAGCAAAAGTTCTTGCCGTCCAGTGAGGCGTTTATCAAAATGCTGCGGCGCAAAATCACCCCCGAAAACAATGTGGCGGATTTTTTGACTGATGTGTTTGAATACCCCATTGACCGGGCGGAAAACGCGCTTTTAATCAAGCAAGAACTGGCCCAACGCTTTCAGGTGTATTTGTTCTTTAGTGTGTTTGCCAACAACAAAACCGAATTGGTGAGCAAGGCGGACGCGTTGCATAAAATTCCCACGTCGGTGATGCAAACGCTTCGCTCAACGCCGCCGTTGCCCTTGGATTTGAAAACAGTGGAAGACTTGTTGGTGTCCACCCCCCGGGAGACCCTCAAATCCACGCTGATGCGGTTGCTTAGCAGCAAAAAACGCAAAGACGACCGCAACACCCAATTGCGGGAAATGCTTCTGAACGCTCTGCCCGCGGAGTTGTCCCATTCCGCGCAACTGGTGTTGCATTGGGCAGCTCCACAGACCTACCCTGCCCCCACGGGGCCCGTCGTTCCGTTATGGGTTTCCAAATCCACACGGGTGCGGGACAGCGCGGACGTGATTGATTTGCGCGCGCTGTTTTTAAAACACACGCTGTTGCACAATTTGGGGGAAGACGCCACAGCTGAAGGAACAACGCGCGCGGCGCGGAAGATGTAACGACAAAAGGCCCGAGAGGGCCTTTTGTTTTGTGCTTGGTGTTATCCGCCGATGTTGGAGCCGCGCTTTAGGCTTCCCACCAACTGGCCCTCTTCCTGAAGACGCTTGCCCAAGCGGTCGCCCAGCTGATTGATTTTTTCCTTGTAAGTGGAGCCCAAGGTGGCGTTCATGACATCTTGAACACCGGTCAGGACCGAGATGGGGGTAATCCAGGATTTCACGCGCGAGGCCAGCATGCGGGCGGATTCGTCCAGATTGACCTCAATGCCGTGTTCTTCGCGCCAATCGGCAATCACCTCATTGCAGGCGGCCAGAGCTTCTTCGGAGGGGGCAAATTTGGGGTTGTTGGGCATGAGACGTCTCAAAGAGGAAAGTGGAGAACAAGTGTACCACAGGGCGCTGAGCGCGCAATGAACAAAGGGCGCGTTTTGGGCGAAGAAAGTGTTGGGGAGATCAAAACAGTGGTACACTGGCGCCACACACAGGAGAAAAACAGATGATCCGACTGATGGAATGGGGCTTCGCGGCGGTGGGAATGGGGCTGTTTGCTTGGGGGCTGATCAGCGCCTTTTTGGGGCACTGATCAGATTTTTTTGCGTGGCGCGCTTTGGGAGGGGCTTGGGGTTAGGGCGGAGTGAATCACCTCTTTTTGCCGCTGGGTGTTGTAATACTGGTGGTACTCTTCGAGGGTCTTCAGACTTTTCCCGGACAATCCCCCCTCCAAAGTGGGCGCTGCCCCTACGGCGGCAAAAAAAGCGTCCCAATGCTCATGAGTGGGAAGAGGATTCACGGCGTACACCTCTTCAAACACTTTGCTTTGAACAAAATCATGGGGATGGGTCATCAATTGCGTGACCAATTTTATTTTCTGATCCCACGGAATTTCCCCATCGGACAACACCTGGCCAAAAATGTACGCGTGGGCGCCTTCATGAGCACAGGCCCAATTCAACAGTGATTCGATTTTGAGCGCGGGGCGCAGGCCTTCCAGCAGATCTTTCCATTCTTCATTCCAACAGGGAGGGGTGTACAGCTCCGCAATTTGCGCGCAGACGTCGGACTGGGCCAACTCTTTGGGGGCTCCGTGTATGTTTTTCAGCGTCCACAACATGTTGCGCACACTGTGTTCGGCCCACGCCACTTGCGCGGTGGATATTTTGTTTAACACGATGGGCAGAAGATCGGTGCGGTTTTCGGAAAGAATGGGCGCGGCGGCCAACACCAGATAATCGACGGACATATGCTCCCAAGCCGGGGCGGACGCCAAATTTGGGGTGTTTTCGTGCAGCAGCGCCTCAAAAATGGCGTTGGCGCACTCCAAAGGATCGGTGGAGGTGTTTAATATTCGTTCGCGGTCTTGAGTGGACAGCGGCTTGGGGGCGGCGGGAAGGGTTTCGGTTGACCCCATTTCCTCGACCAACGTTTGCACCAACTCTTTGTTTTTAACCTCCTGGTCGCGAACTTGTTGAGCCGTGCGAGGCGTTTCTTGATCGGTGAACCCATTTTTGTACAAGATTTGAAGATACTTTCCGTACATCACGTCTTCGTGGGACGCAATATTATTGGCCCACAAGGGGTGCAACCGAACGGCGTTCACATGCCTTTTCCTAAAATTGGCAATGAGGTTTATCCCGTAATAGCGGTCGCGCGCTATTCGAAAATTGGTGGTTTCCGCCAGTGTTTGCGCCAGCAGCGTGGAATTGGGCACCAAAGCGTATACGTTGCCATCAGGGTGGGGCCATAAAGCTTTGCGGGCCAGTCCTCCCGCCTTTTCTCCGTGAATGGAATCGGGTGGGTCAATGGGGGTGCTCCAGTTGTGGTGAATATCCACCCAACGGTCTTGGGTTAAACCGCTGTTCAACTGGGGACCGAACACCAGCCAGCCGTTGCTGTCGTCAAATTGTTTGATGAGACGCACCACACGCGCGGTGGGTGATGTGGTTTTGCGCCAGGTGGGGGAACACAACAATTCATCCAATCCCAACACTTGGTGTTCGGAAGACATTTGGGGCGCGTTGGGGATTTCCAACAGTTGCACATGGCTGTCTTCAATAAGCAACAGGTAATCGGTCAACTCGTGAATAGCCGCGGAGGGATCCAAGTGCAAAATTCCCACCGCGTATTCCCCTTCGGAGACAACGCGTTGCACCAAGCGCCCACTGGTAATTGGTATGTTTTTCATTTCAAATACTCAAAAATCTCATTTTGTTGTCCGCTTCGCGACCACACACATTTCCATTTTTGTATTTACATTTTTGCGGTTTTGCTGCGGGAGAATTTCCCCAACTGATATTCGTTTCCGATCACCATCCCAAACATCACGTGTTGGGTGATTTGCTCTTTGGTGTAGTGTTTCTCGTGGGGTTCCAATTCCACGCTGTCGGTCAAGTCCAAGGTGGCAAATTCAGCAAACGATTGCGCAAAACCCAAAATGGTCACCGCCACGCGCTCGGCCTGATCGGCGGCCAGATCTTCGCCCACTTCCAACAACGTTATTCCGTATTGGTTGGGAGGGATGGTGGCGCGCAGCGAATCTTTTTTTCCGCCCACGGTTTCCAGCGTGGCTTTGAGTTGTCCCATTAAATCTTGGACCCGTTGGGTTTCTCCAAATCCTTCGTTGTAGGCCAGCTGAAATATCACGTCGTGAAATTTGCTGGTGGGAACAATAGTGTAGTCGGGATCATAGGCCGGGGCCATTTGGGGGTCTGCCATGGGTACTCCTTATGTAAAAAACTGATTTTCAGCATAACACAAACCCCGCAAACAGCAATTTTTTTAGGTCTTTGGTTCCATTTTTTTTGCGGCCGTGGTAGAGTTGTCAAAACAGGAGAACATGTATGAATTACCGCACGCGAAAAATGATTATGCCCAGGGATCTGAATGGGGCCCACCACCTTTTTGGGGGGCGCGCGCTGGCGTGGATTGACGAAGAATGCGCCGTGTTTGCTGCCTGTCAACTTAAAAGCTCGAATTTGGTGACCAAATTTATCAGCTCGATTGATTTTAAGGCGCCAGGGTGTGTGGGGGATATTGTGGAAATTGGCTGCCGTTTGGTAAAATTTGGCCGCACTTCGATTACGGTGGCGTGCACCATTCGCAACAAAACCACGAAGGAAGAAATTGTGGCGGTTCAGAGCATTGTGTTTGTGCTGCTGGATGAACACGGACGCCCCAAAGAACACGGCATCACCGAGGAAACCGTCGACATCATTGAGGAAACCGTCGACGGCTAAACGCAAGTGTGGTATCATACAGTGTCTTTTGGAGGCGCCGTATGACATCATCTTTCCCCATGCCTTTAAGCACTGATCAAGCGTTGCGCGCGGCGTGCCGGCGCAACGACACGGAACAGGCGCTGGCTCTTTTGGACGCGGGCGCCGATCCGCTGTACAACAACGCCAGTGCGTTTACCTGGTGCGCGTTTCACGGCAATCGGGTGGTGCTGGACCGACTGCTGTCGGAATACACCTTGGAACCTGATTTTTTATTCAGTCTGCTTCAATCCAGTGTGAGCAATGATATTTTTGGTGAGTTGCACTCGCAATGGGGGGGCAATTTAACAGCTGAGGACAACAACACCCTCTTGTTCAAAGCTGCGCGCGCGGCTTCCGCTGCGACGGTGGGCTATTTAATTGAACGCCATCCGCCCTCCGCTCAAACCCGGGCGGAATTGGCGCGCGCGTTGGCGGAGCGGCAAATGTGGGGTCTTTTTGACACGGTGGTGGAGGGGTTAAATGCTCCCGTTGAATTGCATGGGGTTGTTCTGGAATTGAGCAAACACTCTCAAACGGAGCGGTTGCAACGGGTGGCTCCTTTGATTGGTTGGAGCAATGCTCACTACACGGAAATGGCCCATGTGTTTGCCCACTACCCTCCAATGCACGCCCTGATTGAAGCGGCGCTTCCGGTGGGGTTTTATGCCACGTGTGATGTTTTGCTGCAACATGGCCTGAAGAAGGACGCCGACTATTTTCGAGTGGTGTTGGACCAGGTGACCGATCCGGCCACCCGGGGACGGTGTTTGTTTGTGCTTTTGCACCACAAAAAAACCGCGCATTTGCACGCGTTAATGGATGTGGCCACGGATTTGGAAACGCACTTGATGGCCGCTTCCCACGCCACTGCGGCCCACAAAGAGTTTTTCTACCAAGAACTCAACATCCGCCAAAATCAGCGGTTGCGCGACAGCTTGGGGGAAACCGCGGGGAAACCCCCGCGGGTGTTGAAATTGTAATTAAATTTTCAAAAGGCTGGGCGAGGGCGCTTCTTCCTCGTCTTCGCTCAGCGCCTTCACAAACTCCTCTTCCGAAGGCAAATGGTTTAGGTCGAAGGTGCGCCACAAACGCACGGGGTGGTACACATCGTCAAGGTTCAGGTTGTCTTCGGGATCGCTTTTGGCAAAGGACGCAAACCGTTCAGCGGGATCCAGGGGCTCTTTATTGAAGCCCTGATACACTTCCAGGGTGTTGGCGTCCAGATCCACAACATAGGCGTATTCACAAAACAGCGAATCCCCCGCAAACGAGATGTTGTTGCTCAATTCCACCCCTGGGGCGTTTTGGGCAATAAACTCAAGAACGTCGGCGCTCATATCCCGCAGCAGTTGGGGGTTGTCCCGCGCCATCGTCTGGGAGGCGTTTTGGTCGGCCATTCCGTTGCGCGCGCCGGCTTGTTCCCAGCGGCGGGTGATTTCTTGGGGGGAAAGAAAAACAGTGGCGCGGACTTTTTCTCGGAAGTCCTCCAGATCATCGGGACTCATCGTGCTCAGAGCACTCAGCACAGTGGCGCCCGCGCCTTCGGGGTAGCCATCAAATTGGCCGTACTGAGCCACTTTGTATTCGCCGTCCACATAGACCGCCACAAGATGCCGGGTGCCCATGTTTGCTCCTTTGTTGGTAAAGTATTATTCTATCTCATTTCCCTTCAAAAGTCCGCAATTCCCCCCCCTGATCTTTATGTTGGGTTAAACTTGTACGAACTGACGCTTACATTTTTCGCGTTGCACCGCGTTGATCCTGGGAAGCGGTGGCGGCCAATAAGAGATTTTTTTGGTATTGTGTTTGAGCATCTTCCAGTATGTGTTTAATTTCTGCGTGAATGCCACTGTCGTCAAACAATTCAATCAGTTCGGGGCACTTGGCGGCGAACTTTGCGCTGATGATGGCGTTGTGGTCCACCAACAACTGATGAGCCAGGCAGACGTCTTTCTCGTCCGCCTCACTGTTAATTTGGCCGTCCCAAATTTGCTCAAAAAGCGTGGTTTCGTGTTGCAGCCACACTGGCGCGTTGGGGAGATTTAAGGTTTGTTTGAGCAGCCAGGGGTGCACCAAGTAGTTGCTGCACACATAAGACAGAAGTGAGGACTGCTGCAAATTGTCGTGGGGGTGGGCGTCCAGTATTTTGGTGATGGCTTTTAACTCGGGGGTGCGGTGGTCGTTGGTCATTTGCCAAAAGTGGTCTTCGGTGTACGGGTCAAACCCGTTGTCCAGCGCCGCCTGAAAGACTTTTGTAAAAAACAGATTGTTGGCGCGGGGGTGTTTGCGATGAAACTCCTCGTACTGGTGGCCCAACCAAAACAACACACTGCGGCGGTCTTTCAACGGCAAATCGTATTGATTGGCGCGGTTGTACTTTTTCCAGTCGATTTTTTCCATCAGGTGTAAGGCGTCATCAAGTTTTTGATTGCATACAGCGCTGACGAATTCATCAAGGTGACCGCGGAGTTTTTTGGGCAGTTGTTTCATAATAATTTTATATTGTTTTTGGACAGTTATAAACG
>OBJT01000336.1_pt1 | contig 12555 bp, 13 predicted proteins | sample 1519861 | NCBI WGS metagenome assembly OBJT01 (sample SAMN02401118, study PRJEB22541) | soil metagenome, isolate JX
GGTTGCGTTTTTGCTGTTTCTTCGTCACATCGGTGATTTCAAAGACATTTGATGTGATCTTCGCGAATACCGCATCCGCTTCCTCTTTGGTCTTTAACTTCAGTTTTTTCCCGTCCAACCCGTAAAACGCTGCCTGAAAAACATGTTTGTCCTTCAGGAAAGTGCCGTCAATTGTCCAAGACTCCACAGGTTCGAAACCGGCAATCTCTTCCTCGCGGTTGATGATCAGTTTCAGCGCAACGGACTGAACCCGTCCGGCACTCAAACCTTTTTTGACTTTCTTCCATAGTATTGGTGAAATGGAGTACCCGACCAGACGATCCAGGATCCTTCGGGCCTGCTGAGCCGAGACAAGATCCATATTGATCGGTCTTGGGTTTTTTAGCGCTTCCTTAACTGCGTCCTTGGTTACTTCGTTATACACGACGCGGATATTGTCTGTTGGATCCAAGCCCAACAAGTGTGCGAGGTGCCACGAGATGGCTTCCCCTTCTCTATCCGGGTCGGAAGCCAGGTAGATTTTTTCTGCCTTATGGCCATATTTTTTTAATTCTTTAATCAAGTCGCCTTTACCACGGATGGAAATATAATCCGGCTGGTAGTCATTTTCGATATCAACTGCCATTCGGCTCTTTGGTAAATCGCGCAAGTGGCCTTTGCTTGCTACCACTTTATAGTTTCTGCCAAGATACTTTTCTATCGTTTTGGCTTTGGTAGGTGATTCCACGATGACTAAATATTTATAAGCCAAAGAAACGACTCCTCTCAACGAAATATTTTGTATGTATATTTCTGTCATTTAAATCGTTTCCCATCTTATGCCATAAACTAGGTGTTTGTCAAATGGAAGTTATTTCGCAGATGCTTCAGTTCCACTGCGTTCTCATTTCTTCCAGCACGTCGGTCGCATTCAAAACGCAAGCAGCACCGGCCTTTATCAATTGATTGGTGCCGACACTGAGTCGGCTGGTAATATTTCCGGGGACCGCAAAAACGTCCCGGTTTTCCTGCAGCGCCAGATTCGCGGTTATGAGGCTGCCGCTCTTTTCTGTCGCCTCGATCACCAGTGTTGCCAAGGAAAGGTTGGCGATCAGACGATTGCGCATCGGAAAATGATAGCGTTCCGGCTTCGAGCCTAAAGGATACTCACTGATGACGAGCTGCTCTGCCATCATTTTCCGCTGAAGGGAGGCATTTTCCCTTGGGTAGGTGAGATCCAGCCCTGTTCCGATGATGCCGATCGTTGCTCCTCCGTTTTCGATTGTACAGGAATGAACCATTTGATCGATTCCTTTGGCGAGCCCGCTTACCAGCGTGATGCCTTCCGCAACCAATGGCGGTATCATTTCGTTCAGGACTGCCTTTCCGTAGGCGGACGGGCTGCGGCTGCCTACGACGCTCAAACAAGGCTGCTCCAACAAACGGATATTCCCCGCACAGAACACCACGACAGGCGGCAGATAGCTGTTCAGCCAGCCTTCCGGATAGTCGTTGTCCAGGATGGTCAAAATCTGGATATCTTTGCTCCGGTACAGCTCCAGCAGCTCTTCATATGGCGTCTTGCTGCATGCTGTCAGTATGGCTGACTTCAATTTCTGTTGTTTGGCTTCATTGGTCATCGGCACATAACTGTTTACGTTCTCTTCTATTGAATAACACGGATCCCTCATCCAAGACAAATACAGATGCTTCATGAAATGGGGTGTGCACACGCCCGTCATTGCATGATAAATCAACTTATCGCGGACCGTCAGATCCTCGCGGTTCATTTCCATAAAAAAACTCCTTTGCGTACCATCTGTTAAGATAATACGCAAGGAGTTGGATTATGCTTTATTAAATTGTTTGAATTTGGATGGCAGAAGTCCTTATTGCCCTCTCAGCATGCTTTTGATCGGATCAAACGTCTTCCGGTGGATGGGCGTGATGCCATGAACATCCAAACCGGCTAAATGCAATTGGGTGCCATACCCGGCGTTCTTCTCAAAGCCATAGTGTGGATATTGCACGGCATATTCGGACATCAGGCGATCTCGGTATACTTTCGCGACAATGCTGGCGGCAGCGATGGAGACGGATTTGGCATCCCCTTTGATGATCGATTGCTGCTCAACCGGCAACGGCAGCTTCATGGCGTCGATCAGCAGGCTGTCCGGTTCTTGTTTCAGATTGGCGACCGCCTGCATCATCGCCAGTTTCGTGGCTTCATAAATATTCACGGCATCGATCGTTTCGGGGGAAATCAAGCCGATCCCTACGTCCGCAATGTCCATGATTTGATCGTAAAGTTGCTCCCTTTTTTTTGCAGAGAGTTGTTTCGAATCATTGACCGGGAGGAAAGGGATGTCCGCCGGAAGAATGACGGCTGCAGCGACCACCGGGCCGGCTAACGGGCCCCTGCCGACTTCATCGATTCCTGCGATGGCAAGACGGCCTTTCGCCTTCAGCTCTTCTTCGAATGCCATCATCTGGATTTGCCTCTCTTTTAAGGCAAGGTCGAGCTGATAATTCCGCTCCCACGATTTTACTGCAGCTTGGACACCTTTGCGGGAATCCTCTCGGATTGCTGTCCAACGTTGATCTTGCAACGTTTGGATTTCCTGCAATTGCTCCTTGATGGCAGCGACGCTTAATGGTTTGTTCATTCCGATAAGCCCTCGCCAGCCTCCGCTAGTTTCACGGGAACCTGATCCAAAGTATACGGACCCAGTTTGCCGCCGCGGATGTCAAAAATAATTTTTTCGCTGGCTCGGCTGTAGTCCTCGCCAAAGCGCAGTTTCGTGGTCAATTCCATCAACAGATCCGGAATGGCCCCTTCAAACTGTTTTTCATCCACCTTATAGAATGCCTGCAATCTGCCCGGATAATGCTGCATAAAATGACGCAACGCAAATAGAGCAACGTCATCCTTATGGAAAACCGTATCCTTGATCGCTCCGGTCAGGGCAAGCTTTTGCCCAATCAGCTGATCTTCGAACTTGGGCCACAGTATTCCTGGTGTGTCCAGCAATTCAAAATCACCGCCGATTTTCAACCATTGTTGCCCTTTTGTCACGCCAGGACGATTGCCTGTCTGGGCGCGGTTCTTCTGCATCAGTTTGTTGATTAAAGTTGATTTCCCGACGTTCGGGATACCAAGGATCATCAAGCGGATGGCACGGGGTTTGACGCCTTTGTTGATCATCGCTTGTGTTTTGTGGGCCATCATATCCTTCAGTTCTCTTTTGATGTTCTCTACATCTTTATTGTTCAGCGTCGAAATCGAAACAGCTCGCTGCGCTTTAGTATCCTGTTTGAAGTATTCGACCCATTCTTTTGTGGCAGTCTTATCCGCAAGATCGGCCTTATTGAGGACAATCAATCTTGGTTTGTTTCCGATGATGTCATCGATCAAGGGGTTCCGGCTTGATTCCGGAAGCCGCGCATCAAGCAATTCAATCACCAGATCGACCATTTTTAATTTTTCCAACGCTTCACGTTTCGCTTTAGCCATGTGGCCTGGAAACCATTGTATTAACATATTGACACTTCCTTTTCTAAGTAAATCCTTTGTTTCCATTTCAAGACAAAACACAAGTGCAAATACACTTGTGTGCGGTTGTCTCCTTATTCTTCTGCACCATTATCATCGATGATCCCTATTTTGTTCAAAGGCCACAGTCTTAAATCGGCTGTCCCCTCGATTTGTGCTGCCGGGATGAACCCGAAAACACGGCTGTCTTTGGAAACGCTGCGGTTGTCCCCAAGAACGAAATACATATTTTCAGGGACAGTCGCTTCCCCTGTCAAGCTGAAGAGCGTGAAATCGCCAGTCAATGCCTGATTTGAGCTTTCTTTCAGCGCCTCAAGATAATGCTCCGCTACTTTTTCGCCGTTGATATACAGCTCATCCTGGAAATAGGTGATTTCGTCACCCGGCAACCCGATGACGCGCTTCACATATTCTTCATCGGACCCGTCCGGAGCAGGGAACACCACAATATCAAAACGATCGACTTCAGCCAATTTGTTCAGGATCAGCCGGTCTCCGGTCTCCAAAGTTGGAACCATCGAATCGCCGACAACCTGGAACGGATAAAACAGATAAGTCCGGATGACAATGAAGAGCACAAATGCGATTGCCACCGAAAGGATAAGATTCAGGACTTCCCGCAAAAAATCGCCTCGGTTTTCTGGTTGGACTTCTTTCTTTTTATCAACCCCGAATCTTTCGTTCCTTGAAACAAAACCAGAGTCTTGGTCGTAATGATCTTTATTTCCAAATGACATCGAATCACCCTTTCTTATAAATCCAGCTGGTACTTAATTTTCAATAAAGCCAAAATCCTCAAATGGAAAATACACCATTGCAGCTTTTCCGGCTATCTCAGCCTGCGAAACAAAACCGAATATCCGGCTGTCCCGGCTGCGTACTCTGTTGTCCCCAAGCACAAAATAGCTGTCTTCCGGGACCGTCTCAACTCCTGTCAAGGACAGCAAATCAAAATCCGAAGTGAAAACATCCATCCCCTGCTGCTTCTCTGTCCCCAGAAAAGGCTCTTCGATGAGCTCGCCATTCAGGTACAATTGATCCTCACTGTAAGAAATGGAATCACCCGGCAAACCGATGACACGCTTAATGAGCGTTTGCCCCTCTTCATTGCTGAAGATGATGATATCAAAGCGGTCAATGTCCGAAAACGTCTCATATAAGAGATAGTTGCCCTGTGCCAGCGTGGGGCTCATGGAGTCGCCTTCCACTTTGAGCGGAATGAACACATAAAAACGGATGATGACCACCAGCAGCAAGGCTAAGGTGATCGCCTTCACCCAATCCCAGATACCATCCTGCATCTTTTTATCTACTTTCATCGGTATCAACCTTTTTGGTTATAGTTTGTGCTAAAACAACACTCATAGTTTAGCACATTTTGCGCATAAAAAGAATCGCAACCGGTCCAAAGGCGATTATTCCAAGCAATTCCAGGCATTGCAAAAAGGTTTGGCACTTCTTAAGAGCTGCCAAACCTTTCGGATTATTCATTCCCTATCAGTATTTCCACAGCCTTATCGTACTGTGTATCGTTCTCTGTTAGGACTTCCCGCAATTTTTCGACTATCGCCAATGCAGTGTCGCCCGTTACGATACCGGTCGTTTCCAGCTCATTTGCAGCTTGGAATGACACTACCTGTTCGACAGTGTCTTCATCGTAATAACCGTCCGCCTCGACTGCATAGCCGATGGCATTCAGCATCGCTTCCACATTTTTGACCTCTTCCGAGACAGTTCCTTCTTCATAGGTCGCTGTGGAATCGATGATCGTCAACGTAGCGTATTCCGGAAGAGCGACTTCGTAGTCCACTGCAATCCCTTTTTCATGGATCCAGTTGCCGTTCGGCGTCAGCCACTTAGCAACCGTCAATTTCAACTCGCTGCTTTCAGTCAAAGGATAAACGGTCTGCACTGTCCCTTTGCCGAAGGTCGTTGTCCCGACCAACGGTATTTCGGATGATTCCTGCAATGCACCCGCGACGATTTCCGATGCGCTGGCGCTTCCCTCATCGACAAGCAGGACGGTTGGTTCGGTTATCTTGAAATCTCCGAACTCGCTTTCGCTGGCCACAATCTTATTCGGCTCGGCATCTTTTTCTTGCGTCTGCATGATGACGTCGCCGTCGTCAAGGAACATATTGCTGATCTTCAGAGCTTGATCCAACAAACCGCCTGGATTCTGCCTGAAATCAAACACAAAGGATGTGGCGCCTTGTGTACGCAGATCCGTTACAGCGCTGACGATATCGTCATAGGTCGGCGTCGAGAAACTGGAAACGTGGACGATGCCGATTTCCGGATATTCTTCATCCAGTTCAAACGTCACCGTTTCGATCGGAATCGTGTCCCTGATGATGTTCACCTTGAAGGTCTGATCCCCGCGCACGATTTCCAGGACAACTTCACTGCCCTTTTCGCCTCTGATCAGAGCGACTGCCTCACTTGCTGTCAATCCCTGCAAGGCTTGGCCATCCGCACTGAGGATGATGTCATTCGGCAACAGGCCCGCTTTTTCGGCTGGGGAGCCTTTGATCGGCGAAACAATGACAATTTGCTGATTCAAGGACATGATTTCAGCTCCGATCCCTTCGAATGAGGCGGAAATCGTCTCATCCAAGTTATCGCTCGCTTCGGTATTCAAGTATTGACTGTAGGGATCGCCGACTGCTTCCACCATGCCGCTCAAGGCACCCTCGATCAGCGCCTCTTCATCGACACCTTCGACATAATTGTTGAGCAGCGTCTGATAGACAGCCCCGATACGATCCGCTGCCGCCGCATCCAATGTAGAGCTGTTCGTCCCTTGGATGATTTCCTCTGTGGAAGGAAGCGTTACGCTCCTCCCGATCCATGCATACGTCCCGCCGATCGCTGCAGCCGCGACGATGATCAAGGAAAGGAAATAGAAGGAGAGTTTGACTCCGCGTTTTTTTAGTTTATGCCCGTTGTTGCCCATTCAAAGTACACCTCTTTAAGATTATAGGATAGATTCCAAAGCAACGAGCATCATGTCGTCGAACGTTGTTTCGCGCTCTTCGGCAGTCGTCTCTTCCCCGGTCAGGATATGATCGCTGATCGTCAATAAAGCCAGCGCTTTCCGGTTGTATTTGGCGGCCAGCAGATACAGCCCGGCAGCTTCCATTTCCACGGCCAGAACACCATAGTCAGCCAATTTCTGTTTATTCAACTCTTCATTGTAGAAGCGGTCCGAGGACAGGACGTTGCCGACGTGGACGGATAGATTCCTTTCCTTCGCGACCATGTAGGCGTTGTGCATCAGTTCAAAGTTGCAGATCGGCGCAAAATTGACTTGGCCATTGAACGTATTACTGACGACGCTGGAATCGGTGGTCGCGCCTTGGGCAATGACGATATCGCGCACATGGATATCTTTTTGGATCGCCCCTGCCGAACCGACACGGATCAGGTTCTGCACGTTGTACTCAGTGATCAGTTCGTTGGCGTAGATCATGATGGAAGGCAAACCCATGCCCGTGCCTTGGACTGAGACGCGCTTGCCTTTGTATGTCCCTGTGTAACCAAACATATTCCGGACCGAATTGTACTGCTCGACATCCTCCAAATAAGTCTCCGCAATGTACTTCGCTCTCAATGGGTCGCCCGGCAATAGGACTGTTTCCGCGATTTGCCCCGGCTTTGCTGCGATGTGTGTACTCATTTCATTTCCTTCTTTCTCTATTTAATCTCTGTTCCGCTCGACGTATACTTCAAACAACTCATCAAAGACGGACATGAACTCTGTATACTCGCCGCTCAACTCCAGGTAATCAGCTAGTTCATGGTAGTCGGTCATTTGCTTCGGAAAACCGATGTCCTCGGAAACCCGATTCGCAAATGCTGTTTTATCATCTTTTTTGTATGGGTCTCGATACGTGAGAATGAAAAGGTAAAAAGATTGTCTCATAAATTAGGCCTCTTTCTATTCTATCAAATTTTCTGCTGGTATGCTTACTTCAAATGAATATTCTTTCGTCTCTTTATCGATGGAAAGCAAACGGATGGCGCTCTCTTTCGGAAGGTCCATGCTGGCCAAGTTCATCAGTATCGTTTCCGATGCCGCATCCAAGCTGACGAATGCAGGCAACGTCAAAAATTGGGCCAAAAGACTCAGGGCTTCTTTTTCAGGCAAAAACAACCCGCCTAGGGAAATGTCGGTCACCTTCAGCTGCAGATTGCCGTCCGTTGTCGCATGCGGCTCCCCTGTTAAAGCAAACGGTATCGAAAGCCCCAACAGCACGGTCTCACCTTTTAAAGTCACCATATCCGTTATTTCCAACGAATAGCCAGCCAAGCTCTGCTCGGATTTCAGATATTCATTGGCGATGACCGCCAATTCGGTATTGTTCAAAGATAATCCGACTGAAAGCTGATCCTCTGATTGCGTTGTGATTAGGGCGTCAGTTGCAGATTGACTGGGCTGATCCGTCGTGATTTTCGAGAAGAGCCAAACTGCTGCCAGGACCAGTGTGATCGACAAGGTGATGAAAGCAATTTTCCATGGATTCGGGCTGTTTTTCACACTTCTTTGTTGATTGGTTCCCATTCTATTCGCTCCTTTCAAAATATCCCCCTGAAAGTCCCTATCATTTTCGGGTGGAAGGGATAATATTATTTTCTAAATCTTACCATTTAATGTGCTATAATGCATTCAGAAGGACGTTGTTGGAGACTGTTTTTTCTTTGGCCAAAAAACAATTGCTGACAGGCAACAAGGAGGAATGAATGTGACAACTTTTCCGCAAACAGAGGGCAGACGCAAAGTCATCGTCAATGAAGTGTTGAATGCCGTAACACATGGAATCGGAACCTTGCTTAGCATCGCTGGATGCGTCTTACTTATTTTGAAGGGATCCCAATCAGGAAACGTTACAGAAGTCGTTGCTTATGCCATTTATGGTGCTTCGATGATTTTGCTTTTCCTCTCGTCAACCCTCTATCACAGTTTCAGTTTGACCCGGTTTCAAAAGATTTTCCGCTACATCGATCACGCAGCCATCTATTTGTTGATTGCAGGGACGTATACGCCGTTTTGTTTGATCGCGGTGCGTAACGGCCAAAGCAGAGCTTTGTTCATTGCCGTTTGGGCAATCGCAATCATCGGCATTATCCTGAAGATCTTTTTCGTCGGAAAATTCAACGGAATTTCCACCCTCTTGTACTTGGGTATGGGATGGATGGCGCTGTTCATCATTCAGCCGATGTACCAGACACTCGGCCTGAACGGCATTGTGCTTATCGGTTTGGGCGGTTTGAGTTACAGCTTGGGGACTATTTTTTACTCGAACAAAAAATACGGCTTTATGCATGTCATTTGGCACCTTTTCGTTCTGGCTGGCGCCGCCTTCATGTACTTCGGCATCTTGCTTTACGTTTAAAAAATAGAAAAGCAGTACAAGCCAAAGGTGATGCACTTTCCCATACAGAATCAATATTAACTTACTGCAACAAAAATCGGGCTGACTCTTTAATTGGAGTCAGCCCTTTTTTCTTAATTCACCCGTTTGAAGACTTTGAATTCATGTTCGTAGCGGTTTTTGTCGTCGACAACACCCGAGGTCGACGAGGCTAATTCCCACTCGTTCCAGTCTGTTGTCGGAAAATAAGTGTCCCCGTCAAAGTCGGCATGAATGACAGTCTGATACAGGATATCCGCGAACGGCAGGAACAGCTCAAAAATTTCGCTGCCGCCGATAATGAACAACGTATCCTCTTCGTTATCCAAAGCCAATACTTCCTTGACATCATGCAGGACAGTAACCCCTGCATGGCTGTAATCGGTTTGCCTCGTCAGAATGATGTTTTCCCTTCTCGGAAGCGGGCGTGAACCCATCCCCTCAAACGTTTTTCTGCCCATCACGATTTTGTGGTTCAGTGTCATTTCCTTGAAATACTTCAGATCATTAGGCAGGTGCCAAGGCAATGTGCCGCCTTTTCCGATGATTCCGTTGTCGTCTTCAGCCCATAATAATGCGATCATCTCTTGTTTTGCCGCGCAGCCGAGCCAACGCCCGGACCGACCAGGTACCTTGATGGGACCTGATGGCGGCAACCTCCTTTTCCTCGGTATGGTAATCAGTAATTATACAGCGATCGGAGCTTTGATGCCCGGGTGGCTCTTGTAGCCTTCCAGGACGATATCCTCTTTTTCCATTTCGAAAATGGATTTCTCCGGATGCTTCAGCACCAACTTCGGCAAAGCGAAAGGCTCTCTGGAAAGCTGCAGTTCGATCTGTTCGATATGATTCAAGTACAGATGGGCATCCCCGAACGTGTGGATGAATTCCCCGACTTCAAGACCCGTTTCGTTTGCGATCAGATGCGTCAACAAGGCGTAGCTGGCTATATTGAACGGCACCCCCAAAAAGATATCCGCGCTCCTTTGATACAATTGGCAGCTGAGCTTTCCGTCTGTGACATAGAATTGGAACAATGTGTGACAAGGCGGCAAGGCCATCGAAGGCACATCTTCCGGGTTCCAGGCCGAAACCATCAATCTTCTCGAATCAGGATTGGTTTTGATCATTTCGATGACATCGCTGATCTGATCGATGAATTCCCCTTTTGTCGTTTTCCAGCGGCGCCATTGGGACCCATAAATGTTGCCTAATTCGCCATGTTTGGCTGCAAAGGCTGCATCCGTCAAAATCGCTTCCCGGAATTTAGCCATTTCGGCATCGTAGATTGCTTTGAAGCCCGCTTCTTTCAGGACTCTGTGGCCGAAGTCATCCATGTTCGGCCCGGCGTAATCTTCTGATTTCACATAGCGCTCGAATGCCCACTCATCCCAGATGTGGTTGTTGTTTTCCAACAAGTATTTGATGTTCGTGTCACCCTTCAGGAACCACAACAGTTCGCTCTTGATGAGACCGAAAGCGACTTTCTTTGTCGTCAGGATCGGGAAGCCCTCAGCGAGGTCGAAACGCATTTGATGTCCGAAGATGCTTTTCGTGCCGGTTCCGGTACGGTCGTGTTTCGTCGCGCCTGTTTCCAGGACGGTTCGTGCTAAATCCAAATATTGTTTTGTCATCTTGTTTCTCCTATATACATTAATCTTTGGCGAACTGACTGAGATATTCCCAGCGTTCCCATTTTTCGGCAAGCGCCGCTTCTGTATTGTCCAATTCCTGTTGCAATTGGGTCAGCTTTTCGAAGTCCGAAGCGTTTTCGGCCATCGCGCTCTGCAAGGTCAGGCTTTTTTCCTCAAGTTCGGAAATGTCGTCCTCGATTGTGGTCCATTCCTTTTGCTCCATGTAGGTCCATTTTGTCTTTTCCTTGACCGCATCCTGAGCAAGGACAGGTGCTGAAGCTTTCCTGCTTTCCTGCTTAGCGGCCTCGCTTTCCTTTTGGCTGGATACCAGCAAATATTCGCTCATATCCCCAAAGAATACGCCCGGTTTGCCTTCATCATTCAGGATCAAGAGCTTGTCGGCCACTTTGTCCAGGAAATAACGGTCATGCGATACGGTGATTACGGCTCCGCCGAAGCTGTTCAAGTAATCCTCCAGCACAGTCAACGTATCGATATCCAAGTCGTTCGTCGGCTCATCCATCAGCAGCACATTCGGTTTCGTCATCAGCAGCTTCAACAAGTAAAGGCGACGTTTTTCTCCTCCCGATAAGGAGCTGATCAGGCTGCCGTGCGTTTCGCGCGGGAAGAGGAAGGTCTCCAGCATCTCCGTGACGCTGACGACGATGCCATCGCTTCTCTTCACCTCTTCTGCAATCTCTTGCAGGTAATTGATGACGCGCTTATCGTCCGGGAGCACTTCGGAAAGTTGTTTGTAATAGGCTATTTTGACGGTCTCTCCGATGATCAGATTCCCGCCGGCGATTTCTTTTTCGCCTGCCAACATATTCAGGAAAGTAGTCTTGCCTGCCCCATTTTTGCCGACGATGCCGATGCGATCGGTTGACTGGAATATATAGGAAAAATCGTTGAGGATCTGTTTGTCTCCCGCGAACAGCGAGATATGTTCCAGATTGAAGACGCGTTTGCCCAAGCGGGAACCATCCAATTGGATTTCGAGCTTGACGTCAGTTGTGCTTTGTTGCGTTGCCTTCTCCAGGTCCTCGAAACGGTGTATCCGCGCCTGTTGCTTTGTCGTCCTGGCTTTGGCGCCCTTGCGCATCCATTGCAGCTCGCTCTTGTACAATTTCAGCTGCTTTTCGTCCATTTTTTGCTGGATAGCTTCACGTTCGCTCTTCTGAACCAAATAGTCCTCGTAGTTTCCTGTGTAGACTTCCAATCCGCCGTTCTTCAGTTCGATGATTTTCGTGACGGCATTCTCCAGGAAGTAGCGGTCATGCGTCACCAACAGTACGGACCCTTTGTATTGGGCAAGGTAGTTTTCCAGCCAAGTGATCGAGTCCATGTCAAGATGGTTGGTCGGTTCATCCAGCAACAAAAGATCCGGCGCTTGGATCAGCACCTGCGCCAAGCCGACGCGTTTCCGTTGTCCACCGGACAGCTCGCCTACTTTTTTCGTGATGTCGTCCAAACCCAACCTGTTCAGGATTGATTTGATCTGAACCTCTGTCTGCCAGGCATCTTGCGCATTCATGTCAGCTTCAGCCTTGCTGTATCGGTTCTGATTGTCCGGATTGAGACTGTCGTTCGCCAACAATTCCAAAGCTTCCTCGTAGGCGCGGACCGTCTTGATGATGGGCGCTTCGCCTTCATAGACCGCTTCAAAAACAGTCGCGTCTTTGTTCAGTTGGGGTTCCTGGGCCAAATAGCCGATCCGATAATCGCTGGGCACGTCCAGGCTGCCGGCATCCGGTGTGTCGATTCCCGCAATGATCTCCAGCAAGGAGCTCTTCCCGGTTCCGTTCTGGCCGATCAGACCGATATGTTCACCTTCGCGGATCGTGAAGGATATTTTATTGAAGAGTCTCTTCATCCCGTAGGATTTTTCTAACTCAATGGCATTAAAGTCTTTCATATGTGGCAATCATCCTTTGTTTTCAATCCATGTCGTTTTATGTTCAGGGATCTTGATAGT
>OBJT01000338.1_pt1 | contig 12484 bp, 11 predicted proteins | sample 1519861 | NCBI WGS metagenome assembly OBJT01 (sample SAMN02401118, study PRJEB22541) | soil metagenome, isolate JX
CCTAAGGTTGTCTTGAGGAGCCTGGCTCCCCGTTATGTGACATGTGCAGGTCATGCCATTTAACAGGAGCAAGGGGCGTGCCAGCCGAGATATGACGCCATGCAATCAATAGCCCATCAACTGCTCACTTTGTGAGCTAAAAAATTTTATCGGCGAAGTTGAGCGTGAATAAAGGAGGATTTCATAGCGGTAAATATGTCGTAAACTGCACTAAATTGATGCCGATTTGCACCAATAAAGCACACATTTTAAATCATCATGCAATCAATGATGCAATCAATGAAATTGTCGATTGCAGAGAAAAATGCAGCGCGGCATAGTGAGTGAAAACGGCTCATTCGATAAGGCGTTGCAACTATGCTCAACAAACTCTCCAGCCGCTGGCACGGCCATCAGGCGCAACACACCCCGCGTCCCGCCTACTTGTTAATTGCTGACATTATTGCTGATGGCATTAACAGCGGTGAATTCCTGCCTCGTGACCGCCTGCCCCCGTTACGCGATCTTGCCCTCTCACTGTCGCTCAATTACACCACCGTCACGCGTGGGTATGCCGAGGCGAAAAGGCGGGGACTGATTGATTCACGTCCAGGGTTAGGCAGCTATATTCGAGGCAAAGTCCCTTCAATGCCACTCAGCGGCGGGAGCAGCTATGAGATGACGATGAACTCGCCTATCGAGCCGGGAGAGGAGCTGGCGCAGGCAATCAGTGAAGGTGCGATCAATCTGTTCACGCAGCAAAACATACTCAGTCTGTTGCGCTATCAGGACTTTGGCGGACACGCCGATGATAAGGCGATGGCTAAAGTGTGGTTAGAGAAGCAACTGCCGCCAGTTAACGTCGAAGAGGTGTTAATCACGCCGGGCATTCACAGTGCCCTCGTCGGGTTATTGACGCTGTTATGCCGTAAAGGGGGCAGCGTGTGCGTGAGCGATCTGATTTATCCCGGCCTCAAAGCCATCGCCAGCCAGTTAAACATCACGTTGCAGTCTCTCCCTTGTGATGAGGATGGCCCGCTACCGCGTGCGTTTGAACATCAGTGTCAGAGCGGGCATATCAGCGCACTCTATATCAATCCGACTTTGCAGAATCCCACCACGTTAACGCTACCTTTGCGTCGGCGTGAAGCACTAGCGGATGTCGCTTCACGCTACAGTATTCCGGTCATTGAAGATGAAGCCTATGCGGCGCTGGTGTCAGAACACATTCCGTCGTTCAGTGAACTGATTCCTGAATTGACGTGGTACATCACCGGCATGTCGAAGTGTTTTGGCCCAGGGTTACGTACAGCCTTTGTTAAAGGCCCCGGCAAACGCAATACGCAATTACTGGCGGGCGCGTTACGCGCGCTCAACGTGATGGCAAGCCCGATCACCAATGCGCTGGCATCACAATGGATACAGGATGGCACAGCCGATCGCGTGTTGGGCTCCATTCGTGCAGAAGCGGGAATTCGCCAGAAGCTTGCCGCCGATATTCTACGGCCTTTTAACTTACGCGCTTCACCAGAGGGCTTCCACTTGTGGCTTCTGTTGCCGCGCCACCTCAACTGGAACCCCGCAGAAGTGGCGGTAAAATTGCGGGAACTTGGGGTGAGCGCCGTCTCCAGTGCCGCGTTTTGCACCGACAACAACCCGCCTGATGCGTTACGTATCTGCCTGGGAGGTGCATGGTCACGCGCGATATGTTCCGAGAACCTCCAGACTATCGCGCATGTTTTAGCGCATCCAGAGCACTATCACAGCATAGTGTTGTAATGTTCAAACGCCACATAGAGCAATGCCGCCATTAGTTCTGGTGGTCACTCTCTAATTCAATCTTTTTAATGACGTCTGCCAAACAAAGGGCTGTAAATCCGAGTACAGGATGCCTTGCTCGGCCATTTTGGCCGGGATTGCAGCCTGTACCTGGCGGATCGCCTTGCTCATCATGGCGTCCACTTCCACATCTTGTAAGGTTTTCACCACTTCACTCATCTCTTCCGCACGCCTGACGCCATGCTCAGCGACGCGGCTAATCAGATAATGAGGCAGCTGATCATTCCATCCCATTGAAGGGAAGCTCGCATGCAGCGAGGCCAGCACCGCATCTTCAACGCCATACTGTTGCGCGGCACTGAGGCATTCGGTGGTTAAGGCTTCCAGCCCTTTGATCATCACACTGCGGCACATCTTTATGGCAGAGACATCACCGATGATTTCGCTCACTGCCCGGGCACAGCAACCGAGGCTCGTCAAGGTTTCAGCCAGCAAGTCAGCATGGAGTCCAGCCAGCAGCAGTGGTGTCGCCAGCCGCTTGGGTGGAACGGGTGCCATCACAGCCACGTCAAGGTAGTTGCCTTTTCCATGCTTTACGGCCTCTGCAGCGGCTTGTTTCGTGGCTGGCGAGACGGAGTTAAAGTCGAGGAAGTGTTGCCCACTCACTAATAACGGTGCCGCCTGCTCAGCGACTTCCCGCGCATTCCCTGCCGTCACCAGTGACAGGATGAGATCAGCACCTTGGATCGCTTCGCCAAGCGATGCGGCAAGTCCCACATTGAGCTGTTGAGCACGCGCGCGAAGCGATGCAGCTTCTGAGCCCATCAATTTTTTATCCCAGACGCGGATAGTCGCCTTGCGCGCCAAGCCTTCAGCGTAAATTTGCCCAGCTTCCCCGAAGCCGATAATGGCGATTTGTGTCATCCTGCTCTCCTTATGTGCCCGACCACACTGTGCCTGGAATCGCTACCCGGCCATCAAACAGCAGCCGTGCGGTGCGAATCAAACCACTGCGACTCACATTACCTTGTGCATCAAGGGTCAACATCACGCTGAACTCGCCACTGGGATGCTCCACTGCCAGTCGCTGTTCATGCGCGCTGCTAACGCGGGCCAAGCCTTCTGCTACCGATCCTGGAATCAGGCATGCCGTCGCCACACTGACTGCGCCCAGCACGCCAATCGATGCGTGGCAGCGGTGGGGAATAAAGGTGCGCGAGCTAATAGCACCCCCGTTTGTGGGGACAGCAATCAGCGTCATTTTCGGTACGGTACGTTGCGCGACATCACCAAGATTCATTAAGGGCCCGGCCTGCAGTCGGATCGATTCAAGCCGCGCTTTTAGCTCCTCATCACTGTCCAGTTGCTCACGACTTTCTAGTCCGGTGCGTTGTAAATCGGCGGCTCGCACCACCACGACCGGCATGCCGTTATCAATGCAGGTCACGTTAATTCCATCGAAGGTGTCTACCGCCCGGCCGGTCGGTAACAGCGCACCGCAGCTGGACCCGGCAATATCGGCGAATCTCAGCACCTGCTCTGCGGCAGTGCCGGGGACACCGTCAATCTGCGTATCGCCCTGATACTCCACGGCACCTTCTGGCGTCGGAATTTGCGCTTCGGCAATTTGACCGGTGTTCACCATAAAGATGCGCACTCGCGTCACCGCGCCCTCTACGGGGACTAACCCTTTTTCAATCGCGATAGGGCCAACAGCGGCAAGTACATTGCCGCAATTTTGTCCGTAATCGACCACGGCCTTATCCACATTGACCTGTGCAAACAGGTACTCCACGTCTGCATCCGGGCGGGAGGAGCGTGAAATGATCGCAACTTTGCTGGTGAGCGGATCGGCACCGCCGATGCCATCAATTTGGCGTTTATCTGGCGAACCCATCACCGCCAGCAACACATTATCGCGTACGGATTGATCGGCAGGCAGGTCGCTGGCCAGAAAGCAGGCCGCTTTTGACGTGCCGCCGCGCATCATTGTGCAGGGGATCAGGGTTTGCTTCATGATGACGCCTTTGCCAGTTCGTCCACTGACTCGACGTAACGCAACCCTTTTTCAGCCAGGTGCTCACGCATTTGATAAATATCCAGTCCGAGTTCACCAGAGGCCAAACGAACGCGCTTGCTCTCTTCATTGGCCACACGCTGCTGCGCGGCTTGCATAATCTGAGCAGCATCAGCGCGGGGAATCACCACCACGCCATCATCATCGGCCACGATGATATCGCCGGGATTGACCAGTTGGCCGGCACAGATAACGGGAACGTTCACGGAACCGATGGTGGCTTTTACCGTTCCCTGTGCGTGTACGGCGCGAGACCAGACCGGAAACTGCATGTCACGTAACGTCTGACTGTCACGGATGCCAATGTCACCCACCAGCGCGACAACACCCCTGGCCTTTAACGACGTCGCTAACAGATCGCCAAAGAATCCATCATGGCAGTCAGATGTGGGGGCTACCAGCAGCACATCGCCCGGCTGGCACTGCTCTACCGCCACGTGAAACATCCAGTTATCGCCGGGTGACACCAGCACAGTCACGGCACTGCCAGCGATCGTGACCCCTTGCTGGATAGGTTTAATACGTACATCTAACAACCCCTGACGCTGCTGAGCTTCATGGGCTGTTGCCACGCCAAACTGCGCGAACTGGGCCACCACATCGCGATCAGCGCGATCGATCTGGCGTACCACCACGCCTTTTTTATTCACAAGGCTCATGAAAGGTCCTCCGTCACGCGCGGGAACAGACTTTGATAACCTTCACCATGGGTGATAACCCGAGTAGAGGTGATACCGGTGTTACGTTTGGCCTGCACACCACGCTGCAGCGCCACACGCGTGTAGTACTCCCACAGGTGTTCCTGACCCGCCATGCATTGAATCGCCTGATATTTCTTGTCCCACACCGAGGTGATATCCAGCAGCACATCCGGTTTCCACAGACACTGCTCCGGTTGATGCGGCTCAAAACAATAGACGGGAGGCGCACCAATAATCGGCTCACCGGGGCGATATCCCTCTGCCTGAGCAATAATGCGTGCTTCCTGCGTCAGATTTGCCGCGAGTGGGTGATCATAGTTGTAGGGATCGGCAATCGAGTGCGTCAAAACAAAATGGGGTTGGATGCGACGGAACACATCAGCCAGACGGAATAAAGTCTCCTTGTCGGCTCTTAGCGGGTAATCGCCTAAATCAAAGAACTCAATACTGGCACCTAACACTTCTGCGGCCGCTTCCGCTTCCACCTGGCGTTGCTGCTTGACGAGGGCTTCCGTCATGTTCCCTTTACGCCATAGCTTGGCTGACTCTCCGCGTTCACCAAAGGAGAGGCAGACGACGTGAACGTCATAACCCTGCGAAGCGTGCAGTGCAATGGCACCACCCGCACGCCAGACGAAGTCGGCAGAATGCGCGCTGACCACTAAGGCGCTCTTTTTGATGTTGTTTTCCATGATATTCCCCTACTGTTGCGTTTTTTTCATGCTGGCATGCCGCGCGCTGCACGAATAATTCCTTTCATTGCGCAGGCTATGACTTTTATTTATGTTGTGATTAGGGTCGCGCATTGGAGAAAGTCATGACGAAATACCAAACAGAAGATAATGACATTAAAATCATGCAATTAAGGTCACTGTGCATGGTGGCTGAGCGTGGGACAGTTTCCAATGCCGCGGAAAATTTATTTCGCACACAATCTGCGGTGACCCGTTCACTGCGTGATCTGGAACAGACGTTATCCACCGCGCTATTTGAACGTCACTCCAGCGGAATGCTGTTAACTGATGCCGGGAAATGTGTGTTGCCGCGCGCGCAGCGAGCACTGGGGGAGTTGCAGCAAATCCCGGCGATGATGGCGCGCTTTAAACAACGTGGCAGTCACCGGGATGAAGCTGAACCCATCTGGCTGTTTAACGTACGGCGCTTGCAAATCTTTTTACGACTCTTCCATTTGCACCATACCCAAAGCGTGGCCAGTGCGTTGGGTATCAGCCAACCGGCGGTCAGTGCCGCATTGAAGGTGCTGGAAAAAGGGGCGGGCGTGAACCTTTTTCAACGATCGCCAAAAGGTATGATGCCTTCCACGGCTGCGCAGGAAATGGCACCCCACATCAGCCGCGCACTTAATGAAATTCGTCATATTCCAGAGGATCTTGCCGCCCGTGAGGGTGATATTCACGGAACGGTACAGGTGGGTGCCCTGCCGCTGTGTCGCAGTAGCCTGCTGCCGCGCGCCATCGCACGTTTAGTCACCCAACACCCGTCGGTAAAAGTGATGACCAATGAAAGTGCCTTTAGCAACCTGGTCACCGAATTACGAGCCGGTGATGTGGACCTGATTTTGGGGGCTTTGCGTCAGAATGACAGCGTACCTGACTTGGATAATCGCGTACTGTTCACTGAAGAGCTGGTGCTGATCGCACGTCCACAGCATCCTTTGGCCGGAAAACCCTTGCTACCTGCTAATTTGGGTCACACGCAGTGGATTTTACCGCGCGAAAACAGCCCCGCCCGTCAGTTGTTGGACCGCGCCTTCCAACGCTTAGGTATGGCACCTCCCACTCCGGTGGTTGAAAGCGGCGATCTGGCGATTATACGCGGGCTGTTATTGAATTCCGATATGGTCGCCGCTGTCTCCAGCCACCAGTTAGCCTATGAATTACGTGCCGGTATTCTTAAACCGCTAAGTTTTGCCCTGCCCGAGACGCATCGCGCGATTGGCCTAACGTTACGCCAGGGTGCATTGCACTCGCCCGCCACCCTGGCATTGATTGCCAGCATTGATGCTGAAGCATGTACGGATGCGTCCTAAACGAAATTCATACACTCACACGCTGAAATGTTGACCACAGGCTCTGCCTGTGGCTTGTTTCGCCACATTGACAAGCCATCAAGTTTGCCAAGCCGCTCACAATATAAATGTAACTCATACCTCTAAAAGCCTTTTTTGACAGACACTCCGCACTTGGCTGCATAACGTGTAAGGGCATTCACACTCCTCTCACTACGACAATAACGGCCCTGCGAGCCCTAACAGAGAGCTAAGCCATGAACACAAACAAGCTGATCGATATTAAACAATGGATCGACTCTCGTCCTATTTCGCCCTTCCAGTGGCGCGTGCTGGTGCTGTGCCTGATTATCATCATGTTTGATGGTTATGATGCCGCCGTGATGGGGTTTATTGCCCCCGCGTTGATTGAGCAGTGGCATATCTCCCGTGCAGCGATGGGACCGATTCTGGGTGCGGCGATGTTCGGCGTGGCCATTGGTGCCTTAATTGCGGGCCCGTTGTCCGATCGTTATGGACGAAAAAGAGTCATCCTACTCTCCGTCGCGATGTTTTCTGCTTTTAGTCTGGCCTGTGCTTTCGCCTCATCACCGCTGCAAATGGCGCTGCTGCGTTTTATTGCCGGGCTAGGCTTAGGGGCGGTCATGCCTAATTGCGTGACTCTGCTCTCCGAATATATGCCAGAGCGTCGTAAAGGGGTGATGATCACCCTGATGTTCAGTGGTTTTAATATTGGCTCCGGTTTGGGTGGTTTTATCGCCGCCGCACTGCTCAGCCATTATCACTGGCCTGCCGTGCTGATTGTGGGGGGAGCCGTGCCGCTGATGTTACTACCGTTGTTGGCTGTCTTGCTGCCAGAATCAACCCTCAACTTAGTGGTTCGTAAAGCACCGCGTACGCAAATCGCCACCTTACTCAATCGCATGGGAGGGCACTTTACGCAACATGACGCATTTGTCCTGAGTTCACCGCGTATCCAGCGCAGCAGCACCATTGCGCAGCTGTTTAGTCACGGTTTTGCCCGCGGCACGATTATTCTGTGGCTGACCTACTTTATGGGGCTGTTTGTTATCTATCTGCTGAATGGCTGGTTACCCACCATCATGCGTTCTGGCGGCATTTCGCTGGAACAAGCCGCCATTCTTGCTGGCCTTTTCCAACTGGGTGGCCCATTAGGCGGCATTTTAGTTGGGGCGTTAATGGATAAGTTGAACGCTAAATACGTGATCGGCGTGGTGTATCTGTTGGGATGCGTCTGTCTGCTGGCGCAGGGTATTTTTTCCTTCTCCGGTGTGGCTTTAGGCGTGTTCATTTTTATTATTGGCATGTGCATTAACGGCGCACAGAATGGTCTGCAAGTCTATTCCCCTGCTTACTATCCCACGGAGATTCGCGCGACTGGCGTAAGCTGGATGCACGGCATCGGGCGCACAGGCGCAATCCTAAGCTCATCCGTAGGCGGACTGCTTATGGGGGTCTTTCCTGCCCAATCCGCCATTTTCTTTATCCTTGCCCTGCCCGCATTGTTGGCTGCATTAAGTATCGTGTTGCATCGCAATGTCGCGCTGGACATGAAAATTAAAGGCGCGGAGTTGAACGACATTCCCGCGCTGTCTCAAACCCTGAATAACCGTTAATACCCGTTAAGGAAGATTCTCATGACGCAGCACCTGTCAGAACCCTGTTTCGATATCGCGCATCTGGCCCATGTTGAGATGTACACCGATAAATTTGAAGAGAGTCTGAATTTCTTCGTTAACGTTTACGGCCTGACTGTCTCCGCTCAGGATGAAAATCATGCCTGGCTGCGCGCCTGGGACGACTACGAATTTCACTCGCTGAAGCTGACGCGCCATCACACCACCGGCGTGGGGCATATCGCCTATCGTGCCAGCTCAGAAGCCGCATTGTTGAGGCGTGTCGCCGCGATCGAAGCCAGTCAATATGAGGTGATAGGCTGGGTGGATAGCGAGCCTGGGCACGGGCGTGCTTTCCGCTTTGCCGATCCCTTTGGGCATATCTTCGAAATCTACTACGACACGGTGCGTTACCAGCCTGAGCCTGATGAGCGTCCGTCATTAAAGAATCTGGCACAACGTTACCATGGGCGCGGCGCTTGCCCGCGTCGGCTGGATCACCTTAATCTGCTCGCCGCAGATGTGCGCGAATTCAAAGCCTTTATGGAGACCTGCCTGGGCGCACGCGTCACTGAAATGATTCAGTTAGATAATGGGCGCATTGGCGGATGCTGGTTCACCATCAACAACAAAACTTACGATCTGGCCTGTACCGAGGAGCATGGCGGCGGCAATGCGCGCCTACACCACGTGACTTATGCCACGGATACACGGGAAGATATTCTGCGCGCGGCGGATATCTTCCTGGAAAACGGTGTGCACATTGAGACCGGTCCGCACAAGCACGCCATTCAGGGCACGTTCTTCCTGTATGTTTGGGAGCCTGCCGGAAACCGTGTTGAGCTGGCTAATTCGGGCGCGCGCCTCATCCTGGCTCCGGACTGGCAGACCGTGGTATGGACTGAATCTGAGCGCAAGAAAGGTCAGGCCTGGGGATTAAAAACCATTGAGACCTTCCATACTCACGGCACCCCACCCGTCGAACGTTAACGTAAAAGCGCCCAAGTCATTGGCTTGGGCGCTTATCTTCTGTTCAGCTCAACGATGCAGTGACTTTAATCCTGCCGGATTGACGCCACATCAACCTGCCACACCTTGAGTTTGTTATATAACGCGGTGCGTGAAATACCCAACTGCTGAGCTGACTGACGCAGATTCCCTTTTTGCTCTTTGACGACGCGTAAAACATGTTGGCGCTCATGCTCCTGTAGCGACGTGAGTGCCTGAGCAGTTACCGCCACGGCACCACGGGTCATTTCTTCCGGTAAGTCTTCCCTGCCAATTTCCAGTCCTTCACACAGGTTCACCATGCGTTCAACGAGATTCTCTAACTCACGAACGTTGCCGGGCCAGTGCCATGCCTGTAAAAAATGCATCGCTTCAGGTGACACCTGCGGTGCGATGCGCTTAAGTCGGGTACAAAGGGCATGGATGAAGGTATTCACCAAACCGGGTATGTCTTCCTGACGCTCGCGCAGGGGGGGAATATCAAGGGAAATGACGTTAAGACGGTAGAACAGATCGCGACGAAAAGCGCCTTTTTCGACCGCATCCATGAGGTTGCAATGTGTCGCGGCGATAATGCGCACATTGACCTTAATAGGGTGAGCCGCACCGATACGCACCACCTCACTTTCTTGTAAGACGCGCAACAAGCTGGTTTGGGCCTCCAGCGGCATTTCAGCTATTTCATCCAGAAAAAGCGTCCCGCCATCTGCCAGTTCAAACTTACCCGCCGAGCCACCACGACGCGATCCGGTGAAAGCGCCGTCTACGTAGCCAAAGAGTTCGCTCTGCACCAGATCTCTTGGCAAGGCACCACAGTTCAGGGCAATAAAAGGTTCATGATGACGAGGGCTGGCATTATGAATGGCCTGAGCAAATAACTCTTTCCCTGTGCCACTCTCACCACTCAACAGTACGGTACTGTCTGTACGACTACTGGCCCGCGCTTTAAAAATCGCTTGTTGCACACGTGGCGACATCCCTCTAATCATTTCAAAGGTATAACTGGCGCTGACGCCCATGACTCTGCGGGTAATGGCGCGAATACGCTGGTTTTCTCGCAGTGACAATACGCGCCCATCGTCTGGCGCGGGCATCAGGGAGATCAGGCATGAAATCGGCTCTGCGTTATGCGGGATGAACTGGATCTCGCGATCATTACAAAAGGGCATGGTCAGTAATGATCCCCCTTCCGGCCTCAGAACCACGTCGATGGTGCCGGCATGCGGATCAATATCTTTAAAAATTTGCCGTGCGTAGCGGTTGAGCGTTTTGATGTGACCATGCCTGTCACAGACGATCACCCCTTCGTTTAGCGTTTCAAGGATGGATTGTTGCTCAGCGAGTAAACGCTGCAGCATGAGCTGTTGCCCTACCGCTTCAGCAGCAGCTTGCACGGTGCCAAGGGTATGCGCATTGAAGTTATCCGGGGTGGCTGTCAGCGTCAGTACGCCAAGCAGCTTGCCACTGCCGTCTCTTACGGGCGCTGCGGCACACTGATAATTGCGTTTCCGCAGGTCCAGTTTCCAGTTTTCTCCACTCAGAACATAGACCAACCGCTGTTCAATCAAACAACGGGCAGTGCAATTGGTCCCCAGAACGTCTTCACGCAAAATACTGCCGATCGGAGTCAGATCCGATCCGCAAAAGTACAGCGTCACTCCCTGCGCATCCGTCAGGTTGATATGACCGTCCGGGTTATAGGCCAACAGATTTTCCATCACGCTGCGGGCCACCTGAATGAACTCCGCGTTACGTTCAATAATGGCGTTCAGCTCATCAGCGGGTGGTGAAATATAGTGAAATGAATGCGGATCGATACCGCGCTGCTGCGAGCGATTCCATGAATCAAGGATGTTCGGGCGCATCCATCCCGGTTGAATACCTTCTTCGAAACTCCGCCAGCCCTGCCACAGCAGATTATCCCATTCCACAACTTCATTGCTGTCAGGCAGGCTGAAAATAGGGTCACTTTCATCTTTGATGGGGGAACGATCAGTGAATGTCACGCCATCACTCCTTGCTCAAGGGGTATGTACATTAAGTTTACATGTTAACTTGACATGTAAACTTTGTGGTCGACTTTTACGCTAACTCTGTGTTGTCACTCACACTTTCCGCCCTTTTTTAAGTTGGCATCACCTTTGCAATTACCTTGTACGCCTGAACAGGCAAACCCTACAAAACAAGGAGCTCTTATGGCGATGAAAACTGTACGCGTTGGTCTAATTGGTGCGGGGCGGATGGGGAGTTTCCACGCGGAAAATCTTGCGTATCGTGTACCCGGTGCCATCTTAACAGCAGTGGCTGACCCACTCCCGGGGGCAGCAGAGAAGCTGGCTAAAACACTCGGCGTTGATAAAGCCTACTCCGATCTGCATGCGCTGCTTCAGGACCCAGACGTTGATGCGGTCGCGATCGCTGCACCCGCCCGAACACATGCTGAGTGGGTCATTGCAGCAGCAAACGCGGGTAAACATGTGTTCTGCGAAAAACCGATGGCCGTCACCCTTGATGAAGCCGATCGCGCCATTGCCGCCGCTAAATCAGCGGGAGTGGTGCTTCAGGTGGGCTTCAATCGTCGTTTTGATACCGGTTTTGCGGCAGCGATTGCCGCCGTCAAAGCGGGCGAAAATGGCACAACGCAACTCAGTCGTTCACTGACCCGTGATCCAGGACTGCATGACCCTTCACGCATCCCACAATGGACAATTTTCCTCGAAACCCTGATCCATGATTTTGACACGCTGCTGCACTTTAACCACGGCGCAAAACCGGTGGAGGTCTATGCCCTTGCCGATGCGCTGGTACGCCCTGACTTCAAGGACAAGGGCCTGTTAGATACCTCCGTTGTCACTATCCGATTTGATAACGGCGCTATCGCTACGGCTGAAGCCAATTTCCAGGCGGTCTATGGCTATGACGTGCGAGGTGAGGTCTTCGGCAGTAAAGGCATGTTGCAGGCAGGACATATCAACGTGAATAACTGTGTCCGTTATCACCAAGGCGGGATTGCGATTGAAACATCCCGCCTCGATTCAGACCTGCTTAGCGCTGCCTATGTCGCTGAGATGGCCGAATTTGCTCGCTGTATCCGCACCGGTGAAACCCCACGAGCCACAGGAGAAGATGCGCGTAACGCGCTGGAAATCGCTCTGGCCTGTATTGAATCTGTGCAACTGAAACAACCTGTCCAACTGGGGGCGCGCTAATGGCCGGTTATCAACTTTCTGTTTGTGCCGAAATGGTGTTTCTCGACCTTCCTTTTATTGAGCGC
>OBJT01000339.1_pt1 | contig 12478 bp, 14 predicted proteins | sample 1519861 | NCBI WGS metagenome assembly OBJT01 (sample SAMN02401118, study PRJEB22541) | soil metagenome, isolate JX
GAAGCTGCTCCAGTAGAAGTGGTTGCTGCCCCGGTTGAAGAAGCCGCAGCTGAAACTGTTACCGCGCGCGTAAGCGAAGCCGTTGAAACAGCTCAGCAGGCACCGGCTGAGGTTGCACCAGCGGTTGAAGCCCAAGTGGAAGAAATTCTGAGTGCACCTGTTGCTGCTGAAGCACCTGTTACCTCAGCGGTTGAACCTCATGCCCCTGTTGCTGCACGTGATACCGCAGTGAACCATGCTGAAACCCGCTGGAAACATCACGCAACGGCACCGATGACGAAAGCGCCAGCCCCCGCTTGGGAGCCAGAACCCGTTCGCCACAGTGACTGGGTACGTCCGGTGTTCGACTTTGACGGTCGCGGTTCTGCAGGTGGCCACAGCGCTACCCATCAGGCAACTGCACCGGCAACGCGTCCAGAGAGCGTTTAAGTCTCAGCAGTAAAACAGCCTTACCCAAACCCCGACTTGTTCGGGGTTTTTTATTGGTTTTTTTCCTGAAAAGTAAGACTGTTATCCATCGCGCAGTCTCTCAGCAAGAGCGCCAGTGACAGATGGCATTGCCAGATCACCCCACTCTCTTCAGCGCTTCACAACCTTCGCGGTTGGCGATTTGCAACAGGCAAAAAAAATCCCACGCCTCGAAAGGCAATGGGAGAAACTAAGCGCGCCCGGTTTAAGCACGCTCAAATTTTCAGGTCAGATAAATTAAGAGTTCAGCTGGAACAGCGACATCTGCGACATGTCGGTGAAGGTCTTATAAGACGCTTGCAGCGCAGTTTGTTGCATGGTGTAGCTGGAGATCGCTGAGGTGTAATCCACCTCGACCAGATTACTCATCTGCGTGGCCATAATGGTGTCATTGGTGTCACCTTGCGCATCGAGCGTATCCAGTTCATCCAACTTAATACCGACATCAGAACGCACCGCCAATACGTTGTTCAGTGAGTTAGACAAACCACGGTTGGTTTTATCCATCGCGTCCTGAAACGCCTGTTTAGTCGCATCATCGGCATCATCCTGCGGAACTTTCAGCGCCACAATCGCACTATCCAGCATGTCAAACAGATTGGTTTCGCTGGCGCTGCCGTCAGGTTCAGCCTTAGCGTTACTGGTGATCGACATAAATACGGAATCACCGGTGTTACCCACCGTCATTGTGCGGCTGTCATCCACTTTCTGACTAATCGCATCGGTGCTACCGACATAGGTCACACCCGTGCCACTATCGCTAAAAGGTTCAGACTCTGTTTTATAACCAGCAAAGATGTAGCGCCCACTGGCATCTTTACTGTTTGCCAGTCCCAGAAGTTGGTCACGTAGCCCCTGTAATTGAGTGGCGTAAGATTCACGGTCGTCATCGCTGAGCGTACCCGTCGATGCAGCAACAATAGCGGTCTGAGCATCCTGAATAGCAGACGTTACACCCTGCAACGTATTCTCTTCCAATGACAGACTCTGATTCGCGAATGTTCTTGCCGTCGCATACTGACTGCTTTTCGCCTGCGATTGAGCCAGTACCACTGAACTTGCGGCGGCAATAGGATCATCAGAAGGTGTGTTAACGCGCAGACCGCTAGAAAGCTGCTGCCCTACTTTCAACCACGAGGATTGCGAATCGGTAATACCGCGCACTTGCTGATTGAAAATCATATTCGTACTAAGACGCATGGGTTCTTATCCTCTGTTTGCTTAGCTCATGATGCCGATCAGTGCATTGAAAATCGTATTCGCCGTTTGCAACACCTGCGCATTCGCTGTGTAAAATTGCTGATACTTGGTCAGGTTGGCGTACTCTTCATCAAGGTTAACGCCGGAGACGGATTGCTGGCGATCGGTTAACTGATTGACCACGCTTTCTTGAGTCGTGCTGGCGGTTTCCAGTGAGCTGGTTTTGTTACCGACAGTGCTAACAATGGTGGCATAGGCTTGCGCGAGTGTGGCATTGCCCCCTACTAGATTCGCATCCTGTAAATCGAGCATTTTTTGCGCATTGGTGTTATCACTCTCACCGCTAGTCGCAGATGAGGCGGCGGCAATTTGCGACTCATCGGTAATCGCGACCGACATGTCACCGATCACGTTTTGTACCGGCTTCACCAAGAAGCTATCTTTGGCTTTCGCATCACCACTTACCGTCAGGTCTAAGCCATCAAAACTCAGCGTGGTATTGCCATCACTGTCTGTTCCCTGCGTCGCGGTCACTTTGACGTTATCGGACATGCGTGTCACAGACCAGTTGGTGCCGTCATAGCTCACGGTGTAATTTGATGCCTTTAACGCGCTGCTGTCAGACCATTCAGCAGTCACTTCAGCATTACCCGTATTCTTGGTATTGCTTAACACCGTGGGGCTGCCGATGGTAAAGAAATCAGTGCCCTGATCGCCGTTGCTATCGTAACCCGCAGTCTGCACCGCATTGAAGCTGGTGGTGAAAGCGGCAGCCAACTGACCCAACTGATTCTGCGCAGTATCCAAATCCTCAGTACGGAAAGCCAGCAATCCGCCCAACGAGCCCGTCGTCAGTGTTTTTTCGGGAATTTCAACGTTACCCGCCAGCTTATCAACATAGCCAACGGTAATACGGGAAGGGTCGCTGCTTGAAGGCATCGCCACCAGTTGCGTGGTGTTTTTGCCGTTCACTAACGTAGTGCTACCCATCGAGACGATATAACTGCCGTCCTGCTGTGACACGCTAACGCCAACAATATTATTCAGGTTATTGACCAACTCATCGCGTTGGTCGAGTAAATCATTTGGCGCAGCGCCGCCTGCCGTGGTCAGTTTGGCGATCTGAGTATTAAGATCGGCAATCTGGCTGGTGTAGGTATTGATCTGATCAACACTGGACGTGATATCGGTATTCACGCTGCTCTGCATGTTCGTGAGGTATTGCGCAGTGGTCTGGAACTGGTTCACCAGTCCTTGGGCATAGCTTAGCATTGACTGACGCGCCGAGGGATCATCTGCGTTGCTGACCACGTTAGAGACGTTGGTAAAGAAGCTCTGAATCGACGTTGACAGACTGGTGGTAGACGTTGACATCAGATCGTCAATATTCGAGATCTGCGAATATTGTGAGTTAACCGCACTATAGCTCGCGCTGGAACCGCGCAACTGGGCAGTGATGAACTCATCATATTCACGCTGCACGCCCGTGACATTCACACCGTTACCGTAATAGCTGCTGCCCGAGAGGGTACTGTTGGCCTGGTTCAATAGAATAGTCTGGCGCGAGTAACCCGCTACGGTGTAATTGCTAATGTTGTTACTGGTGGTGCTTAATGCGGCCTGTGCGGCGCTCAGCCCACTCATCGCTGAGTTAATTATGCTGGACATCTCGGTTCCTTTATTTCCCGTTAACCGGGCTGGCAGTCATCAGTGCGATTGTGCGGGCGAGAATGCCCGCAACTTATGATGGTTATCGGCGTGCTTAAGTGAAACTTGAGGCAAAAAAATCAGAACAAATCGGTAATATCCTGGCTATAAGCCTTCACGACTTTTTCACCCATATTTTTGAATTGCTGGATCATTCCTACCAGCTTTTGCGCATATTTTGGATCGGTGGCATATCCGGCTGCTTGAAGCGCACGCGCGCCCTGTTCCGGCGTAGCGGCATTGGCCACCGCGGCATAGCGCGGGTTATTGGAGAGCAGTTTGACGTAGTCGCTGAGTGCTTCCATATATGAACCATACACGCGGAAAGAGGCACGCACTTTTTTCGCCACGCCACCTTCGTACTCTGTGGTCATGATATCGGTGGTCTCGCCCTTCCAGTCTCCCCCTGCCTTGATGCCAAACACGTTGTAACTTGGCTTACCCTCACGCGTGAGAATCTGACGCTGGCCCCATCCCGATTCCAACGCCGCCTGAGCCAAAATCAGGTGATGCGGAATACCACTCTGTTGGCTGGCCACCTGCGCCGGTTGTGCCAGCTGAGCAATAAACTCATTGCTGTCAGCCGGGAAACTTGAGGGTGAAACCGGCAAGCGTGGCACCGCTTTACGCACCATCTGCTCCAGTTGGCTGGAGGGCAGATTGCTATAGATAAAGCTGTTATCCAGCTTCATCGGGACCGTACCTGCGGTTTCATCAGGCTCTTGTGCCGGCTGCATCTGCTTGACGATCAGATCTGCCATGCCTAACCCATGCTTGCCAATTTCTTGCGCAATCTGCTGATCGTACATCGAGGTATACATACGTGTTGAATCGCTGCTGAAAATGCCATCTTTCGGCAGCGTGTCACGCATACTCTTCAGCATCATCTGCACGAACATGCCCTCAACCTGCTTCGCGACCTGCAGCGCCTTCCCTTTCGGGTCAGCGGCGGCTTCACGTTTCAGGTCGTTAAGCGAGCGGCTGTCATACGCCGCATTCATCAGCGATTGCGTATCCGTCATCAGATGATTTCCAGTTTGGCGCGCAGGCAACCTGCACTTTCCATCGATTGCAGAATCGACATCAGTTCAATCGGGGTTGCTCCCAAGGCATTCAGTGCGCGCACCACATTGTTCAGGTTGGCGCTGGAGTTAACCCGCTGCAGTGCCCCACCACTCTGGCGTAAATCGATCTGCGTCTGCGTCGTCGCGACAGTCTGACCACCAGCAAACGGTGTGTTCGGTTGGCTGACGTTCTGCTGCTGGTTCACCGTCACTGAGAGATTGCCTTGCGCAACGGCACAGGTGTTCAGCGTGACTTCGCGATTCATCACTACAGAACCAGTACGCGAGTTGATAATGACTTTGGCATCTTCAACCGGCACGGAAACATCAATGTTCTGAATATCGGCCAGTAAACGCACCTGCGAACTGTTGTTGGGTGAGACACGAATTTGTACCGTTCTCGCATCCAGCGGTTGCGCCGAACCCACGCCACGGCTGTTGATTGCATCGGCAATGCGCTGTGCCATGGTGAAATCTTCATTATTCAACTGCAGGTTAATGGTGTTCTGGCTACCAAAGTTACTTTGCAGCTCGCGCTCTACCGTTGCACCATCAGTAATGCGGCCACCGTTTAGCTGGTTAACTTGCACACTGCTGCCACCTGCAGACGCACCCGCGCCGCCCACCAGAATGTTACCCTGCGCCAGCGCGTAAACCTGGTTATCGACCCCTTTCATCGGCGTCATCAACAGCGTACCGCCACGCAGGCTTTTGGCGTTACCCAGAGAGGAAACCACCACGTCGATGTTTTGTCCCTGACGCGCAAAAGTCGGCAGTTTGGCAGTGACCATCACCGCAGCCACGTTTTTCAGCTGCATATTGGTGCCGGTCGGCACGGTGATGCCGAGCTGTGAAAGCATGTTGCTGACCGTCTGGGTGGTGAACGGTGTTTGCGTGGTCTGGTCACCGGTGCCGTCCAGACCGACCACTAAACCGTAACCAATCAACTGATTGTCGCGCACGCCCTGCACGGATGTCAGATCGCGGATGCGATCCGCATGGGCCATCAAGCTGACACCGAGCAGGAAGCTCAGGCTCAGACGCAGCAGAGTGTTTATTTTCATCATTACCTCGATTACATCGGCGAGACGTTCAGGAAGAAACGCTGGAACCAGCCCATGGTCTGCGCCTCATTGATATAGCCATTTCCGACGTACTCAATACGTGCATCGGCCACCTGCGTTGACAACACGGCGTTGCTGGCGCTGATGGTGCGTGGGTTAACCACACCCGAGAAGCGAATGAATTCGGTTCCCTGGTTAATTTCGATCTGCTTCTCACCGACGACGCGCAAGTTGCCGTTCGACAGCACCTGATTAACCGTCACGGTGATGGTGCCGGTAAAGGTGTTGTTTGCGGTTGCGCCACCTTTGCCTGCGAAATCATTTTTGCCGTTGGCATCCAGCCCAGCTTTCTCACCGCTGGCCCCTACCAAGCCACTCAGGCCGGTCGGTACGGTGCTTACGCCGAAGCTGTTACTGCCATCACGACTGGCATTCGCCGAAGAGCTCTTACTGGCACTGACATTTTCCTGCAGGGTAATGGTCAGTGTGTCGCCGATATTGCGTGGTCGACGATCTTCAAACAGCGGTTGATAACCGTAGTTGAGCGGTGCGACGCCCTGGAATATAGAACCGTTCACCACTGGCGGTGCAGACGGCGTCGGTTCAGCCGTGGTTGCGCCCTGTACCAGTGGCGTGCGCGGTACCAGCGCACAACCGTTAAGTGTCAGTAGCAGCGTGGCTACTAACCAATGCCCAGGCTTGATAATCACTTGCTTCGCCACGGAGTTCTGACCTTTTTCATGTTCTTAATCAGGCCAGCTAAACTGGCCCAATGACACCAGATTAGATCTGGGTTAATTTCTGCAGCATCTGATCAGAAGTGGTGATCGCTTTGCTGTTGATCTCGTAAGCACGCTGTGTCTGGATCATGGTCACTAACTCTTCCGCCACGTTGACGTTAGAGGTTTCGACATAACCCTGATACAGCAAGCCCGCACCGTTCTGGCCCGGTGTGCTCTGCGTTGCCGCGCCTGACGCCTGCGTTTCCTGATAGAGGTTTTCACCCAGGCTATCGAGACCCGCATCGTTCATAAAGGTGCTCAGCGTCAGCTGTCCAACCTGTGCTGGGTTAGTCTGCCCCTGCTGCGTGACGCTCACGACACCGTCACGGGAAATGGTGATGCTGGTGGCGTTGGCCGGAATGGTGATCCCTGGCTGCACCGGATAACCGGCATTGGTCACGAGCTGACCATTCTGGTCTACCTGGAATGAACCATCACGGGTGTAAGAAGAGGTGCCGTCCGGCATCTGCACTTCGAAATAACCCTGACCATTGATCGCGACGTCTTTGGAGTTGCTGGTCTGCGACAAGTTACCTTGCGTATGCAGGCGTTCGGTGGTCACCGGACGCACACCGGTACCAATCTGCAAACCCGAAGGCAGCGTGGTCTGTTCCGATGACTGCGTACCCGGCTGACGCAGTGTCTGATACATCAGGTCTTCAAACACCGCTCGCGAACGTTTAAACCCGTTGGTTGAAACGTTCGCGAGGTTGTTCGAAATGACGTCCATATTGGTTTGCTGGGCGTCAAGGCCAGTTTTAGCGATCCATAAAGAACGAATCATGTTTTTTCCTTACGCCTTAGCTGCTCATGTTGAGCAGTTGATTGGCTTTTTGTTCGTTTTCATCGACGTTAGTGATGACTTTCATCTGCATCTCAAAGCGTCGGGCGTTGGCGATCATATCGACCATGGTTTCCACAGGCTTGACGTTGCTGCCTTCAAGCACGCCTGGCATCACTGCCACCGTGGCGTCGTTAGCCAGTGCAGCACCGCGCGTGGCCTGAGTCGCTTGGGTCGGACGGAACATCCCGTCATCACCGCGTTGCAGCTCTTTGCCGGTGGCCTTTACCAGCTTCAGCTTGCCAATCTGTACTGTGGCATTCGGCGCGTCACCCGCATTACGCGAAGTGATGGTGCCGTCAGCCGCAATGGTCAGTTCGGAGCCTTGCGGAACGGCGATTGGACCGCCATCACCCATCACGGGATTGCCCTGAATGGTCAAAATACCGGTTGAGCTGATCTGCATGTTACCGTTGCGGGTATAAGCTTCAGAACCGTCAGCGGTACGCACCGCCAGCCAGCCATCTTGCTGTACTGCCACGTCCAACGGGCGTCCGGTGTTGTCCATCGCGCCGGGTGTCATATCGGCACCCGGCGTTGAAGCCGCCACTAAGGTACGCGTTGGTAGCGACCAACCGTTGACCGGCACCGCGCGCAACGCGTTGAGCTGGGCGCGGAAGCCCGGCGTTGAGGCGTTGGCGAGGTTGCTGGCGGTCACCGATTGCTGTTCCATCGTCTGACTGGCCGCGCCCATCGCGGTATATATTGCGTGATCCATAGTGCAATCCCGTTAGTGTATTAACGTAAGTTAACCAGGGTGTTCAGAATCTGGTCCTGCGTTTTGATGGTCTGCGCGTTAGCCTGATAGTTGCGCTGTGCCACTATCATGTTGACCAATTCTTGGCTCATATCTACGTTGGAAGCTTCCAGCGCGCCTGATGTGAGTGAACCGTAGGTGCCAGTGTTTGCCAGACCAATCGCCGCCTGACCTGAAGAGCTGGTCGCTGACCACACGTTGTCACCTTCAGACTGCAAACCCTCAGGGTTAGAGAAGCTGGCCAGCACAATTTGGCCGAGTAACTGAGTCTGCTGGTTAGAGTAGGTACCGGTGATGGTGCCGTCATCGTTAATTGCGTAGCTGGTCAAATCACCCGGAGCGTAGCCATCCTGCGTGGGGTTACCAAACGTGGTGGTACCGCTGTTTTGCTGCAGACTACCGCTCATGCTCAGGGTGATTGTCTGCCCTGCGGCTGCACCATTAGTGCCATTGATGGTCAGTGCCACAGAGGTTGCGCCTGCCACACCCCCTAAGCTGGTCATGTTACCGCTTTCATCGAACACGGCCTGGAAATCCCCGGCGCTGGTGCCAGTGGTCGAATCCATTGCATGCACGGTCCAGGTGTTGTCCGCCGTTTTCACATAGTACAGATCCAGGGCGTGATCATTACCCTGTGAGTCATACACGGTTACCGTACTTTTGGCGTTGTAAGTGTCGACGTTGGAAGCATCAAAGGCGGTATCGTCCAATGCAGTGCTGGTTGAGTTCAAATTCGCTACTTGTGTCGCAGTCGTTGTGGCACGTGCAGACATCTGAGTGGTAGGCACACTCAACGCAACCGGGTTAGCACCGGTTTGAATGGTAGGTGGAGTACCTGTGGCGGGATACCCAGTGACTGAGAGGCCTTGGGTGTTCACCAGATTACGGTTCTCGTCCAGAGTGAACTGACCGTTGCGTGAATAATACACTGCACCACTGGCGTCGGTCATACGGAAGAAACCGTTACCGCTCAAGGCCACATCGAGGCCACGGCTAGTGGTGGTGGTGGTGCCATCGTTGAAGTTCTGGATGACTGCGGCCACTTTGGTACCCATACCCACGTTTGAACCGGCAAACATATCGGCAAATGAGATGGTGCTGGATTTGAAGCCGGCAGTGGCGGAGTTCGCAATGTTGTTACCGATGACATCAAGGTTACTGGAAGCAGCACTCAGGCCACTCACCGCTTGTGAAAAAGACATATTATTTCTCCTGCTAGAAGGTTAATCAGAGAATCTGACGAATTTCATCAAGGGTCGCAGTGCCCATGGTGCCGAGATCCAGAGTGGAGGTGTCATCGACCGTGCTGACGCCATTGACGTAGGCGTAGTTGAGCGGCTGAGCCACCAATTGTGTTGTGCCGTTACTGGCAGCAATCGATACTGAATATTTCCCGTCTGCAACGGTAGCGCCATTTGCATCGGTGCCGTCCCACGAGAAGGTATGCACTCCGGAAGACAATGCACCCAAGTCAATGGTACGAACCACCGTACCGCTGCTGTCTTTTATCGTCGCAGTGGTCGCTGTAGACGCGGTGGTTAATTCGACACCAAATGGTGTAGTCGTACCACTGCCAACCAGCACCTGGCTGCCATCGACCATCACACCATGGCCAATCAGTGTGGTGCTCTGCAGTGACTGACTGGTAGTGAGCTGACCAGAGATAGAACCTAAGGTGGTATTCAACTTCTCAATGCCGCTCAGGGTGTTAATCTGTGCCAACTGCGTGGTGAGCTGGCTGTTATCCATTGGATTGGTAGGATCCTGATTCTGCAACTGCGTCACCAGCATGGTCAGGAACTGGTTCTGCAAATCTTCTGAAGTATTCCCTGTGCTCGATGAGCTGGATGAACTCAGTACCGTTGGATCAAGTGACTCATTTACGCCGACTGCAATACTCATGTTATTTCTCCGTTATTGACCCATCGTTAGGGTCTTCATCATCATTGACTTCACCGTGTTCAGCACTTCGACGTTGGCCTGATAGCTGCGCGACGCTGACATGGTGTTAACGGTTTCTGAGACGACATCGACGTTTGGCATCTTGACGTAGCCCTTTTCATCCGCCATCGGATTACCCGGGTCATACACCAGTTTGGCAGGGGTCGGATCGTTAACGACACCCGCCACTTTGACACCACCGGTCGCCGCGCCAGGCGCCGCATCGGTTTGGAAAATCACTTGTTTCGCCACATAGGGCTGGCCATCTGGGCCCGTCACACTGTCGGCGTTCGCCAGGTTACTGGCACTGACGTTGAGGCGCTGTGATTGCGCTGTCATCGCAGAACCGGCGATATCAAAGATATTCAGCAATGCCATGGTTATTGCCCCTGCAGCACGCTCATCATGCCTTTGATCTGGCTACTGATGAGGGTGAGATCGGTTTGGTATTTCAGACTGTTGTCTGCGAACTGCGTACGTTCACGATCCATATCCACGGTGTTGCCATCCGCGGCGGGTTGATCGGGAATGCGGTACATCAGGTCCATAGACGGCTGCGAATTGGTTTCTGCTGCGATATGGCGAGAAGAAGTCACCTTGAGTGCCATGCTGCTGCCTTCCGCGCGGCCGTTTTCCATCACCTTGCTCAGTTGGCTGGCAAAGTCGATATCCCGCGCCTGATAGCCCGGGGTATCGGCGTTGGCAATGTTTGACGCCAGGATTTCCTGACGCTGAGCACGCAGGTTTAACGCTTCTGTACCAAATCGCAGCGCGGCATCGAGTTTGTCGAGCATGCTTCCTCCGCGAGTGAGAATTTCGAGTGGACAGCTTAATTGGACAAAAGCAAGGGCTATCGTCTGAATAGCAGCAAAAATGACGGCTATTTTTGACATTGAATTTTTCGCGCGAAGAGTAGACTCAGGCCATCTTCTCGACAGGAGGCGTTTATGCGCAATTCTTCTCCCTTGCTGGCGACACTTTTGCTGGCTATCGCGCTGCCCGGTCATGCGGCGGACCTGACCGCCCAGTTAACACAGTTTTTTAAAGCACGCGATCCACAACATGCCGCGGGTATGACGGTGGTGATACGCACACCGAAAGAGCAGTGGCCCAGCTGCGAGACGCCGGAATTACAACTTCCGGGTAACAGCCGCCAATGGGGTAACCTCAGTATTGCAGCCAACTGCGCGCAAAATCGTCGTTTTTTGCAGGTGCAGATTCAGGTGACAGGGCAGTATCTGGTTGCCAGCCGTCAGGTGGTGCGAGGCAGCGCGCTTGATCCAAATGACTTCCGTATGGAAACAGGCCGCCTGGACGAATTACCGCCACGCGCCCTGTTTGATAGCAACAGCGTGGTCGATGCCATTGCCCTGCGCGATATCCCACCAGGACAAGCAGTGACCGCCTCAATGCTCCGCCAGCCCTGGCGGGTGAAAGCAGGTCAAAATGTGATGGTCGTCGCCAGTGGAAACGGGTTTAATGCCAGTAGCGAAGGACGTGCGCTGAACAACGCCAGCGCGGCTCAGATGGTGCGCGTACGCATGGGAAATGGTCAGGTTGTCAGTGGCCGCGTCGACGCGGATGGGAATATTCTGATATCGCTATAAAGCGTTAAAGAACCCTGTTGTTCTGCCGATAGAGATATCAAGAAAGACATTACCCTATGCTGACTCAGTTGGCTGACCCCCAACTGACCTTACAGGAGCAATACCATGAGCATCGACAGAACGCAGCCTTTAAACCCGGTTAGCACTGTGCAAACCCGTGATACCAACGACAACAGCAGCAAAGTGCGCCAGAGCGCAACGCCTGCCGTCACCACGACCACCAGCGAAAGCGGTGCTGAAGTGAAGTTGAGTACCGCCCAAGCACAACTGATGCAGCCAAGCAGTAAAGACATCAACACCGCACGTGTTGAGCAGCTGAAAACCGCCATTCGCAATGGTGAACTTAAAATGGATACCGGTAAGATCGCCGACGCGCTGATCGCCGATACCAAGGCGTATTTAGAGGGTAACTAATCCCAATGGACAATCTGCTGACCACTTTAGACAAAATGCAGGACGTGTTGGCTTCACTCACGGTGGTGATGAATGAAGAACAACAGCAACTTTCTGCCGGCCAGGTGAATGGCAACTTGCTGCAGCGCATATCAGAAGATAAAAGCGCGCTGCTGACCACGTTGAACTATCTGGACGAAATGCGCCGTACTACTGAGAAGACTCTCGGTACACAGGCGCCCTATGGTGGTCACAGCGATCGTGAACGTCGTTGGCAAAGCATTCAGCAGCATACCCGTCGCTTGCGTGATACCAACACGCACAATGGTATTCTGTTGCAACATCAAATCAGCTTTACCAACGAGGCGCTGGCAGTACTGAAACCACATCAGACGCAGGCGTTTTACGGCCCAGATGGATTAGGTAAAGGTCAGGCGACGCTCAGTCGCAAAGGGTAAAATGAAAAATCCCGCCGAGGCGTAATGCCTGTCAGTTAAGGTCCTGTTCGAATGAGGCCGCCATTTTCTAAAAATGGCGGCCTTTTCTTATGCGCGTTTTGGTGCGGGTCCCAGCACCTCTGCCGCTGCCGGGCCGTCCTCGCGCCTGGCTCCTGGCACAACGTCTCCGCCTCAGCGCTGCGAATAGCCCTTGCAG
>OBJT01000341.1_pt1 | contig 12460 bp, 13 predicted proteins | sample 1519861 | NCBI WGS metagenome assembly OBJT01 (sample SAMN02401118, study PRJEB22541) | soil metagenome, isolate JX
AATGACTCATCAGAATTATGCAATATGTTGCATAAAAATCAAATCTTGTTTATAACTTTATGCAACAAGTTGCATTAGCCAGCAGAATGCGAGCCAAAGGAGAAAACATGTCAGCTTATCCACATTTATTAAAGCCACTTGATTTAGGCTTTACCACTTTAAAAAACCGTGTGCTTATGGGGTCTATGCATGTTGGCTTAGAAGAAGCACCTCAAGGTTATGAGCGTATGGCTGCATTCTATGCAGAACGCGCTAAAGGTGATGTTGGATTAATTGTTACAGGTGGGATCTCGCCAAACGATGCTGGCCTGACTTTTGCGCATGCTTCTAAACTCGATAGCATTGCTGAAGCAGATAAACATAAAGTGATTACTCAAGCTGTACATGAGGCGGGCGGTAAAATTGCAATGCAGATTTTACATACAGGTCGCTATTCTTATCAGCCTGAGATTGTTGCACCATCTGCGATTCAGGCGCCGATTAACCCAATTAAACCCAAAGCGCTTACTTCAGCTGAAGTGCAGCAAACCATTGATGACTTTGCCAACTGTGCCAAGCTTGCACAATATGCAGGTTATGATGGCGTTGAAATCATGGGGTCAGAAGGTTATCTGATTAATGAATTTATTGCCGCTCGTACTAACCATCGCGATGATGAATGGGGCGGTAGCTATGAAAACCGTATTCGTTTCCCGATTGAAATTGTAAAGCGTACCCGTGCGTTGGTGGGTGAGAATTTCATTATCATTTATCGCTTGTCGATGCTGGATCTGGTTGAGGGTGGTTCAACGCTGGAAGAAGTGATTCAACTTGCAAAAGAAATCGAAAAAGCGGGCGCAACCATTATCAATACAGGGATTGGCTGGCACGAAGCGCGTATTCCAACGATTGCAACCAAAGTACCGCGTGCAGCATTTACATGGGTGACTGAAAAGCTCAAAGGTGAAGTTTCAGTCCCTTTAATTACTTCAAACCGTATCAATACCCCTGAAATGGCGGAACATGTTTTGGCTTCTGGTCATGCAGATATGGTGTCTATGGCACGTCCAATGTTGGCAGATCCAGAGTTTGTATTGAAAGCCAGCGAAGGTCGTAGCGATGAGATCAATACGTGTATTGGCTGTAACCAAGCGTGTTTAGATCATATTTTCTCAATGAAGATTGCGACATGTTTAGTCAACCCACGTGCTTGTTATGAAACTGAACTGATTTTCAAAGAAACCAGTGCAGTCAAAAATATTGCCGTGATTGGCGCAGGCCCAGCAGGTTTAAGCTTTGCTGTTTATGCTGCAAGTCGTGGTCATAAAGTGAAAGTCTTTGATGCCAGCAACCAGATTGGTGGTCAATTCAATATCGCCAAAACTATTCCGGGTAAAGAAGAGTTCTACGAGACCTTACGTTACTTTAAACGCCAAATTGAATTACAGCCGAATATTGAGTTAGTACTGAATCATACGGCCACTTATGAAGAGTTAAGCCAAGCACATTATGATGATATTGTGGTTGCGACTGGCGTGACTCCACGTCAATTGCAATTTGAAGGCATCGATCATCCAAAAGTGTTGAGCTATATTCAAGTATTAAAAGAACGTGTACCTGTAGGTAAGCGTGTTGCAATTATTGGTGCGGGTGGTATTGGTTTTGATACCGCAGAATATTTAAGTCATGAAGGTGAAAGTGGAAGCTTAAATCCAGAAAAATTTTATGCAGAGTGGGGAATTGATACCTCATATGAAAATGTTGGTGGTTTAAAGCAACCTGAATTAGAGAAATCTGAACGTGAGATTTATCTATTGCAGCGTAAAACAGCTGCTGTTGGTTCAGGATTGGGTAAAACCACAGGTTGGATTCATAGAACAGGTCTAAAACATCGTGACGTCAAAATGGTAGCAGGGGCAAGGTATGATAAAGTGGATGATCAAGGTTTGCATATAACTGTGAATGATCATCAAATCGTACTTGAAGTCGATAATGTCGTGATTTGTGCTGGTCAGGAATCGTATACAGCGATGTACGATCAACTCAAAGCTGATGGTAAAAATGTGCATTTGATTGGTGGGGCAAAAGAAGCAGGTGAGTTGGATGCCAAACGTGCAATTCGCCAAGGTGCTGAACTCGCGGCAGTGCTATAAATAAAACAATGAGACATTCTCTTTTGTTAGGAATGTCTCTAATTTTATGAGTCTAATGATAAGGAAAAAACAATGACAATTGATACAACCAAGCGAGCTTTAGAAAAATGGCATCAGATGATTAACACTGGTGACCTCGCAAATTTAAATGATTTATTGGCTGAAGATGTCGTGTTTCGTTCTCCTGTTGCTTATAAGCCTTATGAGGGGAAACAAGTGGTTTTCTTTATTTTGACCAATGTGATACAGGTTTTTGAAAACTTTACTTATCACCGTGAATTTTATACTGAAGATGGTGCAAATGTAGTGTTGGAATTTAGTGCCGATGTAAGTGGGAAATCGCTTAAAGGTATTGATATGATTCGTTTTAACGCACAAGGTAAAATCATTGACTTTGAAGTAATGATTCGACCAATGAGTGGTTTAGCTGCATTGGCTGAACAGATGGGGGCAAGATTTGCTCAGTATCAATCAAATTCATCAAAATAAAATAGCCTAAGTAATATTGAGACTATTAAAATGTGGCTAAACTTATCAACTATTGTTTTATTACCTGTTTTGATTACTCAAGGCATGATCGTACGTAAACGAACGCCATTATTACCTGAACCACAGGGTGATAGAGATGGGCTTGTGGGCGAGGGAAAACCACTGTCTTTACTTATATTGGGTGATTCAGCGGCAGCAGGTGTTGGCGTAGAGAGGCAGGAAGAAGCATTATCAGGTGCGATTCTTTCTGAGCTCAAAAATGACTATACATTGAAATGGAGGTTGCATGCTAGAACGGGGCTTACAACCCAGCAAGTATGTGAAGCAATAGTTGAGATAGATGAGTGTGATTATGATGTAATTGTAACGTCAATAGGTGTTAATGATATCACTAAATTGATATCTCTAGGTACATGGATAAAACAACAAAAACAATTATTTACTCAAATACAAAACCGTTTTCGGCCAAAATTGGTTATTGTATCAGGAGTACCACCGATGCAGCATTTTCCAGCATTACCTCAACCTTTAGCATGGTTATTTGGAAGATACGCAGAACAGATGAATAACACCTTACAACAATGGTTAGCTTCACAACAACAATTTAGATTTATTTCATATGACATCGAGGTTTTTCAGGCATTAAACATATCAATGGCAGCAGATGGTTTTCATCCAAGTCGTGAAATTTATGCAATTTGGGGGAAACAAGTCGCAGATATAGTGCGGCAATCGTTTAACCCCTAACATAGAGGGAGGAATGAAATTATGGGCATATCCACTCTAAATAAACTTAAAGTTCTAGGTTCGGAATTATTTGACTTTGCATTAGGTGCAGAACTTCCAAAAATGTACTATCACCCGCAAGGGAAAATTAAAGATGTTTTAGAAAAATTACCTCAATTAAAACGAAAATATCGCCCAACACCTTGGTTGAGCAATACACATGTTCACCTTTTATATTTTGACGTGATTAGAAAGAAAACAGTCAAGCTTGAATATGATCGAATTGATCAACTCACTATGCATGATGGTGGTATTACTGCAATTGCATGGTATGGTTTTAATCTTCCTAAAGATACGCCAACAGTTGTTATGATGCATACGATTACAGGTACACCTGAGAGCATGCGTGAATTGGTTAAGGATTTACACGAATATACGGGTTGGCGAATCGCGTTGTGTCTGCGTCGAGGTCATGCAGGTTTACCAATGCCAGTTCCACAGATTTCTTTGTTTGGTTCAACCAGTGATCTTAAAGAGCAGTTGGATCATATCCAAAAACTATTTCCAAAGTCAGATTTGTATGCGGTTGGTTCCTCTGCTGGTACTGGCTTGTTAGTACGTCATCTTGGCGAGCAAGCAGAAAATACGCCTTTTAAAGCTGCTTTTGCGATGTGCCCAGGCTATGACACTGAAATAGGATTTAAAAATGTCCATCCTTTTTATAGTAAGGTAATGACAAAAAAATTATTCAAACACTTTATTGAGCCATATAAGAATATTTGGAGTCGAGTTCCATCACTAGAGAAAGTGTTGGCGACAACAAGTCTAGAAGAGTTTGAGAAAGCATATTTTGAAATGGCTGGGTATCAGGATTATCAGAGTTATTGCAAGGCCATTAATCCGATTTATGTATTTCAGAATATCAAAATTCCATTGATGATTTTGAATGCTGAAGATGATCCTGTATGTTCCATTAAAAATTTGGAACCGTATAAAGATACAATTAAACAAATGGAAAATATTGTTGTTATTACGACGAAGAAGGGAAGTCACTGTGGCTTTTATGAAAGTCTAAGTGTTAAATCTTGGGCTTCACGTTTAATGGCTGATTTTTTCAAAAACTATTCATAATCAGCTCCACAAAAAATATGCGCCGCAATTAAAGCGGCGCATAACATTTGGTTTTAACGCTATACAACATATTAGTTGTTAAGAGCTGGGGTCGCAGCAGCAATTGCAGCAGCAACAGCATCTTCTTCAGACTGGCTAGGACCGCTAGGTTTTGGCGCTTTAGGCTGCTCAGTTCTAGGGGCATTTTGTTCAGTTTGAGCAGGTCTAGCTGATTCAGTACGTGAGGTTTCAGTCGGTGTGCTATTGCTTTGAGATTGAGCTGGACGAGTTTCACGACGAATTTCGGTCGTTGTATTCTCTGTTTCCTCTCGCATCGTCTCAACTGAAGGTGCAGGAGCTTCTTCAGTGTCCACACTTTCTAGCGTTTCGAACTGTTGATTGGTTTCTACTGACTCAGGTTGCTGTTCAGTGATTTGTGTTTCAGTCGATTGCTCAGACTGTTGCTCTTCATTTTTAGGTTCTTCTTTTTTCACACAAGCTGTCAATAAAAGACCTGTGGCGATTGCTGCACAAATTAAAAGTTTTTTATTTGCCATTGCTAAAACAACATATTAAATAAAGACGTTGCGATTATAACAGCAAAATTATCTGAAAATATCACTGATACTAGCTGAGTTTGTTGATATTTTATAAATGCTTGCACTGATAAGCTTATTAGTTGGTGGGTTCGAACCACGTATATGCATAATTTTTGAAGACAGAAACCAAATTTAGGAATAACCAAAGCAATTTATGTATTAAATCTCCACAAATCCCGTAAATTTTTATCGAAAATGCTGATAGAATAGTCAGTTGTTTATAGTTCTTTGAATTGATGCGGTTTGACTTTGCTTTATAGGGGCAGAGTACAGTAAAATTGCCCAACATTGTAGGCCGATTTCGGCTCGATTGTACGAGAAACTCAATGACCCATTTTATTTTTGTCACTGGTGGTGTGGTTTCATCACTAGGTAAAGGTATTTCTGCTGCTTCTGTTGCTGCACTTTTGGAAGCTCGTGGCTTGAAAGTCACTATGGTAAAAATGGATCCATATATCAATGTCGATCCAGGCACCATGAGCCCATTTCAGCATGGTGAAGTTTTTGTCACAGAGGATGGTGCTGAAACTGACTTAGATTTGGGATATTACGAACGTTTCCTACGTCGTGCAAAAATGACCAAGTTGAATAACTTTACAAGTGGTCGTGTTTATCAGGATGTTTTGAATAAAGAGCGTCGTGGTGATTATTTAGGTGGTACGGTTCAAGTTATTCCACATATCACAGACAACATTAAAGAACGCGTATTGCGTGCTGGCGAAGGCTATGATGTTGCCATTGTAGAAATTGGCGGTACTGTAGGTGATATCGAATCACTTCCATTTATGGAATCAGTACGTCAGTTAATGGTTGAGCTTGGTCATAAGCGTACCATGCTTATGCACTTGACCTTATTGCCATATATTAAATCTGCTGCTGAGCTTAAAACTAAGCCAACTCAGCACTCGGTTAAAGAACTTCTTTCGATCGGTATTCAACCAGATATCTTGATCTGTCGTACTGAATACGATGTTGATGTTGATACAAAGCGTAAAATTGCATTGTTTACGAATGTAGAGGCACGTGCAGTTGTTGTATGTAAAGATGCAAAAACAATTTACCAAATTCCACGTACTTTCTATGAGCAAAACGTGGATGATTTGATCTGCGAGCGTTTTGGCTTTAATGATCTTCCTGAAGCAAATCTAGAAGATTGGGATAATGTAGTTGAAGCATTACTCAATCCTGAATACACAGTTCGTGTTGCAATGGTCGGTAAGTATGTTGAGTTACCAGATGCATATAAATCTGTAAACGAAGCACTTTTACATGCAGGTATTCAAAATCGCGTTAAAGTTCAGATTGATTATGTCAATGCTGAAGATCTTGAGCAGCAAGACATCAGTGTTTTAAATGCTGCTGATGCGATTCTGGTTCCAGGCGGCTTTGGTGAGCGTGGTACTGAAGGCAAAATGAAAGCGATTCAATATGCGCGCGAGAACAATATTCCTTTCTTGGGTATTTGTTTAGGAATGCAGTTGGCAGTTATCGAGTTCGCTCGTCATGTTGCTGCTATGCCAGAGGCAAGTTCAACAGAGTTCAATCGTTCAACTAAGTATCCTCTCATCGGTTTAATTACTGAATGGTTAGATGAGCGTGGCGAATTACAGCAACGTAGTCTTGAATCTGATTTAGGCGGCACCATGCGTCTAGGTGCACAAAAATCTGAATTGGTTGAAGGCACTAAGACTCGTGAAGTATATGGTAAAGCAGAAATTACTGAGCGCCATCGCCATCGCTATGAGATGAATAATCGTTTCATTGATGCGATTGAAGAAGCAGGGATGAAGATTTCTGGTTACTCTTCAGCGCAACATTTAGTTGAAACTGTAGAAATTCCTGAACATCCTTGGTTTATTGCTGTACAATTCCATCCAGAATTTACAAGTTCACCACGTGATGGACATCCATTATTTGCTAGCTTTATCGATGCTGCGAAAAAACAGCATCAAAATAGTAAGTAATGTGTAGGCTTTAATAAACTGGGAAAGTTTAAATGTCACAATTAAAAGCACAAGAAGTTGTACGTTTAGGCGATATACAAATGGCAAATCATTTGCCATTTGTATTATTTGGCGGAATGAACGTACTTGAGTCCAAAGATTTAGCATTTGAAATTGCTGAAACTTATATTGATATTTGCAAACGCCTAGATATTCCATATGTGTTCAAAGCGAGTTTTGATAAAGCAAATCGTTCGAGCTTGAACTCTTTTCGTGGACCTGGTTTAGAAAAGGGCATTGAGTGGCTTGCTGACATTAAAAAACAATTTAATGTTCCGATTATCACAGATGTTCACGAGCCATATCAGGCAGCACCTGTCGCTGAAGTTGCAGATATTATTCAGCTACCCGCATTTTTAAGTCGTCAGACTGATCTTGTTGAAGCAATGGCAAAAACTCAAGCCATTATCAATATCAAGAAAGCACAGTTCCTTGCGCCTCATGAAATGCGTCATATTTTGCATAAGTGCTTAGAAGCTGGAAATGACAAACTCATTCTTTGTGAACGTGGTTCGGCATTTGGTTATAACAACTTAGTTGTAGATATGCTTGGCTTTGACATCATGAAAGAAATGAATGTTCCAGTATTCTTCGATGTAACACATGCATTGCAGACACCTGGTGGTCGAGCTGATTCTGCTGGTGGTCGCCGTGCTCAAATTACGACTTTAGCACGTGCAGGTATGGCAACAGGTTTAGCTGGTTTGTTTTTAGAAGCACATCCTGATCCTGAAAAAGCGAAATGTGATGGCCCATGTGCTTTGCGTTTATCACAACTTGAGCCATTCTTGGCGCAATTAAAAGAATTGGATACTTTGGTTAAAGGATTCAAAAAGTTAGATACACATTAAGCCAGTTTTTCCCCTTTGAGTTCCTCTAACAAGGGGGTTCTCAATGTAAATCAAGGTTTAATTTAATATTCATTCAACAGAGGAATTGTTCATGAGCCAAATCGTTGATATTCGTGCACGCGAAATTTTGGACTCTCGTGGTAACCCAACCATCGAAGCAGACGTAATTTTAGAATCTGGGGTTGTTGGTCGTGCATGTGCACCATCTGGTGCTTCAACTGGTTCTCGTGAAGCTTTAGAACTTCGTGACGATGATAAATCACGTTACTTAGGTAAAGGTGTACGTACAGCAGTTAACAACGTTAACACATTGATTCGTGATGCTTTGTTGGGTAAGTCTGTTTTTGAGCAAAAAGACATTGATAACACAATGATCGCGCTTGATGGTACTGAAAACAAAGAAAAATTAGGTGCTAACGCAACTTTGGCTGTTTCATTGGCCGCTGCACGTGCTGCTGCTGAAGAAAAGAAACTTCCTCTTTTCCAATACATCGCGGATCTTCGTGGTCAAACAATTTTAACCATGCCTGTACCGATGATGAACATCCTCAACGGTGGCGAACATGCGGACAACACTGTTGATATTCAAGAGTTTATGATTGAGCCTGTTGGCTTCACTTCATTCTCTGAAGCGTTACGTGCTGGTGCTGAAGTATTCCATTCTTTAAAATCAGTTTTAAAGAAACAAGGTTTAAATACAGCAGTTGGTGATGAAGGTGGTTTTGCGCCTAACTTACGTTCTAATGAAGAAGCAATTACTGTAATCCTTCAAGCAATTGAACAAACAGGTTACAAAGCTGGTTCAGACATGATGCTTGCATTGGACTGTGCATCTTCAGAATTCTACAAAAACGGTCAATACGTTTTAGAAGGCGAAGGCAATCGTGCATTTACAAGCAACCAGTTTGCGGATTATCTTGCAGGTCTTGTAAACCAGTATCCAATTATCTCAATTGAAGATGGTTTAGATGAATCTGACTGGGAAGGTTGGAGCTACTTAACATCAATCCTTGGTGATAAGATCCAATTGGTTGGTGATGATTTGTTCGTTACAAACCCTAAGATTTTACAACGTGGTATTGATGAGAAAGTAGGTAACTCTATTTTGATCAAATACAACCAAATCGGTACGTTGACTGAAACTTTAGATGCAATCTATCTTGCAAAAGCAAATGGTTACTCGACAGTAATTTCTCACCGTTCTGGTGAAACTGAAGATTCAACAATTGCTGACTTGGCAGTGGGTACTGCAGCTGGTCAAATCAAGACGGGTTCACTTTGTCGTTCTGACCGTGTGGCAAAATATAACCAATTGCTTCGTATTGAAGAATTAACCAAAGCGGCTTACCGTGGTAAGGCTGAATTTAAAGGTCTAAACTAAGGTAACGTGAATCTATGTTGAATTCTCCTGATGAACTTTCTTTACAAAAGAGAGAAACTTCACGAATTAATAATCCGATAAAATTCGTGACAGATCTTCCTTTAAAAAGAAGGATGTAGGGAGTTTTCAATGTTAGATGTTTTTCAATCTACTTCAAGTAAGTTGATTTTATTACTGGCGGTTGTTTTGATCGCAAGTTTACAGTATCGATTTTGGCTAGGTGAGGGAGGCTATGTCCCTCATCAAGCATTAACTCAACAGATCCAACAACAAGCAGAGATTAATACTGAGTTAAAAGAGCGCAATCGTATTCTAGCGGCTGAAGTTTTTGATTTAAAAAATGGAAGTGAAGCGATTGAAGAACATGCACGTTTAGATTTGGGTTTGATCAAACCTAACGAAACATTTGTGCAAATGAGTACGATTAGTACCCAATATAAACCAATATATATCGATCCAAATGCGAAAGTAGATACAGCAACCAATGAGAACTAAGCTATGGGCGGTTGTACCAGCAGCAGGTTCTGGCAGTCGCTTTTCAAAAACTGAATTAAAACAATATCAATTTATCGAAAATCAAACTGTGCTTCAACACACGGTAAACCGGCTTCATACATTAGATTTAGCAGGTTGTGTTCTCGCTATCGGTGAGCAAGATACTTTTGCCAAGACATTATCCTTTCAACGTCAAGACAAAATGCATTTTTGCTTGGGCGGTTCAGAGCGTGTTCATTCAGTATTGAATGCTCTCATATATTTATCCGATATTGCTGATAAAGATGATTGGGTGCTTGTACATGATGCTGCGCGACCATGCGTCACATCTACATGTTTACAAGAGCTTGTACGTTCAGCAATTGAAACTGATACAAACTCGATTTTAGCCATTCCTGTTCGAGACACCTTAAAGCAAGTTCAAACTAAGAATCAAATAGAAAAAACAGTAAATCGTGAGTTCTTATGGCAAGCACAAACACCACAAATGGCAAAACTCAAAGATTTACAATATGCAATTGAAGTAGCTTTGGCAAATCAAGTGATTATTACCGATGAAGCAAGTGCTTTAGAATATATCAATCAGCCTGTACATGTTGTACAAGGGCGATCAGATAACATTAAGATTACTTATAAAGATGATTTAGAGCTTGCTCGTCTTATTCTAAAATCTCAAGCAGAGAACTCAAATATTTAGGTGCTTTCTTGAACTGGAAATAGCCTAAGTAGAATATGTGAATTTTATTATTTATCTACACAGATAAATGACAATTAATTCACAATTTGTTAAATTTGAACAACATTCTTGATAATGGGTCAATAAATGAAAAAATTATTAATTGCTGGACTTTTTACTTTCTCACTGGTTGGTTGTGCATCTACTCCTCAACAGCCACAGACAACAGCACAAGAAACTATTCGCTATTCATCTAGTCCATGTTTCGGTACTTGTCCTATTTATTCTGTTGAAGTTTCTCCTAATGGTTCAGTCCACTTTGATGGTAAGCAATATACCAAAGTAACAGGAACTCAAGATCTTACAGTTGATCCTTCTGTTTATAAAAAATTACAACAAGAGTTAAAAACTTACCGTCCTGAAACAGGTGCGAATGTTAAAACTACGGGATGTGAAGAAACTGCAACAGACCAGCCGAATGCATATTTTTCTTGGAAAAGTCCAGATGGTACAGTGACGAACTTAAGTCACTATATGGGGTGCATTTCACCAGCAAATGCTGAGTTAAATAAACTGATTGAGAAATTACCTAAATTGATTGGAATTGAAGATTTAGTAAGTTAATCAACGCTAAGCTTTATATGTGCCCCGATATTTCGGGGCCTTTTTCTATTATGTGCTTTTATGCAGGCATTGGAAAAATACCTTGTTGTAAAAACTGCGATAATTCAAAGCGAACGATATCAGATCCTTCTACTGCTTTAAATATAACTTCTTCAGCACCTATGTCACAGAACCATTGTTCTCGATCTAAAGGGCTATTCTGGCTGAAATGCTCTGCGGTGAATAATCCGACACAGGTAGCATGATCACTTGCTCGAGCTGACGGATACTCAAAGATCTCAATTCCTTCATTCCGCATTGCTGTTCCTAATAGTTGTGCATAACTATAATTTGTAGGATGAGCAATTAGATCCAGATATTGGTCAAAAGGAGGGGATTGTAAACGAATACCCTTATGGCAGTGATAGCCTACTGAAAATAGAGTATGCTCAGTGCGTATCGTTTTTTTCTTTGGTGCACCATCCATTGAGTACCAGAATACTAAGCGATAATAAGCTGATTCAACCAATGTCACATTGACACTACACCCACCATAAAAAATACTGGGTTCAAAAGTACGACCGAAACGTGATCCCCATTTTAACGGTGGATAACGAAATGGTGTTTTGAGTAGGTAGTGTAAATGCTCTGACTTTGGAGGATATGGTGGTTTAACTAACTCTAACATATCCTCGAGCAATGCTTGTTCTTCTAAAGTATCAACCAACTGCCTAGTTGCAATTTGTTCTTGGCTTTCAACTAGACGATATAAAGTACCTGATAAAGGTGAGACTTGTTTGTTTCCTTCACAACTTTGCCATAAATTTTGCTCAATGGCGGTCATACTTTACCTCGAATCGCATCGACAAATTGAAGAACTGAAACCAGTCCACTTATACTTTCAATTTGTTCAACAGGAATACCACCTGTAACACGATTTGGTGTGTTCAAAAAATGACGCATCCAATCCGTGTCTCCGCCAGTTAGTGCATACAATGCGCGTGATAAACGAATAAGAAGCAATGCTAACTCACCTTGTTTAGATGCGGGATCTAATTCAGGATTATTTTTCAATCGACTAATCGCTGTGCGATGTACACCTAAAATGGCGGCAAGTTGTACTTGCTTTAAATCAAGTTGCTCAGCGGCACTGAGTACTGCTTTTGCAAGAACTACTTTTTTATCTGCGGGTTGTTTTAATAATGCACTCATGATCAAACCCTCATGTTGTATATGCACTTATTTTAATATAATTGTGCAAAATGCACAACGTGCTACTTGAAGTAATTCTTTTTTGATGCTTCCAAATCAATTTTTAAATGAAATTGATGTAATCTAAAATAAGAATTACATGAAATATAGAAAAACACCTTATATTATTATTGGTAATAATAT
>OBJT01000343.1_pt1 | contig 12445 bp, 8 predicted proteins | sample 1519861 | NCBI WGS metagenome assembly OBJT01 (sample SAMN02401118, study PRJEB22541) | soil metagenome, isolate JX
CCCTGTAAGGATTGCTGACGCCCTCCGAAGACAAGATGGATACGCTGAAGTCCCGTGGTTTTATATGAATTTCGGTTGTGCCGCTGAATTCATAGTATCCACTCTCGGGAGCATATCCATTCTTCATATTGAAGTTGATCAGACTGCGAGTCAGTTGATCTTGCAGTCCCAGCCTTACAACTTGTTTGAAGAAATTGCTGGACAAGAAAAGATAAACAGATGGCTGTCCTCTTAAATAGCTGATGTTGTAGCGAGAGCCTTTGCTTGCCCAATTTTTCAAATCTGCGCTCATTTGCAGATCCGCAGAACCAATGGCGCTATTCAGCGAGCTGTTTTTGACATTGGTATACATGTAGGGCTCGGTGTAGTTCTGACTGCCATCTTCATTGAAGTTGTAATCAAGAAAACGACACAAAATCCCATCTCGGGTACCCAGCCTGTAATTCTCACAGCCTTGTGAACCGGGCAAGACATAAGGAACACCATTGCTGTCCACAATGACTTCACTTATTGCATTGGTTTGTACGAAGCGAAGATGGCCGGCCTTCTTGTGCTGCATGTTTCTGACGTACCAGTTTCCGCTGTTCTGATTGATACAGCGTTCACCGGCTGCCGCGTCATATTTTAGCGTGGTCCTGCACAGGTTCATCTCCCTGTTCAAAACAGCTCCGACAGGCATGGTTCGAAGATAATCAAAGAAACTTGCACTCAATTTGCCATGACCCCACCCGGCAGATGCCCCGATGAGACCGAAAAAGCCCAAGTCATCAACGACGGCCGGCTTGTTGACCGCCTCAGCGGTGTCGGGGTCACAACGGGTATAAGACATGATGCAGCGTTGGTTGACATAAGGACGGCGAATAGGGCCGTTTTCCCACATATCGACGTTCCAGTTGTTGATATCGGTGTTGTATCCGTTATCAACGTACGCCAGGCTCACCTGACCATTTCCTTTGAGCGAGGTCCAGGCATTTGCGCCGGTCAGACGCGGATCCAGGCCATCAGTCGGCGCAACAAACAGGTTGTTGTCTTCCTGATTTTCAATTAACAGAAAATGGCGCAGCGCGGCATTCGGCCAGACGGTTTTGGATACAGCCGCACTGCCTTGCTGTGCCCAGCCGGCGCCAAGTGCAATGACCAGCAGCAATCTGTGTGTGATGTTCATGTTCAATACTCTCTCACCATGGCGTAGGTGGGCAGTCCCTGGCAGGTCACGATGCCGACCCAGGCCGCGCCCGTGTGTTGTGCAAGATCCAGGTCGGCTTCACAGAAGTCGCTTCCCCGGCGGAAAGTCAGCATGGGGTTGGCCTTGTCCACGTCCAGGGTGAACTCGCCGACCTCGTTGGTCACCGTGGTGCCGATGTGGTTGTCAATGCGGGCGTTAGCAAGCAGCGAGCCATCTTCTGCCCTGAGTACGCCAAACACGGTGACCATCTCCTTGATGCTGCTGCCGGCATCCAGAGTGGCGACGTTGCCGGGGAACAGGGTGTAGCGCTGCTTGCCGGTGTTGATGTCATAGCTGTCCTTGCCCGTCTTGCTGTTGAGCAGTTCCACCTCGTATTCCTGATAAGGCGGGAGCGCCAGGAAGGTCTGTTCCCCTTGCAGGGGGTAGTCCTGTCCATTCACCTTGGCGAGCATCTGTCCTTCCCGGTGGATGCCGGTATTGATGATGAGGCCTGAACCAGAGGTGCTCCGGCTGGATGCGATCACGTCGTTCTCCGTGGTGATCAGGGCACCCCGTGCAATCAGGTTGCCATTCACGTCGCCGCCATGACCGCGACCCAGCGTCATGGTGCCGCCGATGACCCTGTTCTCGAACCCCAGGGTGCCGGAAAGCGCCATATTGTGTGTGTCGCTGCCGTGCATCATGCGGGAGGCATTCAGCGCGGCCAGATTGATGGCTCCCTCCATGCGCTTCTGATAGTTGAGGTTGGCCGTGGTCTGGCCCTGCTCGTTGCTGCTCATGCCGAAGCTGAACAGATTGTCGAACGGGATGGAGTAGTCCAGGGTGATGCTCTTGTTGCTGAATCCATTGAGTGTGCCACTGTCGCTCTGCAGGCTGGCGCGCATGGAGAGGTTGCCGTATCGGCCCGCATAGAGGTGCTGGTAGTAATCCGCATAACTGCGATCGCTGTTCATCTGACGGTCGTGCGTGGTGTTGAAGGTCAGCTGGCCCATGCCGCTGACCCAGCCACCCAGATTGATCGTGATGCCGGCAGAGTAGAGCTCGGTTGCACTCACTCCCAGGGCATCGCCTGCATACAGTTTTTCCTGGCTGACCCACAGGGAGGCATTGTCATGGGCTTGCAAGGAAAGGCTGGACGCCAGCCGCCAGGAGTGATCGGTGGACAGCATGCTTTGCAACTGGGTGCCGAGGCGATCCGTGACCTGCCAGCTTGCGCGTGCCTCGCCGACGGCCGCATCCCTGAAAGCATAGGTGGTCGTCGCCAGATCAAGGGTATCCAGCGAGCGTGCCAGCGACAGACCGAGCAGGGGGGAATCGCCGCTGTGCTGGCTGTTCTCCATCATGCCTCCCCACCATTGCCATCCCCACTCCCGGGTAAAGCCCTGATTGCCGCCCAGCTTGGTGACTCGCTGGGTGGTCGTGCTGGTCAGGCGGCCGTCGACATAGACTTCGACCGTGACGTTGTAGACCCCGTTGGGGAACGCGGAGGTGTCGATGTGCTGGTTGCCGATCGCCAGGTTTTGCAGGCCTATCAGGCGTTCATCCCGATAGACCCTGGCCTCGCCGTTGGCGGGCATGAAGACTTGCACCGGAGTGGTCGATTCGTTGGTGGTCTGTTTTCGAGATTGCGCCTGGTTGCCATAGGATGCGCCGTAGAGGCGACCCGTGGTCAGGCCCGTCACCACCCCCAGTGTCTGCAGGTCCCATGTCGAGACCATGCCTGCTGCGATGCGGCGATCATCGAGATCCCGTTCGTACATGGCGCGGTAGATATCGCCGCTCTGCTCCGGCTCACCCAGGTTGTAAAGGGAGGCATCCACGGCGACATGGTGCGCGCCCAGCCCGACGGTACTCTCCAGCTGCAGGAAATTGGAGTCCTGGTGCCCGCTCTGGGGGGTATTGATGAAGGAGTAACCCAGGTTGTAGCGCTGTACGCCCGTCAGGGTGTCCACCGTCGGGGTCAGTGCGACACGGTTGTCAGATTGCCTCGCCTGGCCAAAGGCATCCCGTGACACCCGGATGGTGAGCAGCATGGCGACGAGGTCCAGCTGCATGCTGGCATCGGCATCGATCTGCAAGTCGCCATCGGCAGAAAAGGTGCGTCTTTGCTTGCTGGAGAGCAGAGTGGTAAGGGCATCGTTCAGCACGCCTTGCTGCTGGCCGGCACTGAAATCAAGGTGCAACAAGTGCAGCTTGCCGTCTTGCAGCAGCAGGGTGGCATTGCCGATGGTGTCGTCGGTCAGGGTGTCGATCCTGTTGTCCTCATCCGTGTATCGCAGGCGTACCGGTACCGCCAGCCCCTCTTCCAGCGCCTTGGCAAAACTGGCAGGAATGATGACGTTGGCAATTTTGAGAGGGGCAGCAGTGCTGGCCGAGGCTGACATCGCAATCAGCCAGGAGAGCGGCAACAGCCAGGCTTTTTTCAACATATCGAGCACCATGGTTCCGGGTGTGGAGATCGAGAGCCGTCACCCTGCAAGAGGGTGGGGCGGCACCGTGATAGGGGGTTACTTGATGACGACGAATTCCTGACCCAGCCAGAGTCCCAGGTGGCTCTTTGGATCACGCATATTGACCTGCTTGAACCGGCGTTGCTTGCCCGGCAGGTCGTAGTAGGTTTCCTTGCACAGCTCCTCGCCTTTCAGGCAGGGGCCATACGCTACCGTGCGATAGGAGGCATTGCCCTGGTTGGTGAGCGTGTCGTCCTTCAGGTCATAGGCGAACCGGTGCTGGCGTGGTGTTACCACCAGAATGGTGCCTATCTGTGCTGACGTGGTGGCAACAGCCTGACGGCGTTCGTTGCGCTGATCGTCGACGGAGAGCGCCGTGTCCAGCCAGCGGATGCGGTAGTAACGCTCCTTGTCATCCTGCGGACCCTTGTAAAAGAACCTGACGTTGTTTTTGGCATTGGCGGGCAGCATCAGCCGACTGGGTGACAACATCAGCTCGCCGCTGACTTCCATGGGGATCTCCTGCCCTCCCTCTTCCGGTGAGGTGATGCGTGTCACGCTGATCGTGACCAATCTGGCCTGGTCACTGCCATTTTCAATCTGTTTGGCGACCTCCTGGCTGCCTGCATCGATGAAGGTGGTGACGGCGCCGACATTGATCGCCTGGCTGATACCGGGAATGAGCAGCAGCCATATCGCTGCAATTTTCAGGTTCATGATGTGCCCCTAAGAGAACAAAGGGCCCCGCAGGGCCCTCAATGGTAAGCGGTGGATGAGTTAGCTCCAGTTCGCTACGAACTCGACGTTGACTTCACCGCTCCACAGGCCGTCCGGCAGGGCGTCAAAGGTGGTGGGGGTGCCGCTGGCAGTGGCACTTTCAATGTTGAAAGTGAAGGAACCCTGCGCTGTGACGCGTTCGGCATCGTTCTTGAAGCCGTTGGCAAGAGGAGAAAGATTCCCCCCCGTGATGCCGGCAGCGGTGTCGATCAGGGTGGTGTAGGCGGTTGTGCTGACCGGTGCGCCGCCCCACAGCACGCCCACATCGACGGTGGAGTCGCCACCCAGGTGATTCAGGGTGCCGTTCAGCTTCTTCGCCTTCAGGGTGAAGTCGGTCGCGCTGGCATCACCCTTGATGGCGACATCGAACAGGCCGTTGACGGTGTTGAACCCCTTGATCCCTTCGGCATATTGGAAGGAGAGGCTGGAGAGCGGGGTGACCACCAGCTCGGAAGTGGTGTCTTTCTTGGCAGTGGCCTGCCAGGTCGCGACGGCAGACGCTTCTACGGCGGCTTGAGCGGTGGCGGCAAAGCCCAGGGTAGCCACGGACAGAGCAATCAGAGTCTTCTTCATTACGATATTTCCTACATATCTTCTGGATGGTATTGACCACCCGGTTGGTTCATTGCCCGTCAGGGGCATGCCTTGCCACGTTGGCGACGATTCGACCAGTCGTGGCAGCCGGACCTGGAATATGTTTCTCCTCGGACCAGCTTGTTTTTTCGTCGACTAAGATAACGATCGGATCTGTTTTGATCGACCGAATGGTGCGTAGGAAAAATCTCAAAGGATGATGGGGCGCAAACTTTATAAAATAATTGATTTCCCTTTCCTTTCAGTGGGTTGTTGTGTCTCATGTATTTGATTTATATGTTTTTTAGGTCTTTTATTGCGGGAGGAAGAGCACAGGGAAAACCGGGAAGGAGGGGACATCAACGAGGGAGGGGACCCGGCCACCACCAGGCTCCATACGAGGCAAATAAAATGCAATATATTGATAAATATATAAAAAATAAATGAAGCTATAATGGTGATTAACTTGAGAATGCCATTTTTATATTTATTTAACATATTGAAAACAAGATCAAGCTGTATGGTGTCGTTGCTTGATTTGTAGTTAATATGCTCGTCGGACAGGGCTGAATAACGGATCTATATATGGCGAAGGTATTGATAGTTGATGATCATCCAGCAATAAGAATGGCCGTGAACATGTTGTTGAAACAGGAAGAACATCATGTGCTAGGCGAGGTTGATAATGGTGTCGATGCTATCGCCATGGCCAGGAACACCCATCCAGATATTGTCATTCTTGATATTGGAATACCTCAGCTTGATGGCATCGAAGTGATAAAGAGAATCAAGATGCTGGATATTGGCGCCAAGATTCTGGTGCTGTCTGCACAGTCCACTCATCATATTATGGTGCGGTGCCTGCAAGCTGGCGCCGAGGGATTCTTGTCCAAGCTGGATGATTTGTATTTGCTGAAGGATGCGATCGCAAAAATAGAGAAGCGGCAACTCTATTACCCCCGTGACGTCATCGCCGGCGCCAGGCATGCCCATACGGTCGATCGGGAAGATCTGCTGTCGACCCTCTCTTCCCGCGAGATGAGCGTGCTGCTGCAGATTTGTCAGGGTCATGCCAACAAGCAGATTGCCCAAAGCATGCTGTTGAGCGAGAAAACCGTCAGTACCTACAAGACCCGGTTGATGAAGAAACTCAACATCACCAACATCGTTGATCTGATCAGTCTGGCCAGACGGCAGAAACTGCTGTGAACAGGGCGAAATTGCTGTTGCTTCTGCTGGCGCTGGTCTGGGTGTGGCCGCTGGCGGCCCAGGAACCGGAAGAGCCCCTGCTGCAAGTCTATTCGCGGGATGGCGGGGAATACCTCGATGCCAGCCCCTTGCCGCTGCATGGGGAGGAGTGGCGCTGGTTGCAGGAGCGCGAGCGGCTGATCCTGGGGGTGCCCAGACCTGACAACCCGCCTATGGACATCACCCTGAGGGCGAATGCTTATGAAGGGGTGACGGCCGACATCGTCGGCATGTTGACCCATCTGCTGCACATCGAGATCCTGGTGAAGGGATATCCCTCCAGGGCGGCTGCCATTGAAGCGCTCCAGCGGGGGGAGATCGATCTGCTGAGTACCTCCAATTCCTATGAGCGGGAACAGCATCTTCTGCTGACTGACAAATATATTGCTGACGACCCAGCCATCTATAAAAACATTCAGGTCAAAGAGCGAGAAATAAGAACAATAGCCGTGCCGGAGTATTATTTGCCGTTCATGGACATCATGCGCTATCTGTCGGACTACAAAATTAAAATATACCCGTCCCGCTATAGTGCATTGTCCGCGGTGGCATATGGTCAGGTTGATGCCGTCATGGTGGACATGATCTCCGGCAATTTCATCGTCAACAAGTTCTATCAGAGCAGCATTCAATTATTGAAGCCGCTCTATATCGATACCGCCGGTTTTGCCTTTGCCCTCAATCCCAAGGAGCGGCGACTCAAGAGGATCATGGATATCGCGCTGGGGGAGATCCTCGAGGGCAAGCGGGCGGAAGTGGCCAAGCGCTGGAATGGGGGGGGCCTCTCCATCGGTGCCAGCAGAATCGACCTGAGCCGCGAGCAATGGGAATGGCTGAGCAAACGGGAGAAGATCCGGATTGCGGTGAACAGCGGCATCCCGCCCCTCAGTTTCTATGACGTCACCGGTACCATGCACGGCGTGGTCGCCGATCTGCTGCAGGTCATGCGAGCCAAGCTGGGGGTGGAGCTCGAGGTGGTGCCTGCCAAGACGCCGGAGCAGATGACCCAGTTGCTGGATAGCGGCCAGGTGGATGCGGGGGTGTTGAGCCCTTCTGCCGAGCGCAGGAACCGCTATCTGTTCAGCCGGGCCTTTGTCCTCGATCCCCTCTCCTATGTGGTGGGGCTGCGCCACCGGGAGGTCCCCCCTGCATCGCTGCTCAAGACCGGCACCGTGGCCATGGTCAGAGGCTTTATCTCGACCCAGGCCATCGAGGCGGAATACGGCAAGCTGACGTCGCGGCAGTTCGATACGATTGAAGATGCCATGCGCTGTGTGGCGATGGATGTGTGCGATGTGACCATACTGCCGCTGCGGGTGGCCAAGTACTACGTGAACAGCAAATTCCCCGACAGCCTGATCATTACGGGGGAGCTGTTCGATTCCATCCCCATCGGTGCCGCGTTGGCGGTCACCCCCGCGCATCCCGTACTGCGGGACATTCTGGACAAGGTGATTGCCATCATTCCGCCGGATGAGCTGGAAGGGCTCTCCAACCGCTGGCGGGTCAATGTCAAACAGGAGAGTGTCTCCTGGCAGGAGTTGATTCAGGAGTTCGGGGTCTTTATCGCGTTGATCCTGCTGTTGACCCTCTGGGTTGGCCTGTGGGGGCTGTCCCTGCGCAAGCAGATCCGCGAGCGGCGGCTGGTGGAGGGGGCGCTGAGCACCCAGCTCAAGTTCATCGCCGATCTGGTGGACGGGACACCTCACCCCATCTATGCGCGGGATCTGAACGGGATTCTGGTGCTGTGCAACAGCAGCTATGCCAGCTTCCTTGGCGAGCCCAAGGTCAGCCTGCTCGGCACGGGCCTGGACGACGCGCGAACGCGCTGGCCTTTTCTTGCTCCCCTGCACGGGGATCTGGTGCTTTCCTGTGACAGCCGCCGCGCCCAGGAGGGGGATCACCGTCTGGTCCTGCCGACGGGCGGGGTCGACGTCTATCACTGGGTTCAGCCTTACTACGATCTGGACGGCAATGTGCAGGGGGGCGTGGGAGGCTGGATCGACGTCAGCGAACGGGTACGCCTGCTCGATGAGCTGGCGGTGGCCAGCCAGGAGGCCCAGGAGGCAAACCGTGCCAAGAGCACCTTCCTCGCGACCATGAGCCACGAGATCCGTACCCCCATGAATGCCATCATCGGCTTGCTGGAACTGGCGCTCAAGCGGGGTCGGCTGCACGAGGAGGATCAGGCCTCCCTCGCCATTGCCCATGGCTCGGCCAGCGATCTGCTGAGCCTCATCGGCGACATCCTGGATATTTCCAAGATCGAGTCTGGCCGGTTCGAACTGGCCCCCGAACCCCATGACATCGTGACCCTGACAGCGTCGGTCGTCACCGTATTCACTGCGCTGGCGAGGCAGAAAAACCTGCGGCTGGAGCTCGTCACGGGCGATCCGTCCTGGGTGCAGATCGATGGTCTTTGTTACAAGCAGATCGTCTCCAACCTGATCAGCAACGCCATCAAGTACACCGAGCGCGGGTCGGTCACGGTGACGCTGGCCTCCCGGGTCAGCGATGGCTGGTGTACCGTGCAGCTCACCATTCTGGATACCGGAATCGGCATCGATCAGGCCGAGCAGGCCAGGCTGTTCGAGCCCTTCAGCCAGGCCAGCCAACCCGAGAAAATCCAGCAGTCGGGTACTGGGCTGGGTCTGATGATCTCCCGCTCCCTGTGCGAGACGATGGGCGGCTCCCTGCAACTGGAGAGTGCGCCCGGGCAGGGGACCCGGGTCAGTATCGAGATCAAGCTGCCGGTGGCCGATGCCGTGGCGATGCCCGCCACGCCTGCACAGGAGCCGGCGGTGGAGCCGGTGCGGCGACTGAAGATCATGGTCGTGGACGATCATCCAGCCAACCGGTTGCTGGTCAGCCAGCAACTGGCTTATCTGGGTCATGACGCCACGGCCGTCGAGTCGGGAGAAGAGGCGCTGCGGCTGCTGATCGGAGCCAGGGTGGATGTCATCATGACCGACTTCAACATGCCCGGCATGAACGGCTTCGAGCTGGTTCGCCAATGCCGGGAGCTGGAGCGGCTGCACGGCTGGCGACGCACCGTGATCCTCGGGCTGACGGCCGATGCGCGGCAGGAGCAGATCAATGAAGGGCAGGCGGCAGGGATGGATGACTGTCTGTTCAAGCCCGTCGGACTGGAGGCGCTCGATCACTGCCTGCGTCGGCACATGCAGCGGGAAGAGCAGAGTGACATGGTCGTCTGCATGGAGGAGATCCGGCGGTATCTGGGGCCGCTGACCGCACACCAGTCGACCCTGATGGTGCCTCTGCTGGCCGAGTTCGTGCGGGCCAGTGACGACGATATCGCGGGATTGCAACGGGCCGCGGAGGAGGGGCATGTCGGCCAGTTCATCGACCGCATACATCGCCTGAAAGGGGGCGCCAGGATCATGGGCACTCTGAAACTGGTGGCGACCTGCAGCGAAATAGAATCCTGGGAGCTCGATCAGGCCAGGCTGCCCGAGGCGCTGGCCCGTTTGCAGCAAGAGTACGAGGTCGTTCGGCTGGCGGCGACCCAACTGCAGGTGATGGAAGGGGAGGAATGAAGGCATGGGAACATGCCTTCGGCTCCTGTGGTCAGCCCAGCCAGTACACCATCAACTCATAGGCGGCTTCGCCCACCTGGTCCGGTCTGGCTGACGGGGCCTGATAGCTGAGGTAATAGCGGGTCGCCTGCGCCAGGGGGAGGGCGCGGCTTGCTTCGAGGGGTTGTCCGTTGAGCGCCAGCGTGATCCGGAGATCATCCTGCTGTGGCAGGGAGCCGTAGAGTGCGCGGGCTTGCAAACGATAGGTGGTGTTGAAATCCGGGTGGCTCAGGTCTGCTGCCAGGATCTGGACGGGAGCCTGTGCCGGATCCGAATTGATGGCCTGGAGGCCTGGGTGGGTAAGCGCTACTTCCATGTTGGTCTCTTTGCTGGCGGTGGCCTGCCAGTTCAGCTGGCTCACCTGCGTATTGGCGTGAACGGCGGCACTGCTGCAACCGATCATCACTGCCAGCACCATGCTTTTTTGAAACATAGTTATCTCCTTTGTCGGACTGGGCCCTCCTTGGCGAGGGCCTCCTCTTATCGGCGCTTTCCCCGAAAGCTGAACCGCTCTCCCCGGATTCGCCCATGAGTCGGCGGCAGATAAGGGGTATGATCCGCCCCCTGGCGCCATGCCATTGACGGAGGAGAGCCATGCTCGAAAATCAGATGATGTTGTTGGCGGTGTTTGAGCGGGCGGCGCTGATGCTGATGACGCTCTTTCTTCTCACCCGCACCCGGCCGTTTCAGCGATTGTTCCAGAAGCGTGACCACACCCCGGCCGAGCTGGTGCTGGTGGCGGCCATCTTCTGTCTGTTCGCGGTGTTCAGCACCTACACCGGCATTCCGGTGGAGGGGGCCCTCATCAATGTGCGGATCATCGCCATCATCTCGGGCGGCATCCTGTTCGGCCCCTGGGTCGGCATTCCGGCCGGGGTCATCTCGGGGCTGCACCGCTATCTCATCGACATGGATGGCCACACCTCCATTCCCTGTCTCATCGCCAGCATCATCGCCGGCCTGCTCGCCACCTGGCTGCACCTGCGCTGTCGCAAGTCGCGGCTCTGGCTCTATGGCATCCTGGCGGGGATGGCCTGCGAGGGGCTGACCATGCTGCTTATCTGGCAACTGACCGAGCCCCATGCGGTAGGTGTGGAGATAGTCAGTCATATTGCCTACCCGATGATCGCCGGTGCGCTCTGTATCGGGCTCATCATCAAGCTGGTGCAGGATCTGGATGACGAGAAGGAGCTGATTGCCGCCAAGCAGGCCAAGCTGGCGCTCGACATCGCCAACAAGACGTTGCCGTTTTTCCAGAACATCGATCGCCACTCCCTGAGCCAGGTGTGCGGCATCATTCGCAGCGAGATCAGCGCCGATGCGGTGGCCATCACCGATACCCGCGACGTGCTGGCCTATGTGGGGGTGGGCAAGGATTACTACGAGCTGGACGAGCACCACGCCATCAGCGACATGACCCACAAAGCGGTGCTGCTCGACCAGATCATCATCAACAACGATCTGCGCCAGTATCACCTCTCCGATTTCCACTCGGTCATCATTATTCCGCTGCGGGAAAACGGCGCCGTCAGCGGCACCCTCAAGATCTACTACCGCCGCACCCACAGCATCACCAGTTCGCTGCGGGAGATGGCGGTGGGTCTCTCCCAGCTCATCTCCACCCAGATGGAGGTGTCGCGCATCGAGCAGCTCAAGGAGATGACCCGCAAGGCGGAGTTCACCGCGCTGCAGAGCAAGATCAACCCCCACTTCCTGTTCAACGCCCTCAATGCCATCTCGTCGCTGATCCGCATCCGTCCCCAGCAGGCACGCCAGCTCATTGCCAATCTGGCGGATTACCTGCGCTACAACCTCAACAAGGGGGACACCCTCATCGACATCCAGGAGGAGCTGCAGCAGGTGCGCGACTACGTGGCCATCGAGCAGGCCCGCTTCGGCGACAAGCTGGAGGTGGTGTTCGAGGTGGACGACGTGCATATCCAGGTGCCGAGCCTGCTGTTGCAGCCGTTGGTGGAAAACGCCATCCTGCACGGCATCCAGCCCCGCAGTGCGCCGGGTCGGGTCACCATCGAGGTGAAGCAGCTGGCGGGCGGCATCCGGGTCGCGGTGCGCGACACCGGCTACGGCATCAGCCAGGCGGTGATCGACGGGGTCGCCGCCGGTCGGGTGGAGAGCCGCAGCATCGGTCTGATGAACGTGCATCAGCGGGTCAAGCTGCTCTATGGCGACGGCCTGCACCTCAAGCGGCTGGAGCCGGGGACCGAAGTCTGTTTCTATCTGCCTGATCAGGAGGCAATGCCATGCTGAAAGCCATCATAGTGGAAGACGAATGTTTGACACGGGAGGAGCTGGCCTCTCCTGTGCTCCTTATGGGGGCAATATCATGCTGAAAGCGATCATTGTGGAAGATGAGTATCTGGCCCGCGAGGAGCTGGCCTTTCTGGTGGGGCAGCACAGCAACATCGAGATAGTGGCGAGCTTCGAGGACGGGCTGGAGGCGTTCAAGTATCTGCAGGATCACGAGGTGGACGTGGTGTTTCTGGATATCCAGATCCCCGCCATCGACGGCCTGCTGCTGGCCAAGAACCTGCACAAGTCCAGCCATCCGCCCCACATCGTCTTCGTCACCGCCTACAAGGAGTTTGCGGTGGAGG
>OBJT01000345.1_pt1 | contig 12435 bp, 11 predicted proteins | sample 1519861 | NCBI WGS metagenome assembly OBJT01 (sample SAMN02401118, study PRJEB22541) | soil metagenome, isolate JX
ATCTGGTGCGGCGCATTGCACGTATTCAGGGCGTTTATGCCGTTTGTCTGAATCGAAGGTTTCAGGATGGTATTTGGTCATGAACGCGCCATACTTTCAGCATCAAGCTACGAGGAGTTTCCCATGAAGTGGATAATGGTTTTTACGCTGTTATTGAGTGTTAATGCCTTCGCGCAAACCCAATGGCAGCCAGAACGCAAAGCGCAAGTCGTGCAACTGACACCCGTTGCCGCTAAATGTGACCTCTCATCCTGTCAACAGAACTGCTATGTACAGCAATCGCAGTGCAAAAATGACAACGGCGGCGGCTGCGGTTCACTTGCACAAATTTGCGTACAAAACTGTTCGAGTCAGTGCAAGTAAATGAAATAAATCTGTCATAACAGGGTGCTAGCGTGTTTCCCCGGCAAGGTAATATTCTGATAACAGGGGAAAATAATGAAAACCCGCTACACGCTGATTGCAACGGTTTTACTGCTGGCTCAGCAGGCACACGCGGCAACACTGCCGCAGGCTGCCGCACTCGCGGCACAGACCTCCACCGGTTCCACACCGGTTTACACCCAACTTGAGCAGCAGTCACTGCAGGCTGAGCGCAAGTATCTGCAAGGCGATGGCACCACGCTTACTCGTGATGCGCTGGAAAAAGCCAAGCAAAACAGTACGCAAGCTGATAAAGCATGGTTGAAAAAAAGCGGTTACGATTTCAACGTTAAGCAAAATCAGCAAGCAGGGATTGCGTTGCTCTCTGGCTTTAGCACACTGCCTGCCAGCGTACTGGACGCGAACCGCGCGACAGTCACCAATATCAACCTGAATGCCACACAGAATACGCGCCATCAGGCGCTGCAAGATGCGGAAGCGATCAGTAGCCTCTATTTCCTCTCCGATGCGATGGGTCCACGTTTGGGCAAAGCTTTCCTCGCCGCTTATGACAAAGGCGAAATCAGTAAAGCCGCCGCGCTGATCAAAGCCAGCGAAGTGAGCACCAGCGCAGCGAAAAAACACTTCAACTATCCACGTCCTTTCCTGCATGAAGGCAACACCATTCACCTGGTGCCGGATGATGTCGTGGTGAAAGACAACGTACGCTATACCGCTGATGGCGGTTCGTTCCCAAGTGGCCACACCAACACCGGCTATACCGACGCGCTGTTAATGGCGGAAATGGTGCCAGAACGCTTTGAGGCGCTGGTGACGCGCGGCGCGCGCTATGGTTACTCCCGCTTAGTGCTGGGTGTGCACTATCCACTGGATGTAATGGGTTCTCGCATGGTGGCAGAGCGTAACGTTGCTACCTATCTAAACGATGCTCGTTATCAAGTGCTGTTCAACGAAGCGCGCGATCAATTGCGTGCTGCGCTGGAGAAAGAGTGTGGTACTTCCCTGGCGGAGTGCGCACGCACAGTCGGTAGAGACGACCCTTATCGTTCACCTGACATGAAGCAGTTCTATCGCTTCACCCTCAATTACAATCTGCCGAAAGCCAACGTGAAAAATACGGCGGTTCAGGTTCCGCAAGGTGCAGAAATTTTGCTGAAAACGGCGTTGCCGCACCTTTCAGATGCGCAGATTCGTCAATTGATGGTGAAAACGGCACTGCCAAACGGTTACCCGTTGTCGGGTAATGCTGAGCAATCATTCTGGCAGCGGGTTGATTTGACCGCAGCCTACGCGTCAGCGAAGAAATAAGCACAGCAGGGCGCGCTATTGCAGTGCGCCCTGAGCAACCGTACTTTTATCAATCGACGATAAAAAGTTTCGCGCCTTGGGTGGTTGAAGAGCGATGCGCTTCGGCATTATCCGCCACCTGATAACTCACTCCTGGGGTTAGGGTGAAGGTGCGACCATCATCCAGTTCGGTCACCATTTCCCCTTCCAGACACAGCAAAATATGCCCCTTACTGCACCAGTGATCTGCGAGGTATCCAGCCGAATACTCGACCATGCGCACGCGGATGTCGCCAAAACGTTGCGTGCGCCACAGTGCATAGCCCGTGTCTCCAGGGTGCGTTTCTTCTTCGATGGTGTTCCAGTCGGTGATACCAAACGGCAGTTGATTGATTTGCATGGCATATCCTTGTCGTTTTCGCGAAACATCCACTATTGCCGCTTGGTTTCAAATACGCCAGTAAAATCAGCCGACGTCACGCCACATTTCACCCATCGCCAGTTCAAGTTTTTTGAATACCCGATAACGGGCATCATGAAAAGCAAACCGTTCTGGCCTCGGTAACAACTCGCCGGGATTAATCTGTACCGCCTGTTGCACTGCCGCCGCCAAATGTGGCCAGACACCGACCCCCACGCCGGCACAAAGTGCTGCACCTAAAGCGCCCGTTTCTTTGCATTCGGCTACACGGATAGGAATACCCAACACGTCGGCGAACATCTATGGCCAGATGCAGCTTCGCGCCGCGCCGCCGGAGAGGATCGCCTGGGTAAAGGGAATGCCTGCCGCGCGTAATCGGTCGACGTGCGCACGATGCGCAAATGTCACGCCTTCAAAGAGTGCAAACAGCATGTCAGCTCGCGTATGCCAGCCACCTAACCCGTAGAAGCCGGCTTTAGCGGGTTCGGATTTACGCCCGGAGTAGAGGTAAGGATGATAGAGCGGCAGTTGGGCGTTAGGTTCGACGTGCGCCACGGTGTCGCTGCTGCGGGCGGCACCTTGTCCGCTGCGTCCATCATCAAATTCGCGCAGAAACCAGTCCAGGTTGGCGGCCGAGGTCGCACTGGCTTCAATCGCCATAAAGCGGTCTTTCTCAATAATCGAGTTCATAAACACCGGACGCAAATAGTCGGGTTTATCGACAACGACCTGGTTGATGCTCCAGGTGCCCGCCACAATCGAAGCTTGCCCGGTTTGCACCACACCTGACCCTACGGCACTGGCCACCACATCGAAAATACCGGCAACCACAGGGATGCCTGCTGGTAACCCCGTCAATCGTGAAGCTTGTTCAGTGACATGACCCACCACCTGACAGGATTCACGCAGCGGCGGCAGCAGGGCGAGGGCGTCTTCGATATCGTAGAGCGCCATCAGTTCAGGGCTGTAATTGCGTAGGCGATAGTCAATCAAGCCGGCACCTGCGGCATCGGAATAGTCAGCACTGATCGCGCCACTCAGGAAGTGCGCAATCACATCTTTAGCACACAGCAAATGCCCTAGTTGCCGCCAGCGATCGGGTTGATGCTGTTTGATCCAACTGATCAACACTGGCGTCGCGGCGGGCCACGGCTTTTGCAGCGACAGGTGATAAATCGCTTGGTCTGCACCACTCAGTTCTAACGCCTGGACCGTAGCAACAGCACGATGATCAATCGATTGAATGCCAAACAGCGGTTGCTGCTGCTTGTCCAGCGCATACAAGCCATTGCCATGTCCTGCGGCCCCAACGGCAATGACTTCGCGCGGATCGCTGCCCGCCTGCTGAAGACAGCGGCTTACCGCCTGGCTCACGCCGTGCCAAATATCTTCCACTGGACGCTCGGCGTAGCCTTCTTGCGGCTGGTGGGTTTCACCGGCACACTCAGCGACCGAGAGCACGCGCCCGCTGAGATCAAACAGCACCGCTTTGATCATCGTGTTTCCGGCATCAATACCGAGAATTTGACTCATATCTCCGACTCCGTTTGGCTGGCGAAGACGGCGCACCGCTTAAGCGCCGGTGCAGGTTATGCTTAACCCTGCTGATAAATTTCCAGAGCATCCGGGCCACTGGCACCCTGATGAATGATCGCCATTAAAGCCTTGACCACGCGCGATGGATTATCGTGCTGATAGACATTACGGCCATACACCATGCCGCTGGCTCCTTGCGCCATTAACGCAGCACTTTTTGCCAGCACCGGCCCAAGCTCGCCTTTGCCGCCGCCGCGCACCAACGTTGGGCAGCGCGCGGCTTCCACCACACGATGAAAATCTTCAACATTTTCTGTTGGGTCGGCTTTGATGATGTCCGCACCCAGCTCCCGTGCTAAACGCACCAGTGGCACAATTTTTTCCACGTCCCCCAATGAACCATATGCCGCACCTTGCCCGGCGGGCGCCATCACCAAGGGTTCAATCATCAGTGGCATCGCGTAGCGGTCACACGCCTGGCGCAGCCGACCAATATTTTCCACGCACATGCGGAAAATGCCGGGCTCATCGGGGATCAAATAGAGATTAACCACCACAGCGGCGGCATCCATTTGCAAGGCGGCGAGAATAGGTTCATCAGGATTGTGCAGCACTGCCCACATTTCGCGGTGACGAGCGGCGTTGTAGGCGTTTCCGACGTCGGTACGCATCACTAATGCGGGTTTGCGACCCGCTACCCGCTGCAACAAATCGGCTTGGCCGTAATTCACCTGGATTGCATCTGGTTGGGCTGCGATCAGGTTCTCCATCACGCCCTCAATATTCTCCAGTCCAATAAGAAAGTCAGGTTCGTTGGCGATACCATGGTCAATGGCGACATCAAGGCATTTGCCGTGGTTAAACAGACGATTCATACGTACTTTATTGGTGACTAGCATGGTGGATTTCCTCCTGAAAAACGGTGGGGTCAAGGTCTTTAAGGCCGTGCCAGCGCGCAAGGTTGGCGCAGCTTCGTTGCAGATTTTGCACTCGCTGGAGTTCACTCCAGCCCAGTGTGGTGGCCAGCAGATGCGAAATCTCTTCAATCAGCCGTGGAGTCAGTTCGCCGCAAATGGCCAGTGACGTCCGGCGTACTAACAGGTCCTCCAGTTGCCGAACCTGCTCATGCTCAATCAGATATCGTAATTCCAGTGCGCTGTAACCTTGATGATGTTGCAGCGGCTGCTCCCCCTGTTGCTGGATCCCTTGCAGGATTGGCAAGGCACGCGAGCCATAGCGCTTCACTAATTGCGTCACACGCGCAAGGGGCAACGCATACTGTTGAGCAAGTTGGTTAATCCAGCGAGGTTGCTCGGAGGGTTTTGGGAAATCACGACCTCCCCCAATGGGCAGGTCATCACTCGACAGACGACGCTTTTCACCGATCAAGCGCAATACCCGGTCTGCGGCTTCTTCACCAAACTGACGGAAGGTGGTCCATTTGCCGCCGACCAGACATAACAGGCTATAGGCATGTGCCGCGTCGGGTGGCAGCAAGATTAATGAGTGGTTGCGCGATATTTGCCCATTCACTTTGGCGTCGCTAGCGGGCAGCGGGCGAACACCGCAAAAGGTGTAAAGGATGGCGGACTCTGGGACCACGACCTCTGGGAACACAAAACGCAGTGATTCAAGGATGTAGGCTTTCTCATCTTCCTCACAGACGGCGCTATCAGGATCATCCACACGGATATCGGTAGAACCCAACAGCACCTTGTCGAACCAAGGGAACATGATGCTTACACGGCCTTCCTGGTTTTCGAAATAGACCATTTCACCGTCGAGCATCTGTAGCAATTCAGGATGATCAAGAATCAGATGTGACCCTTTGGTGCCGCCAATTAACTTCGCCGATTGTTCCGTCGGAGCGAGACGTTGATTTAGCTGGTCTATCCAAGCACCGCCGGCATTCACCAGCACATGAGGTTGCAGGGTGAAATGCTCACCGCTTAAGACGTCTTGTAACGTGACAGATTCTTCATCTGCACTCACCAATTCCATATAGTTGAGCGCCAGCGCGTCGGGGCAGGCGCGTTCGGCATCTTCGATTAGCTCATAGCCCAGCCGTTCCGGAGCGCTGATCCATGCATCGTAATAACTGGCACTGTACTTCACCCAAGGCGCAAAGCCAGGCCAACGGTCGCGTGTGGCCGCTTCTGCACGTACTTGGTGCTTGGGCATCGACCCATACTGCCGGGTGTAAATGTCGTAAAGGCTGAGCCCCGTTTTGATCAATAAAGCACCGCGGCGCGTGGGTTTATCGCTAAGGCGAAGAAAGCGGCGCGTGGCGTTGATCAGACCGCCGCCGAGGTTATCAATAGGTACCGTGGTACGCAGAGGGAATACATAGTGAGAAGCGTTCTTTAGCAGTCGGTCACGTTCGGTTACGGACTCCTTAACCAGCGTAAACTCACCGGTTTCAAGATAGCGTAATCCGCCGTGAATCATGCGGGATAAGGCTCCACTCGCGGCCTGACACCAGTCACCTTTTTCCACCAAAATCACCGGAATGCCTTGCAGTGCCAGTTCACGAAACGTACTGATGCCGTTGATGCCGCCGCCGACAATCAAGACTGGCGTCGTGGTGAGCTGCCGTAAGGCGCTGAGTCGTTGCTCGCGTGTTGCATTATTCTCCATGGATGGCTCCTCGGCTCATGGCCATATCGAGTACACCTGCGGCGGTGGATTCATCCGTGACGATGCCTTTTAGCCATTGCCCCCGCAGTGCACAGCGGATGGGATCCACCTTATCTCGTCCGGCCACCACCGCCATTGAAAAAGGAATACGTTGCAGCTCAGCTAATGTCAGGCCCACCAACCTTTGGTTGTCGTCGTAAGGCGCTGGCTGACCTTGTGAGTCCAACAGCCAGGCCAGCAGTTCACTGCGTGCCCCGCTGGTTTCGATGCTGGCTGACGCGTGACGTGCTGCCAGGTTTAAATCGTAGTAGCTGGATCTGTCGCTGTGAATCGACCCCAGTCCCACCACGGCGATCGACGCGTTGCGTGCTTTTTCTAGCACCTGATCCACGGCACTGATGCGCATCAGCATGTCGCGCTCGGCGGCAGAATCAGTAAAGAGTGGGGCGTGAATTTGCCAGGCATGACCACCAAGCCGTGCCGCCATTTCTGACGCAACATGGTTCACATCGGTGTAATGTTTGCCCTGTACGCAGCCCAGTGCAGGGACAACCTGTACATCGAATTTGCGCGCAGGGTGTAAGGCCTCCACTAAAGCGCTAACACCTTTGCCACCCGTGATGGCAATGACATCGCCGTCTTTCAGGCGAGAGAGCAGATATTCTGCTGCCGCAACGCCCACCATCTGTAAGCTTTGTTCCTCGCTGCGAGCCACATTGGGTGCGACGACCACCTGTTGTAGCTGTGCGAGTCGCGCCAGGTCGCTCTCTAGCTGGTGGGCAGAGAGCCAAGGAGACTTGATCGTAATTTCTACCATGCCGCTCTCTTTACCTTGGCGAATCAATCGATTAACGCTGGCGACGGACAGATCTGTTTCTGCTGCAATCTCTGACTGCTTTTTGCCATCAAGGTAGTACATCACCAGCACCTGATAGATTTGCCGGGCGCTGTGGAATGCAGGATGTTCATTTTCCATTTCCATTAAGGTTTCATCCTTATGCCGCGCGATATTTATTCAGCAGATGATCAATCGAAACGGCAGCCAACAAAATCAATCCTTTGATCAGGTCTTGCCAGTAGACAGAAACGTTGATCAGAATCAGTGAGCTGGTGACGATGGAGAGCAGGGCCACACCCAAGACCGCACCGAGAATGGATCCCGTACCGCCTTTCAAACTGGCACCGCCAATGACGGCAGCAGCAATCACGTTCAATTCCATACCGACGCCAAAGGTGGGGGTAGCAGAACCGAGACGTGCCATGTAGATGATGCCCGCGACACCGGCCAGCGTGGAAGTCAACACCGTGACCCACAACTTGATCCGATTGATGTTGATGCCAGAGTAGGCTGCGGCACGTTCATTACTGCCGGTGTAAAATACCTTGCGGAATAGCGTGGCCTTTCGCAGCAAAAAGTCGAAAAGGGCAACCAGCACGAAGAAGAGAATGATGACGAAGGGTATGCCCCACAGCGCACCCTGACCAAGAAACTTGAAGCTGGCAGGAAGGGTGAACAGTGACAAGGGGGTACCTTGGGTAATGATCATACATAACCCGCGGACTATCACCATGGCTGCCAAGGAAGCAATAAAGTGGCTGAGGCCAATTTTGGTGACCGTGAGACCCATTAACAACCCCACTAATGCGGCAGCGAGAATACCGCCAAGGCTGGCAAGCCAGGGGTCGATCCCACTAAGAAAGAGCTGGCCTGCGACGACCATTGACAGACACACCACCGCACCGACAGACAGGTCGATCCCGCCGACAATCAATAGAATGGTCATGCCGATCACCACAATGCCCTCAATCGAAAACGACAGCAGCATGGCTTTCATGTTGGCCCAGGTGAGGAAATAGGGCGAGGTAAAACTCATTACCACAAAGATCAGCGCAATGATGACAATCAAGCCGATTTCGCGCTGTTTATGCAGACTGCGGAACAGGGACAGACTTGATTTTCCTGCAGTGGGCAAGGTCGTGTTCATGGTCATAGGGCCTCCGCTTGCGTTGCGATGCCAGCTGCGAGCCGCATCAGATTCTCTTCTGTCATCGCTTCTCCCGTGACTTCACCACTGATTCGTCCTTCATGAATGACAATAATGCGATCACAGAGTCCGATTAGCTCAGGCAGTTCCGACGAAATCACAACCAAACCGACACCGTTGTCTGCCAGATTAGCGAGTATTTGATATATTTCCGCTTTAGCACTCACATCCACGCCACGTGTGGGCTCATCCAGAAACACGATTTCCGGCTGCACCGACAGCACGCGTGCCAGCGCCACTTTTTGCTGGTTACCACCAGAAAGTGACGACACGGGGTCGCTCAGCTTGCCGCGTTTTAGTTTGACCTGCTGTGCCAGAGCTTCCGCTTGCACACGTTCACGACGCGGGCTAAGCGTTAAGCCGTGATGGCTGACAGCACGGATGTCCAATGCGGAGATATTCCAGTCAATCGGCATCGCCAGAAACAGTCCCGCGTCTTTGCGATCTTCAGATAAATAGACCATCCGCTGCTGAATACTCGCCGCATAATCCTTTAATCGCACCGGTAAACCTTTGATGCTGATACTGCCGCGAGTGATCGGATGCAGTGCGCAAATGCCCTGCGCAATCTCGCTGCGACCCGCACCCATTAAACCGCCAATCCCGAGGATTTCCCCCGGACACAGGTTAAAATGAATATCGTGAAAGCGTTTCCCATCACTGAGATCCCGCACTTCCAATAAAGGCGGCGCGTCATTGACGGGCCGTTTATCAGGGTAGAGCTGGGACAACTCTCGGCCGACTAATCGCGTGATGACCTCATCTGCTGTCATGCTATGGAGGGGGGCACTGTGAACGGTGCGGCCATCGCGCAGAATAGTAATGTGTTGGCAGAGCGCGAAAATCTCCGCCATGCGATGGCTGATATACACCACCGTCATGCCCTGGTCGCGCAGTTGGCGCACAATGCTAAACAGCGTCTGCGCTTCTGGTTCAGTAAGGGCAGCCGTGGGCTCGTCGAGTATCAGCAACCGACAATCCAACGTAAGGGCTTTCGCTATCTCTACTAGCTGCTGCTGAGACAGCGACAGCTCGCCGACTTTTTGACTCACGGGAATAGGGGCAAGGCGATTCATCACCTGCTGCGCGCGCTCCCGCAATGCTTTATGGGGTAACAGCAGGCCGCGCTGTTGATGTGTCATCCAGATATTTTCATAGATACTGATATCCGGACACAGAGCGATTTCCTGGTGTACTAAACCGATGCCCAACTGCTGCGCTTCACGCGGCGAGCGGATGGTAACGGGTTTCCCATCCAGCCAGATTTCACCGCTATCTGGGCGCAGGATGCCGTCAATGATGTTCATCAGGGTCGATTTTCCGGCCCCGTTTTCACCTGCCAACGCGTGAATCTCACCGGCCTGCAATGTGAGGTCGACCTCCTGCAACGCCTTGACGGCACCAAAACGTTTACTGATACTGCGCAGTTCCAGCAGTGCTGTCATGATCGGCTCCTTACTCGTTAATACCTTTGGTGCCACGGCGTTTCAGATAGCTATCCCAACGAAAATCGTCAGCATTGTCTTTTGTGACAACCGCGTAACCGTTATCAAGAATCGGGAACGAGAAGGGATTGACGCCTTGACGTTTAGCGTCATTCATTGGGTCAATGAGCTCTGGATGAGCGGCAAGAAATAGGGTCATAAAGCCCATGTAGCCCTGAATACCCTGATTCGGATTGATGGCTCCGAATACCTGTCCGCTTTTGATCATATCCAACACTTTGGCATTGACGTCCACCGTCATCACTTTCACTTTGCCGCCGTTTTCTGCCACCGCTTGCGCAGCACCAATCGCCGAGCTGGCTTCCGGCATAAAGATGCCTTTCAGATTGGGATGGGCCTGCAACATCGACAGCACTGCGTTATAGGCTTTGGAAGGGTCCTGATAAGTTGCCGCGCGCGCCACTAACTTGCTGTCCGGAAATGCCGCTTTCATTTCATTGACGAATGCTGTGACTCTGCGGTCATGGTTATCCTGGCCGGGATTCTCCAACACGGCGAATTCGGCATCTTTACCCATGGCTTTACCTAATTCATCGGCGGCCGCTTTTCCTTCGCGGAAGTTATCAGATGTGATGTAGGCGACACGTTTACTGTTGGGCGAATCAGCAGCAAAAGTCACTACCGGGATGCCCATTTCGGCAGCACGGTTAATTGGCTCAATAAAAGGATCGGGATTCATGGGGTGAAGAAAAATCCCTGCGGGTTTTTGTGCCAGAACCTGCTCAAAGCTGGCTAACTGCTGGTTGACGTCATAGGCAGGCGTTCCGCCATAAACAGTTTTGCAGCCCAGCTGGTGCGCGGCTTGTTTGAACATCTCATAGACCGGGAACCAATATTCAACACCGGTTACCATGACGTTCATGTAGTAAGTTTCACCGGGTTTACAGCGAAATTGTGGTGTGTCGTCAGCAGCCTGTGATGTGCTGAGAAGTGTGCTGGCGAGCGTGAGGCAGACCAGAATTGAGGCGATCTTTTTCATATTTTTTCCCCGGAGCAGATGCTGAATATTGAAGGCTCAGCCGTGACAACGAAACGCGGTAAAACGAGCCGGGGTAAGTGCTGAAAATTATTTCTGATGCCTGAAATAATTTTCATAAGCTATAAAAGCTGGCGGAAAAAAGATCAATCAACGGTTAATAAAATGTTTCATGGTTGTGATCCTCTTCACTTTCCCTGTGATAGCACAACATTGTGCTTGGTGATTAATTGGCAGGATTTTATAATCACGCGCTGAAATCATCGATCGCTAACAGAAAAGGAATTTTCATGTTTAAACAACTAACGGTAATAGCCTTGCTGGCGGGCAGTAGTGCGCTGGTGCACGCGGCTTCGCCAGACGCCATCATTAAACCCTTAATGCAGCAATATCAGATACCAGGCATGGCCGTTGCCATTCTGCATGACGGTAAAACCGAATTTTACAATTACGGTGTGGCGTCAAAAGAGTCCCGTCAGCCAATTACAGAGCAGACGTTGTTTGAAATTGGTTCGTTAAGCAAAACCTTTACCGCGACCTTAGCCAGCTATGCTGCGCAGCAGAAAAAACTGCAGTTTAGCGATAAAGCCAGTAGATGGTTGCCAGAACTTAAGGGCAGTGCATTTGATCAGGTTTCACTGATGAATCTTGCTACACACACCGCCGGAACGCCTTTATTTGTGCCCGATGAGGTGACGAATCAGCAACAGCTAATGGACTGGTATAAACACTGGCAGCCAAATGCCAAACCCGGCAGTGTGCGCGTTTATTCCAATCTGGGTATTGGCATGCTGGGGATGATTGCCGCAAAAAGCCTGCAGCAGCCTTTCATCAGCGTGATGGAACAACAATTGCTGCCGGCCATGGGCATGCACCACACCTTTATTCAGGTGCCCGCATCTGCCATGGGGCAGTATGCACAAGGTTACAACAAACAGGATAAGCCGGTACGCGTGACGCCGGGGCCGTTGGATGCGGAATCTTATGGGCTGAAATCCACCTCCTCTGACCTGATACGCTGGCTTTCTATTCAACTGAACGAGCAGAAAGTCGCCCCTGAATGGCAGCAGGCGATTTCCCGCACGCATCAAGGCTACTATCAGACCGATGCCTTCACTCAAGCGATGATGTGGGAATATTATCCGCTGCCTGTCAGCCAGCAACAGCTCGTCGATGGCAACAGCGGTCAGCGCATTATGAAAGGGATGACAGCGACATTAATCTCGCCACCACAGGCAGCTCCTCAACAGGCGTGGTTTAACAAGACAGGTTCGACTAACGGTTTCTCAACCTATGCCGTGTTTATTCCGTCACAGAAAATTGCCGTCATTCTGCTGGCGAATAAATGGTTCCCGAATGATGATCGCGTGATCGCTGCGGATAAAATCATTCAGCAGTGGAGTCAGTAAGACCTAACTCAGGGCGCAGATTGCGCCCTGACACTATTTTCGGGCATCCAACGCCAGTTTAACGGCCATTCCTGCCAAGACGGTACCCATCAGCCACCGTTGCATGCGTTGCCAGCTTGGGCGAGCCAGCAAAAAGTTCGAAACTTGTCCAGCCGTGGTAATGAAGATCGCATTAACCGTCAGGCTAATCGCAATTTGGGTAACCCCTAATATCAGCGACTGTAATAATACGCTG
>OBJT01000346.1_pt1 | contig 12398 bp, 8 predicted proteins | sample 1519861 | NCBI WGS metagenome assembly OBJT01 (sample SAMN02401118, study PRJEB22541) | soil metagenome, isolate JX
TAGCTCACAGCTTTAACAAAGCGATATCTTCTCTAACCTCCTGAAGATAAAAAAAATAAATTGTTCAGCAGCAAATTGTGCGGCGGCTATTTTTTGCACATTGACTTTAAAATAGCGAATGGCAAACTGCGCGCAATTATCTTCATTTCTTTGGTTTTTTATCCCTATGTCAACCTGGTCGCGACCCGTCGTGCTGCTGCTTTGCGGCTTAATGCTGATGACGGTGTCTATTGCTGTGCTTAATACGCTGGTACCACTGTGGCTTACTCACGATCAACTGCCAACCTGGCAGGTGGGTATGGCCAGCTCAGCCTATTACACCGGGAACCTGTTGGGGACCTTGCTGGCAGGTTGGTTGATTAGTCGCTATGGCTTCAATCGCTGTTTTTATCTGGCGAGCGTGTTATTTGCGTCAGCCACTATGGCGATGGCGCTGTTCGAAGGCTTCTACAGCTGGACAACCCTGCGTTTTATCGCGGGCTTAGGTTGTGCATTGATTTGGGTGGTGGTGGAAAGCGCCTTGCTGTGCAGTGGCACCGTGCGTAACCGTGGTCGATTACTTGCCGCCTATATGATTGTCTATTACCTTGGCACTGTTGCGGGTCAGCTGCTAGTGAGCCGTGTTTCTACTGAATTGTTGCATGTTATTCCATGGGTCACTGCATTGATTGTCTGTGCGGTGTTGCCAGTGGTGTTTCTGCGCGTCAATACCAGCGAGGCACCGGAAGAAGCTACCACCGGGCGTATTTGGAGCATGTTACGTCGCCGTAGTTCTCGTCTAGGGATTAACGGTTGCATCATTTCAGGTATTGTACTGGGTTCGCTGTACGGACTGATGCCATTGTATCTCTCGCATCGCGGCTTGAGTGATGCCAACATCGGATACTGGATGGCGTTACTGGTCAGCGCGGGCATTGTTGGGCAGTGGCCTGTAGGGCGTCTCGCCGATCGTTTTGGTCGCTTAATGGTGCTGCGCGTGCAAGTGTTTGTGGTGATTCTGGGTGCGATTGCCATGCTGGGTGACACCGCGATGGCACCGGCGCTGTTTGTACTGGGACTGGCCGGTTTTACGCTATATCCAGTCGCCATGTCTTGGGCATGTGAAACCGTATCCCACCATGAACTGGTTGCTATGAACCAGGCGTTGTTGTTCAGCTACACCATTGGCAGTCTGGTGGGACCGGGGATGACATCCATGTTGATGCAGAATTACTCTGACCGCCTGCTGTTTGTGATGATTGCCGCAGTGGCGCTGGTCTATTTAGTCATGCTGTTGCGTAAGGCCGACCAGCACGCGACGCCAGTGGCGCACGCATAAGGTTCTACAGAATTGAGAAGGGGAGCGAATGCTCCCCTTTTTTGCGTCAATACATCACCTCATGACCATAGCTGGCGAGAATGTTCTTTACCCGCTCCATGGTGTCTTTACTTGGCGGTTTTACGCCATCAAGCTTGTACTCTTCGCCCATAGCAATCCATTTATGTTTGCCTAATTCGTGATAGGGCAGCAGCTCGATCTTCTCGACGTTATCCATATCCTGAGTGAATTCGCCGAGGCGATGGGCAGAGTCATCGTCATCGGAATATCCCGGCACGACGACGAAGCGAATCCAGGTACGTTTGCCTTTCTTCTGCAGGTAGCGAGCGAAATCGAGGGTGCGATGGTTGGAGACGCCGACCAGAATCTGGTGCACATCATCATTGATCTGTTTCAGGTCGAGCATCACCAGGTCTGTGGCATCCAGCAGTTCGTCGATCACCGGATCGTAACGGCGTACAAAACCGTTGGTATCCAGACAGGTATGAATGCCTTCTGCCTGGCAGGCTCGGAACCAATCGCGCACAAACTCGGCCTGTAAGATCGCTTCCCCACCGGATGCAGTCACTCCTCCGCCTGAGGCATTCATAAAGTGGCGATACGACAACGCATCTTTCATCAGGTCATCCACCGTGACTTCTTTACCTCCATGCGTGTCCCAGGTATCGCGATTATGGCAATAAAGGCAGCGCATCAGGCAGCCTTGGAAGAAAGTGATAAAACGGATACCCGGACCGTCAACGGTGCCGCAGGATTCAAATGAGTGGATACGACCGATGGTAGACATTGCGATGAGTTCTCCGGTTTAGCCCTAACATCAGGCGGCACACTCTGTGTTGTGCTCTTGGATTAAAGTCGATTTTGCCAGGCTGCCAGCGAAAGCAAACTGGCAAAACAGACTTGTGGAGAAAAGGCTCCCGCAGGAGCCTTCCAATCTCAGGGGGGATTACAGGGACTGAGTGAATGTACGGGTAATCACATCCTGCTGCTGCTCTTTCGTCAGCGAGTTAAAACGTACAGCGTAACCCGAAACACGGATGGTCAGCTGTGGATATTTCTCTGGATGTTCCATCGCATCCAACAGCATTTCACGGTTCATGACGTTAACGTTAAGATGCTGACCGCCCTCGATGTTCGCTTCGTGATGGAAGTACCCATCCATCAGACCTGCGAGGTTGGTTTTACGCACATTATCGTCTTTACCCAGCGCATTTGGCACGATAGAGAAGGTGTAAGAGATGCCATCTTTGGCGTAGGCAAACGGCAGTTTGGCAACCGAAGTCAGTGAGGCAACCGCACCTTTCTGATCGCGTCCGTGCATTGGGTTAGCACCCGGTCCAAATGGCGCACCTGCGCGACGGCCATCAGGTGTATTACCGGTTTTCTTACCATAAACCACATTAGAGGTGATGGTCAGAACGGACTGAGTCGGCACCGCATTACGGTAGGTTTGCAGTTTCTGAATTTTTTTCATGAAACGTTCAACCAGGTCACATGCCATGTCATCGACGCGCGCATCGTTATTCCCGAACTGCGGATATTCACCGTCGATTTCAAAATCAACCGCCAGGCCATCAGCATCACGCACGGCTTTTACTTTGGCATATTTGATGGCTGAGAGGGAGTCTGCTGCCACTGACAATCCAGCGATACCGCATGCCATGGTGCGATAAACGTCACGGTCGTGCAGCGCCATCAGTGATGCTTCGTAACTGTACTTATCGTGCATGTAATGGATGATATTCAACGAGGTGACATACTGTTTTGCCAGCCAATCCATGAAGTGATCCATGCGTGCCATAACAGTGTCGAAATCCAGAATCTCATCAGTAATGGGCGTTTCTTTCGGGCCAACCTGCATTTTCAGTTTTTCGTCCACGCCACCGTTGATTGCGTACAGCAGCGTTTTTGCCAGGTTGGCGCGTGCGCCGAAGAACTGCATCTGTTTGCCGACAATCATCGGACTCACACAGCAGGCAATGGCGTAGTCATCATTGTCAAAGTCAGGGCGCATCAGGTCATCATTTTCATACTGCAATGACGAGGTATCGATGGAGACTTTTGCCGCGTATTTTTTGAAGTTAACCGGCAGTTTCTCTGACCACAGAATGGTCATGTTAGGTTCTGGTGAAGGACCCATAGTGTAAAGGGTGTTGAGGAAGCGGAAAGTGCTTTTAGTCACCATCGTACGCCCGTCGACGCCCATACCTGCGAGCGACTCCGTTGCCCAAATTGGGTCACCCGAGAAGAGTTCATCATATTCTGGGGTACGCAAGAAGCGCACCATACGCAGTTTCATCACCAGATGGTCGATCAGTTCCTGCGCGCCTTCTTCCGTCAGTTTACCGGCTTTAATATCACGGTCGATATAGACGTCAAGGAAGGTCGATACGCGGCCAAATGACATGGCGGCACCGTTCTGAGATTTCACGGCAGCCAGGTAACCAAAGTAAGTCCACTGTACGGCTTGTTGTGCAGTCTCAGCTGGCAGAGAGATGTCGAAACCATATTTAGCCGCCATCTCTTTGATCTGGCCTAGCGCACGGTGTTGTTCAGAAATCTCTTCACGCAGACGGATGGTGGCTTCAAGATTGACGCCATTTTCCATATCGCTTTGCAGTGAATTGAACTGCGCCACTTTATCTTTCATCAGATAATCGATGCCATACAGCGCAACGCGACGGTAGTCACCGATAATACGTCCACGGCCATAGGCATCTGGCAGGCCTGTTAACACGCCTGATTTACGGCAGCGCAGGATGTCTGGTGTATAGACATCGAACACGCCTTGGTTATGGGTTTTACGGTAATCGGTAAAGACTTTTTTCAGCGCAGGGTCGAGTTCGCGACCATAGACTTTGCATGAACCCTCAACCATTTTGATGCCGCCGAAGGGAATGATGGCACGTTTTAACGGCGCTTCGGTTTGCAGGCCCACGATGGTCTCAAGAGACTTATTGATGTAACCCGCATCGTGTGACGTGATGGTAGAAGCCAGGTCGGTATCGAAATCTACCGGTGCATGGGTGCGGTTCTCTATTTTGATACCTTCCAGCACGCTGTCCCACAGTTTGGTGGTGGCTGGAGTTGCGCCCGCGAGGAAGGACTCGTCACCTTCATACGGGGTATAGTTTTTCTGGATAAAGTCGCGCACGTTGACGCTGTTCTGCCATTCACCGGCACTAAATCCTTCCCAGGCTGACGCCATTTTTTCGTTAAGTTCGGACATAATATACCTGCCTTATTTAGGGAGACTCTGACGGGGCGCGCTCTTCAGCACGCCCGTATCAATGTATTAATGCTCTGGCGCACCGTCGCGCAGATAGATAACCCAGTAGGTCAAGCCGACTAACAATCCTCCGCCGATGATATTGCCAATCGTTACCGGGATGAGGTTGTTGATAATAAAGTCGCCAACGCTGAGAGAGGGGAACTGTGCGGCGCTGGAGCCGGCCATTTGCCAGAACTCTGGGCTGGCAAAATCACGAATAACAATGGCCATTGGAACCAAGAACATATTGGCGATGCTATGTTCGAAGCCAGAGGCCACGAACATGCCGACAGGCAGAATCATCGCGAACATTTTGTCGAACAAGCTGCGACCGGAGTAGCTCATCCACACGGCCAGACACACCATTAGATTGGCGAGCGTGCCCAAGCTTACGGCTTCAATAAAGGTGTGATGCATTTTATGGTCGGCCGTCTGTAGCACGTTTAAACCCCATGCACCATTGGCCACCATATGCTCACCAGAGAACCAAATCAGTGCGACAAAGAACAGGGCGCCAAACAGGTTGCCGATATAGACATACAACCAGTGACGGCCGAGTTGCAGCCAGGTGATGCGACCACTGGCTTTCGCAACGACGATCAGTACGGTGGAGGTGAAGAGGTCCGCGCCACACACCACGACCAGCATCAAACCTAGTGAGAAGCAAATGCCGCCAATCAGTTTGGCGATACCGTATGGCATCGCACCCGTGCCGGTGGTGGCAGTAATATAAAAGACGAATGCAATTGAAATAAATACGCCGGCGGTGATGGCAAGAAAGAAGGTGGTTAAAGGATTTTTAGTCGCTTTATAGACACCAGCATCTTCCGCAACTTTGGCCATTGCCGCTGGTAATAATGCATTGAAAGGGTTGTCAGCTTTCACACTAACGCTCTCCAGAAATTGTCTGTAAAGATACTAACAAAGGAGTATAGGTCAGGAATTGATGTGGATCATAAATGGCAGTGTGATAGGCGGTAAGCGAAGCCATTGAAGTGCTTTGGTGTAATCTAACGCATTGAAAATAAATGATAAAAAGTTTTTTAATTTATGCGAAAAAAGTTTAAGTGATGGTCTGGTAAAGCTTTTTTGTGTTAATTAAATTCAGTCAAATGAAGAGGGTTTGTTAAATATTAATGCGGCGTGACATTTATATTTATGCCAAAAAAAGGGCACTGGAGTTAACCAGTGCCCTTTATTATTTAAACCGAATTATCGGCTTCAATAATCGTCTTAGTTTTTAGACCAGTATTGACGTTTAGCCGTCTGCAGTTTTTCGTAAGCAGCTAACAGCGCCTGATGTGCAGGGAAAGCTTTCAAGTCCAGGTCAACCGCTTGCAGGCCATAGAATGGCGCTTCACCGCTGATGGCGGCTGAGGCGGCATCTACTGCTTTCTCGCCATACATGCGTACAAAGGCGCGATGATACTGCATTGGATCGCGGTCTTCTTCCATTGCCAGTAGCAACAACGTCTGCAAGCAGCGGTAGTAGTTGGCACGCTCTTCGCTGAAGATTGACTGGTTAAATTCCATAGTCCACTCGGTCCAGATTAATGCCTGATCCAGATCGCCGCCCGCCAATGCCAACATGGCTTTTAATTCGCCAATACGTAGGGTATACCATCCATTATCTTTACCTGATGCCAGACCCAGCAGTTCACGGACGCGAGTGAAGTCGTCATGACCTTCTTCATCCAACTGTTCGATCAGGTTGAGGTAGGCTTCGGGTTCCCACTGGCTAGCGGGCAACGCAAGCAGGGTTTCACGCAGCGGGGCACCCATGCTGTTATTTGCTAGCAGCAAGTCTTCCGCTGGATAAATATCAGACATACCAGGAACGATGATACGGCAGGCATATACGCTCAGATGTTCGTAGTCAGCGATGTAAACTTCTTTATCTTCCGCACGGAAGATCGCCATCAGCGTATCGAACTCTTCATGAGTGTTCCCTGCGAAGCTCCAGTCAACGAACGGATAATCCGCATCGTCTTTGAACATATCCCAGGAGATTAAACCACTTGAATCAATGAAGTGGGTTTCCAGATTGGCATGTTCAGCGACTTCTTCGTCATCGAACGTTGGTGGTGTGAAGACGTCGAGATCTTTCAGACCACGGCCTTGCAGCAATTCCGTCACGGTACGTTCAAGCGCAACGCCGAAGTCTGGGTGCGCACCAAAGGAGGCGAAGCAAGTGCCGTTAGCTGGGTTGAACAGCACCACGCAGATAACCGGGTACTTGCCGCCGAGTGAAGCATCGTAAGAGAAAATAGGGAAACCTTCGGCTTCCAGACGGTCAATGGCCTCAATCACGCCCGGATAGCGCTGCATCACTTCAGCAGGGATCTCTGGCAGGCTGATGGATTCCGCGATAATGCGATTTTTGATGTGGCGCTCAAAGACTTCGGAAAGCCCCTGCACACGGGCTTCATTCGCGGTGTTACCTGCAGACATGCCGTTAGAAACGTACAGATTGCCGATGATGTTCATCGGAATATAAACCGTCTGTTGGTCTGACTGACGGGTGAAGGGGAGGCCACAGATACCACGGTCGGCATTACCGGACTGCAGGTCGATTAGATCTGAGGCGCTCAGGCTATCTTCAGGATCGTAAAACTTCTGCAGACGCGCATCCAGAATGCCAGCTGGCAAGCTGTCATCGTCGGTCAATGGGAACCACTTCTCATTCGGGTAGTGAACGAAATCGCCGTTGGCGATGGACTGACCGAGCCAGAAATCGGCGAAGAAGTAGTTGGTTGAGAGACGCTCAAAATATTCGCCTAACGCTGAGGCCAGTGCCGCTTTCTTACTGGCACCTTTACCATTGGTAAAGCATAGCGGGCAGTCGCGATCGCGGATATGCACAGACCAGACATGTGGAACAGGGTTAAGCCAGGAAGCTTCTTCAATATTGAAACCAAGGTCTTGCAGTTTCTGTTGGAAGCGTGCGATGGAGTCTTCCAGTGCGGCGTCCTTTCCTGGAATAAACGTTTGCGTCATGTTGGCGCTCTCTCAAGTCGATGGGGTGGGCGTAAAGCGCGCAATGATACGGGTTTTGCGCCTGCTTCGCTATTCAGTGGTCCAAATTTATCGCGGTATTGTTACGGCTTTTTCATCGAGTGGCTGCATTCTGATTTTACTTTAGGAAAGCACCTCACAAAATTCCGTGGGTTATTGCATTTGTGACATAAGCTGCGGCTGTGACAGCTCTGGAAATGTGATCGCTGCCCGATTAATGATTGCAGCTATTCGGAGGCAATGATAAAACCGATGGGGTATTCATAACCGTTCGATATGACAGTGGTGAGGGGAAATGACGCAGGTTTATAATTTTAGCTCCGGCCCAGCGATGCTGCCGGTAGAAGTGCTCCGTCGTGCAGAACAAGAATTGACAAACTGGCACGGATTAGGCACCTCGGTGATGGAGATCAGTCACCGCAGTAAAGAGTTTATTGCTGTCGCTGAAGCAGCAGAACAGGATTTTCGCGATCTGCTGAAGATCCCGTCTAACTACAAAGTTTTGTTCTGCCATGGCGGCGCGCGCGCGCAGTTTGCTGCAATTCCGGGTAACTTGCTGGGCGAAGCGAAAACCGCAGATTACATTGACGGCGGTTACTGGGCTCATAGCGCGATCAAAGAAGCAGAAAAATTCTGTGCTCCGAACACCATCGACATCAAAACCACGCTTGAAGGTAAACGTGCTTTGTTACCGATGCGTGAATGGCAGTTGAGCGACGATGCCGCATATGTGCATTTCTGCCCAAATGAAACCATTGATGGTATTGCGATTGATGAGGAGCCGGACTTTGGTGACAAAGTGGTGGTGGCCGACCTCTCTTCCACTATCCTGTCTCGTCCCATCGACGTCAGTCGTTACGGTGTGATTTACGCTGGCGCGCAGAAAAACATTGGCCCAGCCGGTCTGACATTGGTCGTCGTGCGTGAAGACCTGTTAGGCAAAGCGCAAAGTCACGTGCCTTCTATCCTTGATTATAAGGTGCTGGCTGAAAACGAATCCATGTTCAACACCCCACCAACATTTGCTTGGTATCTCTCAGGTTTGGTCTTCAAATGGCTGAAAGAGAACGGCGGTGTGGCCGAGATGGATAAGGTCAACCAAGCGAAAGCCGATCTTCTCTATGGCGTGATTGATAACAGCAACTTCTATCGCAATGATGTCGCGTCATCTAATCGTTCACGCATGAACGTGCCGTTCCAGTTGGCTGATGCCGCACTGGATAAAGTATTCCTGGAAGAGTCGCTGCAGGCTGGCCTGCATGCGCTGAAAGGACACCGTGTGGTTGGCGGCATGCGTGCATCGATCTACAATGCGATGCCGCTGGAAGGTGTAAAAACCCTGACTGAGTTCATGATCGATTTCGAACGTCGCCACGGCTAATTGCTCACTCATGCCAGCCTGGCTGGCATCTGGCCCCGTTATTGGACGGGGTCTCGTCTTTTCTGGAGATTTGGTTTCACATGCAGGACTCCCTGACTCTACAACCGATTGCCCGCGTTGACGGCACGGTAAACTTACCGGGTTCAAAAAGCGTCTCTAACCGCGCGTTGTTACTCGCCGCGCTGGCAAACGGCACGACTCGCCTGACGAACTTGCTGGACAGCGATGACGTTAAACACATGCTGAATGCGCTGAAGGCGCTGGGCGTTAATTACACGCTCTCTGCCGATCGTACCGTGTGCGAAGTGGTGGGAAATGCAGGACCGCTGCACAGTGACCAGGCTCTTGAGCTGTTTCTGGGCAACGCCGGTACCGCCATGCGTCCGCTGGCTGCGGCATTGTGCTTAGGCCAACAGTCCATCGTTCTGACTGGCGAACCCCGCATGAAAGAGCGACCAATTGGCCATCTGGTCGATGCGCTGCGTCAGGGTGGAGCAAATATTGATTACCTGGAGCAAACGGATTATCCGCCATTGCGCTTGAACGGTGGCTTTGTTGGCGGTGATGTCAGTGTCGATGGCAGTGTTTCAAGCCAGTTCCTGACGGCTTTGCTGATGACCGCACCTTTGGCCCCAAAAGACACGGTGATCTCTATTAAAGGTGACTTGGTCTCCAAGCCTTATATTGATATCACTCTGCATCTGATGCGTTGCTTTGGTGTTGAAGTGGATAACCAGAACTACCAACGCTTCGTGGTGAAAGGCCAGCAACAGTATCAGTCTCCTGGCGATTATTTGGTTGAAGGCGATGCGTCTTCAGCCTCGTATTTCCTTGCTGCGGCAGCCATAAAAGGTGGAACGGTTCGCGTCACAGGTATTGGCCGTAATAGCGTGCAAGGCGACATCCGTTTTGCTGACGTGCTGGAAAAAATGGGCGCGGTAATTGAGTGGGGTGATGACTACATTGCCTGTACGCGTGGCACATTGACCGCCATCGATATGGATATGAACCATATTCCCGATGCGGCGATGACCATTGCGACCACGGCGCTGTTTGCAAAAGGGACGACCCTGATGCGCAACATCTATAACTGGCGCGTAAAAGAGACGGATCGTTTAGCTGCGATGGCGACCGAATTGCGCAAAGTGGGTGCTGAAGTGGAAGAAGGGCACGATTTTATTCGTGTTACACCTCCGGCTCAGTTGCAGCATGCAGATATTGGAACTTACAACGACCATCGCATGGCAATGTGCTTCGCCTTAGTGGCCTTGTCAGACACACCTGTGACTATTCTTGATCCTGGTTGCACGGCGAAAACTTTCCCAGACTACTTCCAGCAGTTAGAAAAAATCAGTCACGCCTCCTGATTTCTCTACCCGGTACGCTTGTGCCGGGTTTCTACGCCTATTTCTGGTCTCGTTGGACGGAAATTCTTCTGAATCTGTCGAAATTTCTAGCGCTGTCTACGCTAAGGGGTAACTAACCTGACGCGGGCAGCGTATAATGCCGCGCAATCCAGACAGCCAAGAAGGCTGATAATAAGCACGCAGCAACAGGAGAAAACAATGACGGCAATCGCCCCGGTAATTACCATTGATGGGCCAAGTGGCGCAGGTAAAGGGACTTTGTGTAAAGCGATGGCGGAGTCATTGCAGTGGCACTTGCTGGATTCTGGTGCCATTTATCGCGTTTTAGCATTGGCTGCACTTCATCATCAGGTCGATATTGAATCTGAAGAAGCCTTAGTCCCGATGGCGGCACACCTGGATGTGCGTTTCTTATCGGTTGAAGGCGAAATGCAGGTGATTTTGGAAGGTGAAGATGTAACGGGTGAGATCCGTACGCAGGAAGTCAGTAATACTGCTTCGCGCGTTGCTGCTTTCCCACGTGTTCGCGAAGCGCTGCTGCGCCGTCAACGTGCCTTCCGCGAAGAGCCTGGCCTGATCGCCGATGGTCGTGATATGGGGACGGTGGTTTTCCCCGACGCACCAGTTAAAATCTTTCTTGATGCAAGTTCGGAAGAGCGTGCTCATCGTCGTATGCTACAGTTGCAGGAGAAGGGCTTTAGTGTTAACTTTGATCGCCTTTTATCCGAGATAAAGGAACGTGATGACCGCGATCGCAATCGCGCAATTGCGCCTTTAGTGCCTGCCGCTGATGCTCTGGTACTGGATTCAACCAGTATGTCCATTGAGCAAGTGATTGAAAAGGCACTAGATTATGCCCGCCAAAAGCTGGGCATTTAATCTATTCGGTAACTGAATTGCTGTAACCCTGTACCAAGGACCCGGTGCTGGGCATGTGAAACAACCCCATCCGACAATGACGTCAGGTGGACGTTAAATTGAAGAATCCTAAGATTATCAATATGACTGAATCTTTTGCTCAACTATTTGAAGAATCACTGAAAGAAATCGAAACCCGTCCGGGTTCCATCGTTCGTGGCGTTGTTGTCTCTATCGACAAAGACGTAGTCCTGGTTGATGCGGGTCTGAAATCTGAATCTGCAATTCCTGCAGAGCAGTTCAAGAACGCAGCCGGCGAACTGGAAATCCAGGTTGGCGACGAAGTTGACGTTGCGCTTGACGCAGTTGAAGACGGCTTCGGTGAAACCCTGCTGTCCCGTGAGAAAGCTAAGCGTCACGAAGCTTGGATCACGCTGGAAAAAGCTTACGAAGAAGCTGAAACTGTTACCGGTGTTATCAACGGCAAAGTTAAAGGTGGCTTCACAGTTGAGCTGAACGGTATTCGTGCGTTCCTGCCAGGTTCACTGGTTGACGTTCGTCCGGTTCGCGATACTCTGCACCTGGAAGGCAAAGAGCTTGAGTTCAAAGTGATCAAGCTTGATCAGAAACGTAACAACGTGGTTGTTTCTCGCCGCGCAGTTATCGAATCTGAAAACAGCGCTGAACGCGATCAGCTGCTGGAAAACCTGCAGGAAGGCATGGAAGTTAAAGGTATCGTTAAGAACCTTACTGACTACGGCGCATTCGTGGATCTGGGTGGCGTTGACGGCCTGCTGCACATCACTGACATGGCTTGGAAACGCGTTAAGCATCCGAGCGAAATCGTCAACGTGGGCGACGAAATCACTGTTAAAGTGCTGAAGTTCGACCGCGAACGTACTCGTGTATCTCTGGGCCTGAAACAGCTGGGCGAGGATCCATGGGTTGCTATCGCTAAGCGCTACCCAGAAGGCACCAAGCTGACTGGTCGTGTAACCAACCTGACTGATTACGGCTGCTTCGTTGAAATCGAAGAAGGCGTTGAAGGTCTGGTACACGTTTCTGAAATGGACTGGACCAACAAGAACATTCACCCATCTAAAGTTGTTAACGTGGGCGATGTTGTTGAAGTTATGGTTCTGGACATCGACGAAGAGCGTCGTCGTATCTCCCTGGGTCTGAAGCAGT
>OBJT01000347.1_pt1 | contig 12360 bp, 9 predicted proteins | sample 1519861 | NCBI WGS metagenome assembly OBJT01 (sample SAMN02401118, study PRJEB22541) | soil metagenome, isolate JX
ATTGGCCATGTTTTATAAATAACTCCTCCACCGTAACCTATGAAAGTAGTTAAAATCATCAAGCAAGCATAGGTTTTTTTGTTTTTTCTGAAGTGACTTATTATCATGGAAAGTGGTTTCAAAGTTAACATCCCTTTTTATTTGCAAAAGAATTTTTTCTTTTCTATTGTATTGAATAGATGAAAAACTTCACGGACCTGAAAGAAGCGCCAACTGGCGGTCCCCACACCCGCACACCTTTAGAGCGGGTGCCATCTTAGATGGTTAAGGTTCTCTCATCACCTCGCCACACGGCACGCATTACCCACCCTGACGGGGATTTACTCCCGTTAGCGGGTAAATCCCCTTTTTCACTTCTGGAGGATTTACCCATGGGCTATTGCCATTGCTACACCCAACTGAAATCAGTTCCTGGCGATCAGTGGCTACTGTTCACCGTACAGTTATCAAATGTGTTTTTGATAATACAAAACCGGCATGTTCCCGGCTATAAGCAACCGTTGGTGCTATGCACAAGCGATGGCCGTTATCCACTTTTGCAGCCAGCTGATCTGATTGTACAAAGCGGCATTCGACAACCCGCTATCTCATTTAACGGCGAGGAGAAGGAGAATCTTGAGTATGAAAGTTTCTTCCTTGGCCAACATTCATCTGGCAGTGAATTCTGCAAGACATCGTTCAACTGGTCACCAGACCGGCCTTATGACTTCATGGTGAAAGCCACGCTGCTACTGGCACATCGATTTTGCATCGGCTGCTATGACATTTCATCGGATGGCATGCTTGCAGAATGGCTTGATGTTCAGGAGTGGCTAACTAAGCACTTAGGTGGCCAATGGCCAATACCTGAAGCAATCCTTAATAACCCCGAGTAATCACCCTCAATTTTAACCTGCCCAGTGGCGTATCACTTCGCCATTACGGGGAGGGATACGCCACTTAAGGAGTATCCCATGCCTACCAAACGCAAATCCCGTAAGTCACAAACCAACCAAGTTGATCTCTACCAGCAAGTCACCGACAAAATCGTCGCGTCGATCGAGCGAGGAGTTTTACCCTGGCGTAAACCGTGGCGAGACAGCAAGCGTTTAGCTGAATCACCAATACCATCCAATGCATCGACCGGTCGGCACTATAACGGCGTCAACATCATGCTGCTGTGGCTGTCAGCTGAGGAGCAAGGGTTCAATTCCAATCGCTGGCTAACGTGGAAGCAGGCACAAGCTGCCGGTGGCAACGTTCGCAAAGGTGAGAAAGCAACTGTCGCGGTGTTCTTCAAGCCGTTTGAGGTTGAATCCACCGACAAGGCTGGCCAACCGCGCACCAACGCACAAGGTGAAACGGTTATGGAGCAACGCATCATGTTGCGCAGCATAATGCTGTTCAATATCGAGCAATGCGAAGGACTACCGGAAAAAATTTTCGGCGCTGCGCCTGAAATTCTGGATGATGAATCCGTTGATACGGTGAGCGCGCCAATCTTCAACGACATTGTGACCATTGCTGGTGAATCTGGCGTTCGCGTCAGTTACTCCGAGCAAAATCGGGCCTATTACCACTCGATGAAGGATCAAATCGTCTTGCCGCTGCGTAAGCAGTTTTTCACCGAAGCAGACTTTTGTTCGACCTTGTTGCATGAACTGGTACATGCAACCGGCCATCACAGCCGACTGGATCGGGAAGGCATCACATCTACATCGCGTAAGTTTGGCGATCCGGTTTATGCCTTTGAAGAGTTGATTGCTGAGCTGGGCAGTGCCTTCCTTTGCGCGCATTTAGGTGTATATGGCGAGGTGCAGCACGACAGCTATATCGATCACTGGCTGAAGATACTGAAATCCGATAAAAAAGCGTTATTCCGTGCGAGCCGTATGGCGCGTGAAGCTTCCGAGCACTTGCTGAAACCGCTTCATGAGGCAGCTGAAGAAGACGCCGCCTGAAACCCAACCATCTCCTTTCGGGGATGGTTTCTTTTTTAGTGGGCAATTTAATCGCATTTTCCAAAAATGATTTTAGGCTGTGATTACTTGCTGCCTGGAACGATAGTGCCTCCGATCTGGAGGTGAATCATGTTCCCAAAATTACAAAGCAAGTTCAGACGCAGCAATTTTCAGCCTTCGTTACCGGCTAAACGAGAAGGCTACTTCACACCGCAAAATCATCAGTCGTTGCTCAGCACGTCTACGCGTCAGGCACAGCTCAAAAAAATCTGGCAGAGCTCGTTGCTGTCTAAATCTGCATATGACGAATTTTGCCTGGAGCCACTGCAAAACCTTGCCGAGCGTTATCAAAATTTGCCTGCCGCGCGGATCGCCAACTGGAGTAGTGTTGGCGGATTGCTCGATCTCACTCTTCAGCAGATCGTCACCATGCTGCAGTTATCGAAAGGCATGGTGTTTCCTGCCAATGCTGCACCTGAAGATCAGGCCGCGCAGTCCAGCCACTGGAACTGCGTTGTGTTCTGGCTGGCACTCTACTGGCACGTTCCCGAACTACTCTATATCGACGCAGAGCTGGAAGATGGGCATATCTGGCAGCCGATTTCGACCGCGCCGGGAATGCAGTTTCGCTTCAAACTGAACCGTCGAAGTGAAGCAACAGCAAAAGACAGCGTTATCCGGCTGGCATTTACCGTCTCAATTTTGCCTAAAAGCGCGTTAAATTGGCTGGAAAAACAGCCCAATGCGCGGGATTGTTTGTTTCTTGAACTGGCCGGAATTGATTCGGCAGAAAAGCAGATCCATTTATTACTCAACAAAGTACGGCAGAAATTATTATCAGACGAATTAAATGATGTTAGAAAATCGGCGAAAATGAATCCCGATTTACACCCTCAAATTGTCAGTGGATTACCCGCCAAAATCCCCGCAGAACAGCATGACGACGCTTTTTATGAGGAATACTTTAGTCAGCTTGATGTTATGCAAAATATCCATTTAGCTAATGGTGAAATTAAAATCAGCGCCGAAGATTTTAAGGAAATCGATCATGGCGCTGATATAACTGAAATTCACATCCAGAATGGTAGTCGAATTACAGCGAATAATTCTGATTTTGCTGAGATGCCCACCTACGGATCTTCCGAAAGTGATCAAAAATACGTCAGCGATGGTTATCAAAAGCAGCAGCTTGATCCAGAATCGATCCCCGTCACACCAGAGATGACCTCACAAATTTCTAAGAAACAGATCGGCGAGACATTTTGGTCCTGGCTGGTTGAGGGTCTCGAAAATGGAACGATAGCGTGCAATGAAGCAGATTCACGCGTGCAACTGGTCGCTGGTTTTGTTTTCCTGCTTGTACCGGGCATATTTTATCGATATCTGAAGCAAACCGGTCAGTCTGCTGATGAGCGTGAAAACGTTCAGGCAGGGTTTGAAAAACTCAACCGACATCGGCGTAACAACGGTAAACGTTTTACGTTTGCCACTCTCTACAACAGTGCCGACCGTAACGGCCCTTATAAACGTGTGAAAGGCTATCTGGTCAAATCCACGATGCTCATCCGTAGTTCTGATGTGCCGGATGACAGTCAGTTTCTTGTGGTTCCCTGACGCTTTTCTGGAAGGTGTATGGAGGAGAGCTGCTGCCCAATGGGTGGTATTTTAAAATTGCTGATCGAAGGAAAGGTTATGAGTCAGGTTGATACCGATGCATGTTGGGATTCGTTGTTGGATGAATATTTTTTCGTAAAATTTCTTCGCCCTCACACGGAGTGGAGTTACCGAAAAGTAGTCAATGGTTTTAGAAAATATTATGGATTTGAAAGAAAACTCTGCGAGTTAACTCGCCGTGATGTTCAGCAATGGCGACGGCACGTTATTAACGTCGAAGGTTCGTCTGCAGTCACTTGGAATAACAAAGTGGCCCACATGCGAGCCATCGTAAATTATGCCATGAAAGCTAATCTCATCCCTCAGACTGAAAATCCGTTCAATGAGGTTTTAGTCCGGGCTGATAGCAAGCGTAAAAAAACACTTTCCAAACCACAGCTAACCCGTGTCTATCTACTGATGCAGCAGCGTGTCAAAATGGATTCTGAACTTACTATAGCTGAAATGAAGCGTTGCGCGTTGCATCCTGCGTGGTTTTGGACTGCCGTACTGGACACATTGCGTTATACCGGCATGCGCGTAAATCAGCTTATGCACGTGAGGCTGATGGACATAAATCTCGATGAGGGCTGGATCGAGTTGCGGCTAGACGGTAGTAAAACACATAGAGAATGGCGCGTTCCCATCGTTGGTCCATTAAAACCTCAACTTCGGGTCCTGGTTAACAGGGCAATTGAAAATGGCGCTGAATCCGTAGACGCAATTTTCGACGTGAATAGATTTCTTTGGACGGAAAAAGAAAGAGAAAAATTGCCGCCTGTTGCTACGCTGCAGCCGGTTAAATCCTTTTTTCGTCGATTATCCAAAGATTGCGGTTTTGCTGTATCGCCTCATCGCTTCAGGCATACATTAGCGACTGAATTAATGAAATCTCCCGACCGCAATCTGCAGATGGTTAAAGGATTATTGGGACACAGGAGTATTACTACGACGATGGGATATATAGATATTAATCTGGATGTAACTTGCAGAACATTGGAATCTGAGCTGGGGTTATATTTAGACAAAAATTCAGTTAGATAAAATTTAATGACGCTACAGAACGATACTTTGTAATGTCACTCTATAGTTTCTGATCTTGAATATTAGAGTTAAATGATTTGTTGTCCGCTATGAGCGATAAGAGAGAGTTGTTCCTGAAGGATATTAAATGGGCAGAGAATCTGCCCATTTAATAAATCAAACTAAACTAAATCTTTTCCGTTGGAAGCAATCACCTTCTTATACCAGCCAAAGCTTTTTTTACGTGAACGCTTCAGCGTTCCTTTACCCATATCATCCTGATCGACATGGATAAATCCGTATCGCTTGGACATCTGCGAAGTGCTGGCGCTGATCATGTCAATCGGTCCCCACCACGTGTAGCCAAACAGGTTCACGCCGTCGCGAATGGCTTCCTGCATCTGCTCGATGTGAACACGCAGATAGTCGATGCGGTAGTCATCCTGAATGATGCCATTGCTGTCCGGAACATCTACCGCACCGAGGCCATTCTCTGCCACAAACAGTGGTTTTTGGTAACGGTCATAAAGCTGGTTCAGCGCCAGGCGCAGACCTTTGGGGTCAATCTGCCAGCCCCAGTCGCTTTCCGGCAAGTGGGGGTTACGAATGCCGCCAGTAATAAGGTTGCCCTGAACGCCTTCCAGTTTTTCCGGGTGCGCGCTGATGGTGCTGGACATGTAGTAGCTGAACGAGACGAAATCGACCGGGTACTGTTTGAGGATCTCATCATCACCACGCTCTTTTTGCAGCGTGACGCCTTTCGCCGCAAACATGCGGTCGCTCCACGCCGGATACGCGCCGCGCGCCTGCACATCACTGAAGAACAGCGACACGCGCTGCGCTTCTTCACAAGCCTGCAAATCATCGGGATGACAGGTATGTGGATAGAGAATCTGATAGCTGATCATGCAACCAACTTGCGAACCAGGAATGATTTCATGGCAGGCTTTGGTGGCCAGCGCACTGGCAATAAACTGATGATGCGCGCCCTGATATTTGGCCTGTTCCAGCGCCGGATGATCCTCTTCAATCACGCCCACGCTGACATACGGATGATGCTTAACACAGTTGATTTCGTTGAACGTCATCCAGTATTTCACCTTGTGACGATAGCGTTTAAACACCGTTTCTGCGAACAACAGGTAGAAATCAATGACCTGACGATTTGGCCAGCCGCCATATTCCGTAACCAGCGTCAGTGGCATTTCATAATGAGAGAGAGAAACCACAGGCTCAATGTTGTGGCGGCGCAGCGTATCAAACACACGATCGTAAAAGGCCAATCCGGCTTCATTCGGTGCGGTTTCATCACCGCGCGGGAACAGGCGCGTCCAGGCGATTGACATACGGAAGCATTTGAATCCCATTTCCGCGAACAGCGCGATGTCTTCTTCATAGTGATGGTAGAAGTCATTGCCACGGCGCTTGGGATAATATTTTTTACTCGCCGGATTCTGCGCTTCAGCCACCTGCGCGTGGGTCATGCCTGCCCATTGATCCAGCCAGCGCTCTTTAGGCGCATTCTCGTCAAAAATAAAGACGTCCGATGCTGATAAACCTTTGCCATCTGCATCGAAAGCGCCTTCCAGCTGATTAGCCGCCGTGGCGCCACCCCACAAAAAATTATCAGGAAATGATTTCGAAAATGTCATGAACTCCCCCTTATGCAGCCGTAGCTGACAGTTGCAAAAATGCCTGTTTAGAATCGACGCGCCCCTGAGAAATCAGGCTGATGTCTTCGTAATGCTCGGTGTTAGTCACGATGACGATGACGCTGGGATCAATACCTGCCGCGATGAGCGCATCCAGGTCGAAACTGATAAGTGGCTGACCGACCGTAACTGTCTGACCGTCTTCCACATGACGGGTGAAATGAAGCCCGTTGAGTTTCACCGTGTCGATGCCGATATGGATCAGCACCTCTGCGCCAGATGCACTTTCCAGCGTAATAGCGTGGTTAGTAGCGAAGATGGAGCCGACCTGTCCGTTTACCGGCGAGACCAGCTCACCGTTCTGCGGCACAATCGCAATGCCTTTGCCAAAGACTTCATCGGCAAACACCGGATCGCTCAGCTCGCTTAACGGAGTCAGCGTACCGGTTGACGGGGCGAACAACTGCTCTGCAGCGCTTATCGCTACAGGGCTGGAGCCTGCTACCACCGGCTTAGCCTCATTTTCAGGCTGCGTTTCAGGAACCGGGGCATCCGCTTTTTCGTCAAATCCGAGTATCACAGTGACTATCGCCGCCGCCGCAAAGGCTACGGCCATACTCAGCAACGCCCAGCCAAAACCGGCGCCGGCCAATGCCGGAAGACCGGACAGACCACTCAATGCATAGGCGTAAGCCTTAACGCCCATGGTCATCGCCAGACAGCCACCGGCTGCCCCACCAATCAGTGCGGCGGCGAACGGCTTTTTGAAGCGGATATTGATGCCGTACATCGCCGGTTCAGAAACGCCCATCAGGGCACTGAACGAAGTCGAAAGCGCCAGCGTGCGGGTTTTCTTGTTGCGTGAGCGCAGAAATACACCAAACGCCGCGCCTGCCTGACCAAAGTTCGCCATAAAAATAAGCGGCTTAATCGGGTCGTAACCGAGACGGGTAATGTTGTTGATGATGATAGGCACCAGGACATAGTGCATGCCGGTGATGATCATTAACGACAGCGTACCACCCACCACAATACCGGCCAGCGGTCCCATGTTATCGACCAGCCAGATAATGCCGCCCGACAGCGCGTTACCGACAAAAATACCCGCAGGACCAATCACAATCAGCATCACTGGCGCGACGATCATCAGACTCATCAGCGGTGAGAACATGGTGCGAACCGCTGCCGGGATGATGCGGTTGAAGAAGCGCTCCACATAACTCAGCACCCAGATTGAAATAACGATCGGGATAACCGAGTTTGCATAGGAAACCGGTGAAACCGTGATGCCAGCAAATGCCACCGGATCACCTGCTTTGAACAACGCCGTCAGCGCCGGATGGAACAGCGTGGCGGCCAGTGCGACCGAGAGATAGGGGTTCGCACCGAATTTAAGACCGGCACTGAAGGCCAGCACCATCGGCATAAAGAAGAACACACCATCACTGATGGCGGTCATGATTTGATAGGTCTGATTAGAAGATGCCACCCAGCCAAACGTGACAAACAACGATAACACGCCTTTCAGGATACCGGCACCGGCGATAGCAGGAATGATGGGAGAGAAGATGCCGGATATAATTTCGAAAGCCAGTGATACCGGATTACGGCGTTTTTTTGTGCTGTCCCCGGACTCTTCCGCAGATTCTTTAATGATAGCCAGCGCAGGGATTTCCTGTTGAATAGCCTTAAAGACCTGTGTGACTTTATTGCCGATTATGACCTGAAACTGATCGCCAGAGAGGTTGATGCCCATGACACCATCGACGTCTGCCAGCGCATCACGATTGACCCTGTCGTTGTCTTTCAGGCTGAAGCGTAGACGCGTAATGCAATGAAACACCGAGTTGATATTCGCTGCGCCACCGAGATGCTCAATGATCTGGCGCGCCGTTTGTTGATAGTCCACTGAATATTCTCCAGATTCTGGGCAATACATGCCCGTAAACAATTGCCGGTAAAGTACCGGACACCTTGCTTCCTCTGGGGTTTGCCTGATTTAACAGTAACAAGCCTAAATGGAATTGTGCTGACGGTTAATTACGTTACCGATATGTACCGTCAGGTATAACTTTTCAGAACTGCTCATGGTATGGCTGTAGTTTTTGGCGACAAAATCGCTGATAGCCTGCACGCAACCGAGCGTTTTTTCATAACGCTTTGGCATCTGGCTAAACAGTTCAGCGTCGTCGTTATCCAGTATTTCACCCGCCATAACGCGCTGGGCGAAAAACTTAAGATGCGTGACAAATCGTTGGTAGTTCAGACTCTGCTCATCAATTGATATGGCGAACCAGTATTTTACGATGTTTTGCATCTGGAAAATGAGCCGGGTAATTTCCATCACCTGCCCATCTGGCGCATTCATACCGGCGTTAACAATGTGCAATGCAATACTGCACGCTTCGGCATCAGGCAATAAATCGCCGGTGCGGGAAGCAATCAGCGCCAACGCCTGGCGTCCTACCAGATACTCTTTACGGTAAAAGTGCCTGACTTCCCATTCCAGAGGGTTGTTAAGCGGCTGGCCTTGTTGATGACGCTGTAAAGCAAAGTTCAGGTGATCTGCCAACGTTACATAAAGCGCCTCCCTGAGCTGATGACCCAAAGCATCGCGTGCCAGCGTGACGATATCGTCAGTGAGCTGAATGATTTCCACAGGTACTTCGTTAAGCAGTACCTTAAAGCGATCCGAAACCGAACTGTCACTCAGAGAAAAGCGTTTTTCTATCTGTTTGTCATTAACGGTATCGCCAACTTTTGCTTTAAATCCCAGTCCCCGTCCTGTGAGAATGAATTCATCACCATTAGCATCGGAAACGCTGACGACGTTGTTATTCAGTATCTGTTTTATAAGCATCGCCAACTCCAGAAAACAAAAAACGGGCAAAACATAACCACAGCTCAGGAATTAACCTGGTCGCTGCATTTACGTTTTGCCCGCGTACGGTAACAAGCTGCTTTATGCAATGCCGGGAAATTATCCGGTTCAGGTATCTGAGTCAACACTGCTGAACTCATCGGGCAAAGAGGAGTTTAAAATCGTGATCTACGCCACTTAATCTCAACAAACACAAAACTGGAGTGACTGGCCCTAACCTCGAATATGATTCAGGCATCATCAGGAATAATCCTGGAAGGTTAAATACAGGCCTCGGAGACTGCGTGGCGGTCCTCAATCATGCGAAAATGGGTAATGAGCCCACCTTCAACGTACATAATGATCAGAATCGGTTAACGTATTGCTCTCCTCGCCTGTAACGAGAGACTCGGCCATCTTGAGGATGGAAATCTACTGAAGCATTACTGACATCTCATCAAAGCAATTTGATGTTTTTATCAGACATACATCAAATGCTGAAGATTCTAGAAGATTGAAAAGTATCAATGTTGACGTGCATGTGGCCCGCACATACAAACACTTGTGATGCTTACCAGTTCCCAGATCCTTAGCCTTTAAAGTTTTATGTCTATGTCGTTGTTATATATGATATTTTAACCCATCTGCGTTTCTGCATTCGTTCTTATAACCCCCTTCGGTCAGCCAATATCAACCACAAACCTTGTGGTCAACTTTGTTCAAATGCCATTAATGATGTGCTTGATGTCTTTTTCATTGGCGCTTGGAAGTTGTTAAAATGACAATTAAATCAATACAATAAATAGACCTACACTTTTTGAAAGCTCAGAGTATAGCTTTATCAAGGTTTTGCAAAAAATGTTATCACCATTACTTTGAAGTAAAAACCACCTCAAAGATGTTGATTTTGTGTTATTGAAGCATATCATTGGCATCCTAATTCCTATATTTGCATCATTTGATGTTTTTTTTGAATCAGGGGTCTATGTGAACAAATATCCACCACTGCCTGCTTTGGCAGAGTTGCACCCGGCTGGGTTTAATTCAGCAGGTGTGACACGACGAAGCTTTCTCATCTATTCGGCCGCAGGGTTGGTATCGATTAGCTTGATACCAGCTAGCGAATCCTTCGCTGCACTACCGGTTTCGAATGTGGAAGAGGAAAACGAATTTAACCGGCTATGCCGCTTCCTCACAGGAAAAGACCTTAGTCTGTCTCTGACAAAACGCTCATTTTCAGCATTAAGTCACGTTGATACTGATTTTGAACAACGCGCCAGAGAATTGTCAGCGTTCATTCGTCGTGGCCACTACGCCAGCATTGAAGCCTTGAAAGTCGATTCAAAGTTTGACGACCACCTCCGCCAGACTGCACTAAGCATTATCTCCAGCCTGTATCTCGGTTATGCCGGGACAGCTCGTCCGGATCATTCTGAAGACAATACACAGTTCGTCACCTATACCGAGGCGCTAATGTATAGGTTGACCTATGACTACACGCCGATTCCCTCCTATTCACGATGGAGCACAGGTTACTGGACCAGTGTTCCTAAATAATCTCTCTATAAATAAAAAATCATTTCAGGATAAGTAATCGTGGCACAACAATTTGATGCAGATGTGGTCGTCGTCGGATCTGGCGCAGTAGGCAGTAACCTGGCCAATGAACTCGCCAGGCAAGGTAAATCCGTAATCATGCTGGAAGCGGGTCCAAAAGTTGAACGCTGGAAGCTCATTGAGAATTTCCGCAACTCCCCGCGTAAATTCGATTTCAACGAACCCTTCCCAAATAACCCTTGGGCACAAACCTCTTACGCGGAAAATTACATCGAAAATACCGGTAGTTTTAATATGCTGCCAGGCATGTTAAAGCTGGTTGGCGGTACAACATGGCACTGGGGAGGCGCGACATGGCGCTATCTGCCAAATGATATGAAGTTAAAAACTCTTTATGGCGTAGGACGCGACTGGCCACTGGAATATAGCGAGCTGGAACCCTATTACCATCGCGCAGAGGTAGAGTTAGGTGTATCAGGCAGCGATACGGAAGATCAAAGCGGACAAGGCGGAAGCGCTTTCCCTCCGCGCTCCGCACCCTATCCGGTCGATCCAGAACCGCCGCTCTATCTGACGACGCATTTTAAAAACAAGCTTGAGAAAAAAGGCTACAACTTTGTCCATGAGCCTAATATCCGCACCCATGTTCCCTACGATGGTCGCCCGGCATGTCAGGGGAATAATAACTGCGCGCCAGTCTGCCCGATTGGTGCGCTATACAATGGAAGCATTCATGCGGAGAAGTCAGTTCGCAATGGCGTAAAACTCATTACAGAAGCCGTCGCTTATAAAATTGAAAAGGGGCCAGATCGCAAGATCGTCGCGGTCCACTACAAAACACCTCAGGGCGAAAGTGTTCGCCTGCAGGCTAAGTATTTTGTTATTGCTGCACACTCTTTCGAGACGGCAAAACTTTTGATGTTATCTGATGTGGCCAACTCTTCAGATCAGGTCGGCCGTAATCTGATGGACCATACCGGAATTAATATGCATTTCCTCACTGATGAACCGGTGTGGATGGGGCGAGGCCCGGTGCAGCAGACCGGTATATTTAACTGGCGTGACGGGGCTTTCCGCGCCGAACACTCGGCTATCAAACACACCATCACTAACCTCAATCCACAGCTGATGCTGACGCAACGTTTCCTGTCACAGGGCATGATGGGGAAAGAGCTTGATGACAACATCCGCCATTACAGCGAACGTTGGGCAGAGGTTTCCACCTTCTTTGAAGCGCTGCCAGATCCCAATAATCGGGTGATGCCAAGCACAACGCACAAAGATGCGCTGGGTATACCCACGCTTAAGGTGCATTACGACGTCGATTACTACATACGTCGAGGCGCTGAAGCCGCGAAGGAACAGTATAAGAAGATTGTTCACGACATGAACGGGACCTATATCGAGACGACTGACTTCGTGAACCATGATCACCTGATGGGCACGATGATCATGGGCGATAACCCGAAAGATTCAGTAGTAGATAAAGACTGTCGCACGCATGATCATCCTAATCTGTTCATCGCATCGGTTGGCGTGATTCCTGCCGCTGGCGTGGTCAATCCAACCCTGACAGCGATTGCATTGGCTATCCGCTCAGCAGACATCATTGCGAGGGAGATCTAATGAAACGAATCTCCTATTTAAAAACGCTTTTGAGCGGAATTATGTTGTG
>OBJT01000351.1_pt1 | contig 12270 bp, 17 predicted proteins | sample 1519861 | NCBI WGS metagenome assembly OBJT01 (sample SAMN02401118, study PRJEB22541) | soil metagenome, isolate JX
ATTGCTGCTAACCCCGTCAAACGCTTTCACCACAAACAGGACGCAATGTTCGTACCGGGAATTCGTTCACTTGATAACCTGATTGCGAGTTTTTCCAACGATGGGATACGCTTGCGCAATGCTGACGCATCACAGCACGTCTGGTTAAAGGGTGATGGTTCGTGCATAATGGCTAATGGGAACGGCAACGTCCAACTTCTTGCAAACGGCACAGTGAGCATCAATGGTGTGACCATCGACAAAGACGGGAACATCACCGCACTGAACTCTCTGGTGCTGGATGGTAAAGAACTCAATGGTCACACTCATGGCGGCGTTGCTTCCGGTGGTTCTAATACGGGGCCGAATAACTGATGACAGTACGTAAATTAGATGAAGATGGTGACATCGTTACCCAGGGTTCGATGTTCATCACTGAACAACTGGAAATAGAACAGACGATACGTACTCGTCTGCGTCTGTTTCTGGGTGAGTATTTCCGGGATGTGACCGACGGTACACCGTGGTTTCAGGAGATACTCGACAAACAAACTTCCATGGATGTCCGCGAAGCACGCCTCCGTGAACGCATCTCCGGTACTCCGGGTGTCCTGCAGTTAACCAGTTTTAGTACCGATTTCGACATCGACAACAAAACTTATACGGTCACCGCCAGCGTGTTGACCTCCTACGGATTATTAACGGTGACCGAGAATGGCTGAATTAACCAGTACCGGCTATAGCGTAAAATCACAGAATGACTGGTTCGACGAAGAAAAACAGTTATATCTGGATATTGACAGTAACTGGAATCTCGACCCGTCCACACCAGACGGTCTGAAGATGGCGCACGATGCCGAAATCTTCTCCGCGCTCGATGAAGTGTTACAACAGGCGTACAACTCCAAAGACCCGAATAAAGCCAGCGGTTACGACCTCGATGTGATTTGCGCGCTGACAGGTACCGTCAGGGGTGAAGGTACCGCGTCCACTGTTACGGGGTTCGTGTTAACGGGTACCCCTGGTACTCAGGTTCCCGCAGGCACACGCTTTGAATCATCTGTAACGGGCTATCGATTTATTCTTGACCAGACGTGGACGCTGGATAGCTCAGGTACCGCAACGGTCGATATCACATGTACCACGGTTGGTGAAATCGAAGCGGACGCCAATACCATCACGACCATTGTAGACACGGTTGCCGGTCTGGTTTCAGTTAATAACCCCACTCCAGCAACACCCGGTACATCTGCTGAATCGGATGGGTCATTACGCCTTAAACGAGCAACGGCGGTAGGTCTGCCGGGTAGTAACCAGGTTGATTCAATGCTGGGTCAACTGTTCAATGTGGATGGTGTACGTCGTGTGCGTGTCTACGAGAACGACGAAGCCACAACCGACAGTAATGGTCAGCCTGGTCACAGTATTGCACCCATTATCGATGGTGGTACGGATGACGATGTAGCGATGGCCATTTACCTTAAAAAGAATCCGGGCGTCACACTTTATCAGGCCGGAACCGGTGTGACAGTCACGGTCACGTCGCCTACTTACCCCACAATGACCAAAGATATCAAATTCAGTCGCCCCGTATATGTGGACATGGTTGTAGCTATTGAAATCAAAGATGATGGTTCTCTACCATCTCAGGCAACCCTCGAACCACTCATTCAGGATGCAATCATGGAATATGCCGCGGGCGGTCTGATTCCGACAGAGTACGGTTTTAAGCCAGACGGGTTTGATATCGGTGAAACAGTCCCGTACAGTTCTCTTTACACACCCGTCAACAAAGTCATTGGCTCATACGGTAACAGTTACGTTAACAGTATGACGTTGAATGGCAGCACGGCGAATGTTACCATTGACTTTAATGAATTATCCCGCTGGACAACATCAAACATCACGGTGACCATCGTATGACCATTATCAAACGCGCAGACCTGGGTCGGCCCTTAACGTGGGACGAACTGGATGATAACTTCCAGCAGGTTGATAATTTGACAGCCTCCGCATCAGCGGCTGTATCAAGTGCAGCGGCTTCAGCTACAGCCGCTGCAGGCAGTGCTACGAATTCACTTAATAGTGCAAGTAGTGCTTCTGGTTCGGCTGCTGACGCCGCAGCATCGGCAGCATCGGCAATCGATGCTCTAATGAATTCAACATTCGAGCCTGCTGATTTCGACTTCACCACCGGTGGCACTCTTGATACCACTGACCGTAATAAAGCAGTGTACAATCCGGCAGACAATAACTGGTATTCATGGTCGGGCACTCTGCCAAAAAATGTATCGGCTGGGGAAGACCCTACCGCGGATAGTAACTGGAAACCCCGCACGGACCAGCTTTTGCGGCAAGAATTAGCCGGGGCTAATGGCCTTGATATGGTTTACGGGGGTAATGCTACGCTGAGCATGCTGGTAGCAGCTAGTGTGTACAAATACATGACGGCATCTGATATTTCAGCTCACAGGGACAATTTAGGGGCGGAAATCAATGTAGATTATGCACTACAGGATGCCGTCGATGATGGCGTTATGGAACTACACTTTCCACCGGGAAAAGGTATATATGTTTTAGGTGCATCTCCAGTAACTCTTCCAGCTGGATTTTCTATCACTGGTGTTTCATCAAAGCCATACACAGCATCATCAGATGCATCATTCAATAACCGAGGCACTGTGTTAAGGCTGGCTTCCGGCGCATTATCTATTTTCATTCTAACTAACCGACATCGATTTTTTAATGTTATTTTTGATGGTCGCAATAAATCTGTTGATTTAATGAAGGGTGTCGGTGCTGACCAGACTCAATATTGTCGCTTTGATTGTTGTGGAATTTATCGCTGGTCAAATGGACTTGGAAACTCAAGTTCTACTGGTTATACGGCCACTCTTCAAGTGATTGGTTGTTCAATTGCGAGCAATTATAAAGGCGTGCGTAACGTTATAGACTCGCGCTTTACCGACTGTACAATTAACGCTAATGATAATAACGGCGTAGAATTGCTTAGCGGGGCAAACAATAATAGCTTCGTTAATGTAAGGAATGAGTGGAATAATGGTGATAACTACTATGGTTACGGGTGCAAGCGAATCCTGATTCAGGGTGAGTTGATAGACCGAGCTGGCAAACGTGCAGTAGCTGCTGTAGGTGGCGCACAGTTTATCCTATCTGGTGTAGCAGTGCAGCGTTCGGGAAGATTGGCAACAGAGGGTAGTGTGGATGATGCCCACTATTATGTAGAAGGTGACACCTCTTCTATCATAGAAACAGCAGTCCATACCACTACCGGTGCAAACGATGATGGATCAGGAAGACAATCACCGACGTATATACTTGCCACTGGCGGTAGTTCTTCCGATGGTAAATCTTTTATCGCTTCGGCATCTAACCTTTCAGGTTACGCTGGAACTTCGTGGCTGCGTTCAGGGTATGTTAAAGGGTTATCAGTGCTCGGTTGCTCTGGCGTGGATGATGTGAAGAACTTTGGTTTTCGCCGCATTGATGATGGCGTGCAATACCTCGGTGATTCCGTGCCATCCCTGTCGCTATCTGGAGCGGGCAGCACCTCAACCCTAACTTTCACAACGACATCACGGACTCTTTCACGGTACACCGCTGATTTGCTTGTGCGTACTCTGGAATTTAGAGTGCGTAATAATACAAATACAGGAGCCGTTGCGTATTACTCTGTCAACTTAATTATCTCTCGTGAGCAAGCGTCGGCTGCTTTAGCGGTAGATACGGCTTCTGTTAGAACTCTCTCTACCCTTGGCAGTGGGACGTGGGGGATAGCTTCTGCTTCTCCAACCGGGGTTTCTCTGGATTTTGCTATCTCTGGGGATGGTGCTACACTAACAGTTACATTGACGGCTATTGACTCTGCAAGCCGGATTATTAACGCAAGATTGAGGGCATAACATGGAAACTGAAACTAACGGCGCGTTTGATATCTGGTACAAGGAAGTATGTACACTGTTGGCACAAGATGGAAAGTGTGCTCCGTACAAAATGGCGTGGCTGGAGTTTTACGAAAGGAATTTAACACCCGAGGAGGCAATATTAGATCCTTTCGCGCCGATTGTTTAATGGTAAAAAAAGGGGCCGTGCGGCCCTTTTCCCACATATCCTCAGACGACCCATATGTTACGATGTCAACAAATTTGCAGTTAAATTGACTAATGGGAGATTCGCGGGGTATCATTAGTGTATCTTCCGTCAATTCCTGTGGGTACTGATGAACTTCTTCCCGGCTCCCTACTTCGTACCGCTAACAATTGTCAGCGGCTACGTCGCAAATGAGTCAGATGCTCCGAATCGCATCTACGCTCAGTACCGTAACAAGCCAAAGGCCGTTGCGTGGTATAACATCACACGTAGCCTGGCTACACAGATTGCAGATGTGGCCACAGTTGTGCGTATCATGTATTCGATTGATGCGGCGCAAGGTGAGCAACTCGACGTTATTGGGCGCATTGTGGTGATACCCCGTGATTTTATGGGTGAAGTCACAATGGAAACGGCGATGTGCGCCAGCGATGTAAATGGTCCGGCTGAATTCGGTGACACCTCTGCGATGTGTAGTGTGCCATCTGTTGACCAGTCGATGACAATGTCGGACAAATTGTATCGTCTCGCAATTAAGTCTAAAATTCTTAAAAACAACTCATACTCGACCATTGAAGACATTATTACCGGGATGAACTTCCTGTTACCTAACGCACAGGTCACCCGTCTGGTCGATGGTGAGGATATGAGCTTCTCCGTAGAATTCTACGGGCAAATCACAGACCTTGAACGGTGGGCGCTCGTCAATGCCTCTTTCGTTCCGAAGCCACAGGGTGTAAAATTCAATGGTTTCCTTGAGGCTTACGATTACGTACAGGCAGGTGACTCATCAGTGCAATTTGGTGACTCATTGGCGCAAGCGACCGGATTTATAGGAGTTTAAATAATGGCTTTAGACCGCAGCAACCGCTACCCGGGACGGTTCGAGAATCCCACAACAGAGCAACCGCAGGGTGCATTTAAAAACCGTACATCACCGACAGCAGAAGATGGTTCGTATTTTGAAGCCGATTGGGCTAACGACATGAGCGGTTTTTTTGCACGTGTGCTCAACGTAGCAGGTGTTACGCCGAACGGGACTGTCGATAATGGAACGAACAGTCAACTCTATGACGCATTGATGACCGCAACCCCCGGAAGATTACTCGCGGTCCGCGTGTTCACGACTGACACACTGGTGTCGAAAACCGCAGGTGCCAAAAAGTGGAAAATTAAAGCGGTCGGTGGTGGTGGCGGTAGTTCAGCAGCGGTGGCTACGGGTGCGGGACAAACATCAATGAGTAACGGTGGTGGGGCCGGTGCTTATGCTGAGGGTATTTACGATGTCACCGCAATTAATTCTCTGCAAGTGACGATTGGTGCCGGAGGTACTGCTGGTACATCTTCATCTGTATACGGTGGCGATGGTGGGATGACCTCCGTGGGCACCTTGATTAGCTGTCCGGGTGGTAAAGCCGGTCAACCAGCTGGTCCGGCGAACCCACCATTCCAACCCGTTGCCAACGCTAACAGTAATTCCCCTACTGGCTGGAACATCTTCGGTGTTTCTGGACCGGGTTCCGCCGCTGGCTTCGCCATTTCGACCGATGTCACTATTGGTTCCAGGGGTTCAGATGGTCTCATGGGCGTGGGTGGCGCGGTGCAGACAATCAACAACCCGGCAGTAACCGGTGGTGGTTGGGGTTCCGGGGCATCCGGGTGTTCCAACGGTCCATCTCAGTCATTGAGAAACGGTGCCGCTGGACGCCCGGGAATCGTCATCATCGAAGAATATTCATAAGGTTTTACAACCTTCCCACCAGTTTTGCCACCGGGACACTCTGTTCCGGTCGGCCATCAGAACTTCCCCGTTATGTGGAATTACCGTAGCGGCCTTTTCGGGGTCACCGTCGATTGTCCACAATTCACCACTCGGTGTAAGCAGGTCGTTAGATGGTGGCGGACACTTGCGCACTTCCTGAGCACACGCGGTTAAAGTAAGTACAGATATCAGCAGGATGAGTTTTTTCATTTTACAGTCGCATCATACAGGTCGAGGATGCCGCTCTCTTTGACACACTGAGCGGTGACGGAGTCTTTGATTCGGTCGCGGTAGATGATGACTTTTTCACCGACTTTTTTGGTCCGGGCTTCTTTTAGCTCCTGTTGCTTTTTCTGCAATTCCACATCGGAAGCATTGAGTTTTTCCTGCAGCGCGTCACGGGCTTCGACGGCAGCCTTATACTCCTTGAAATCGTCCAGCTTGACTGACTGCTTACCGTGATAATAACCCAACCAATAGATACATATCACGAATACGATTCCTACAACAGTTGCTACCCGCTGCAACATTGTCATTTCGATTCCCCCAGTGTATACAGGCATAAATACTCTTCCTGTTCCCGGCGAATCGGCTGCCCGGAACAGTTGTTACTTTTGATACGGCAGTCTTTACCACCGTCAAATACCCAACGAGGAATCTGTTTGCACGCGTTTTTCCAGTCGCCTTTTTGCAGCAATTTAAAAAATGTTGACCCCTTACATTTAGTGGGCCCAATGTTGTACGGGCAGAACGATGCGATACCGACCTGTTGCACCGGGTTAAGTTTTACCGGGATATTGTCACGTACCCATTTGAGTGACTTCTGCGCTTCCTTATCATTCAGAAGGTCACATTGCTTTTCGGTAAGCCGCATACTCTTTGTCACCGGCTTACCATCGATGCGCGTCACACCCCGGCAGATGGTCCAGATGCCTTTACCGTCCTGGTACGCAGTGGTGCGGTTACCTTCTTTCTCGTTCAGGAATTGATTGAGGATGTCCGTTTGCGTGACTACCACGGTGCCCGTACCACCCATCGCAAATGCAGTGAGAAGGGCGGTCATTTGTTTACTTAAAGGATTTTTCATTCGGTAACACCTGCTGTACAATTAGGCTTAATCCTAACATACAAGGGCGATAAAATGTACAAGACTAAACCACGTAAAGCAGGTGACGCCGGTGGAGCATGTGTTAAACCCCGTAGTAAAACCGGTGACGCGGGCGGTGCCAAAGTAAAACGCCGGACCAAATAAACAATGTACACCTTCCTGATTGCCTCAGTAATCGCCAGACCCCGGGGAGCCTCGTTTCTCTTCGTGATGGTGGCAACTCTTTTTCAGGAGTTGTGCGGCAATTTGGATGGTTCGATTTATTTTTTCCTCGCCGCATTTTGTGATTTCATCGTAGCCGGTATTCTGTACCGGTTCGGAACATCCCGAAAGTCTCTCGATATGATGCTCATCAGCATTGTTTCTATGTCGATTAATCTGATAGGCTGGCTCCTGTGGTTTTTCTATCAACCGCTCGATGTCTATGTGGCAATGTTCACGATGTTATACTGCGCGGCAATCCTCACGATACTGAAAAAGGATAGTGACGATGCTGGAGGTATTGCGGTTCATATCGACAACTCTGGTCATCATCCTTATGCTGGCGCAGGTCGTTGAGTGGTACATTAAAGCGAGAAAATACTATGAGCTTCACCGGAAACACACAAGCCGGAACACTGGTGGCAAGCGGGACGACGGTAACGGGGCTGATGACTAAGTATGGTATCACCCCGGAAACCATCGGTATCTTTGCCACCCTGTGCGGTATTCTGTTGACCATCATTATGATTTACGGTCACATACGGCGAATTCGTAATGAGTCCGCCGAGCGTAAGGAGAAGGAAATCATTGCTCGTCTGGAGGCTGAACGAGCACAGCTTGAGCTTGATGAATTGCGTCGGCGTGTATCAAATCCGGCGCAGTGACGCGCCGGTAGTTTGTTACCATTCTGCAATTAGCACTGGGTTGATGGCGTCATTTTTAAATCTGGCAAGACTTGAGTACAGAAAACTACCCTCTGCAATCATGTTTACCTTAACTTCCACCTCATCAGGACGATGCCAATAAATGACAGCAACTCCCCTGTCATTTATTGGCCAACACTTATCTCCAGACTCAATATCTTGCTTATCAAGTGCTTTGTATAATTTACTCATTTCTCTACCCTCTCTGTTGTTGATATGACTAACTCTAAACTACTTTGACGCGCTCGTCAACGGTAAAACTAACTTTTCCGCTTCTTTCACATAATATTCATAGTCCAGACTACTCCAGTCGAAGTCCTTAGCGTCGGCACACTCTGTCACCTTCCATCCGACATACATCCCGGTTTCACGCACTGCATCATGCTTGCTGCGACTCTTCGTGTGGATACGCTCGTCCCACGGTGTACCAATGCTGTCGACGTCTCCCGGTTGACCGGTAATCTCACGCATTACCGCATTGTACACGTCATCCTTAATGCCATTTTTGCGCTTCCATGTACCCGGTGTACCGGTCGGCGGTAACAGCTTGACCAGTGACCCACCATTGTGCGAGATGAACACACGTGTGGTGTTCTGCATTTCTCGTTTAGCGCCCCACTCTGGCCAACGCATCACCAGACGTGCAGAACGCGGTACTTTAGCGCGCAGCATGAAGTCGAACGGGTCACGATGCTGCGTGATGAACGTGCGGATATCAGTGTCAAATAAAAGTGCAGCCTCAGCAGCCTTGCCCACGATTGTTGCGGATGGGTCCTGGTGCCAGCCGTAGTTGTACTCATACGCGCCCTTGCGCTTGACGTTACCTTTATTATCCAGCGCAAGATAGTTATTGACGTCACGGATTGGCATACGCTTGTAAAACACTTCCTCCAGTTCCAGACGCGTAATCGCTTCCCACTCTTTGCACAGTGCGCGCATATTGTCGAGTTCACCATGTGGGCACATCATCGTGACTCCATCCGTATTGGATTGCACTATTGTAAGACCGGGGATGGTGAGAAGTTTTTCACATAGCATCGCCAGCATTAACTGACCGTTGATAGTGACAGTCATCGTATATTTTGGGTCATAAAACGGTCCAAACGCGTTGTTACTGTCGCCGTACACACCATTCATTGAGAGCTTGTACACTGCGCCCGGTGTGGTTTTCTTGCCTACGCGCATACGCTCATTGAAGAAGTATTCATTAATGTCGCAAAACTTCTCCCCCAGATGTTCCGGGTAAATACGGTTTGCAATTGCTATGCTGGGGTACATGCTTGAAACATCGATATCGACGAGTTGATGTGTGTCATTTGTTTCCACAATCTGGGATTCAACGGACCCGTGGATGCCGCCGACACCAAATACAAAAGTGTACTCATTAATGGTACATTCGAGGTCACTAAACACACCTTTTGTTACCAATTTATCTTTCTTTCCTTCTGCTTTTTCCAGTTCATCAAGTTCCTTTTTATAAATGGTTTTCGACTGGAAGCGCTTCAAAATCTCGTTGAATTCCGGACGGTCAAATTTGATGTATGGAAAAATCACATCTGCGAAACAAATGCTTTCACGTGGGGTTTGCCGTGGTCCGAGCTTTCGACCACTATCATCACGGTTGAAACACTGGATACCGTTTTTCTCCAGTTCCATAACGAAATAATCTTTACCGATTTTCGTGTCGTTATGGTTCATAAAGTTGCGACCGTGGGTCTGGCACAGTTCTTCACGAAACTGAATAGCCGACAGGCAGCGTATCATGAATTTGGTGGTTTCCCGCACGTCGTGAATATTATACGTGATTAATTCATCTTTCTGAGCATCGCTCAGAACCATTCCAACAGGAAAAGGGAGGTCTTTCACGTTTGGTGATTTCATCGCAACTTCGAGCGCTTTCAGGCTAGTCATGCGCGCCTTGTTGTCAAAGTGGTTCAGCAGCAACAAGTCTAACTGTGGAAACATCTGGTCACGGTCCCACACCATCACAGACCAACGATTAACGTTACTTGCCTTAATGGTTCGTTGTGAACACTCGTAAATATCCTCCACTGTACAACCGGGGTTGTGTGCGATGAAATGCAGCACAGGGTAATCGAATGACATGTTGTTAAAGCCCACGCCCCATGCGCCGGATTTTCCCAGGTTGAACATGAAGTCAACCATTTCCTGCTGTTGGTTTTTACGGTCGCTGATTTCATACACCAGTTCCATACCGGTCGCAGCATGAATAAACGTACAAGTAAAAATGTTTGGATATGTTTCAATATCGTAAGGCCACCACTTAGGGTCCAGTGGTGCAATGCTGGAGAACGCCGAATCAGCCCCACAGTGGGGGCAATTGTGGAGGTCAGCAGGGTATGTTTTGCCGCAGGTTGCATCCTCGCATTTTGATAAATAGTGCATCTCTGTTCCTCTCTGTAAGAAAAGCCCCAGTTAAGGGGCTAAACGATAATAGTGTCACCTACTTTTAAAGCGAAGGCTTTGTCACGGTCTTTGTACCACCTTTCGGTTGTGGATACGTGACCCCAGCAAACATATTCAATTTCAACACGCCACGTCTGATATTCTTCACACTAGACCGGCGTACCGACAGAAGTCACGGTGGCGTCCAGACTGTTCATTGTTTAAACTCCTCCAGCGCTTCGTGTATGATAACAACCGAGTCATATTCATCGCGTTTCTCATTGTAGAACTGACACTCTGCGCCGATGATTGATGTGCTGATAACCACCATCACCGGTCCGCCGCTTTTGATAACTACCAGATCGCCTACTTTGAACATTTGTTAAGTCCTCTCTGGTTGATGTATTCCCGGCGTTGCTCCTGCACCTGTTTAATAGCCTTTTCCAGTTCGGCTAACTTTTCATCAAACTGTTTCAGTCGTTGGTCGTGTTCGGTCACAATTTCACCCCGTGCTTTTCACAAATTTCAATCAAGTGCCACGCTTGTGTGCGAGCGTCATCCAATGCATTATGATGCGTACCGAAACGCTCGCACTTAACGTCTGGAAACAGCGCTTTCATTGTGCGATAGCAACGATCATTCCAGAACTTCCACGGTTGAACTTGTCCGCATTTACGATATGCCGCACTGAGAATGGTGTTATCGAATGCGGCACCATTTCCCCACATCTGAACATCCCCGTATTTTTCCAGCCAAATCGCAAAATCGTTCAACACTGTAGAGAGCGATGCTGCTTTTTCATTGTTCTCAAATGCAGCACGTGCTGCATCGGATTGTTGCAACCACCACAGCACTGTGGAAGTGTCCATTTCAAGTCCCTGACGCACTGAGCTATCAAGCGACACTTGCGCATAAAATCCCTCTTGTTCAACATTCTGAGCGTCAAAAATAACAGCACCAATCGCAATAATTGCTGCACGATTACCGTTACCCATCGTCTCGAGGTCTAACATACAATGTTTCATCATCATCTCTCCGGTCAAATAAACCCCGGCTCACACCGGGGCGTTGTGGTTATGCTACTTTCTGACAGTGTTGTGCGATTAACTCTTCACTCCAGCCGGGCATACCGAGCAACTGCGCTTTGGTATACACCGCGCCATTGTAGCTGTACTTCTCTTCAACAACCGGTGGCGGTGTTACCAGCAGGTCAGTTGCTAGCGGCGGTGTTGCAGGTGCCGGAGCAGCTGGGGCTGGAGCTGGGGTCGGAGCAGGTGCACCCCCACCGAATACGGTTGCTGCGTCCGGACCACTGCCTTCACGAACAATCGCTTCACCCGGACGTGACAATTCAAGCATGTTAGGGTTGAGGTAAACACCCGGTGATTTAGCTGGTTTGTTACCTTTTGCCACTACACTTACACGCACATAGTCGCCCAGCTTGATAGCGTTCACGTCCTGAATTGCATCAAGCGGTGAGTATTTGCCAACGTGATAAGACGGGTACGGGATACGCGTTGTGAGGTTCAGCACCCAGTGACCGCGCTTGTAAGGGTCGCTGTTCGGTGCGTGACCGTTCTGGTTAGGAATCGGACTGTCACCATCGACAACTTTAAAAGAGAAGTCGTCACGGTCAACCTGCGCTTGCATATAGCCATTTTCAGCATCTAGCGCTGCCATGACGATTTGCTTTCCCCATTCGGTATCCTTCCATGTGGGCTCACCACCTTTAGGGATAGCGATACCAATATAAACTTCTTTGACAGGCTGACCATCTTTACCGATAAGTGGTTGCTTGGTCTTTTCATCGGTACGGGTGTTCTGTTTCATCGGGTGACCGTGAATCAGGCGAGCAACAGGGGTAACGAAAGTAAATTGAGCCATCTTGTAAATCCTCTCTGCTAAGTGTTGGAGACCCTCTGTCTCCCGGTGATTTGAATACTACGTTAGTTTGACGAGTACGTCAACAACTATTTTCGGGAAAATACATTTTTAATTGC
>OBJT01000352.1_pt1 | contig 12259 bp, 10 predicted proteins | sample 1519861 | NCBI WGS metagenome assembly OBJT01 (sample SAMN02401118, study PRJEB22541) | soil metagenome, isolate JX
CTGTTTTAAAGGAAAAATACTTGACAGCTGTTTTTTTTATCCTGCCCTCATCAAATATCCGTATTTGGCTGTCGCCAAAAAGGAGGGAGCGGGGATGAGAAAACGCCGGGAAATATTCCGAAAACAGACAGAAATGCTGTAAATCGACCGGAAATGAGAAATTAAAACGTAAAATGTTATTTCTTTCGTATAAAATATGCTATCATAATTTATAATTACGATTGTGTGCATACATTAAGGAGGCTATTATAAATGGCAGTTAAAATCCAAACACAATATGGGATGGTTGACTTATCGAACGACGTGATCGCTACGGTAGTGGGCGGCGCCGCAACGGATAATTATGGCGTTGTCGGCATGGCCAGCAAAAATCAAATCAGAGATAATATTAGTGAAATATTGAAAAAAGAGAACTATTCACGCGGTGTCGTGATTCGCCAAGAAGAGAATGGAGTAGCTGTTGATGTCTATATCATTGTACTCTACGGAACAAAAATTTCTGAAATTTGCCGGAATGTCCAAACACAAGTCAAATATAATCTCGAAATGATGTTGGGCTTTTCCGCAAATACAGTGAATGTGTTCGTCCAAGGCGTAAGAGTATTAAAGGATTAAAGATTACAGATCACCATGCTTTATGGTGAAGGAGGATTATAAGGTGAAGAAAACTGAATTAACAGCGGAAGACTTTAAGGCGATGGTCGCAATCGGCGCCGAACGCCTTAGTGAGAATGCAGAATATGTGAATTCTTTGAATGTTTTCCCTGTTCCGGATGGAGACACGGGCACGAACATGAATCTATCATTCACATCCGGAGCTGAACGCGTCAGGCTGTCGAATGCTGCAAAAATAGATCAATTAGGATCGGACTTGGCCAAAGGCTTATTGATGGGGGCGAGAGGGAACTCAGGCGTCATTTTATCTCAGCTTTTCCGCGGCTTTTCGAAGGCGATCGAAGGCAAAGCAACCTTGAATACAGCAGAATTTGCTGAGGCATTTTCCCATGGGGTCGAGACAGCCTATAAAGCGGTCATGAAACCTGTGGAAGGCACAATTCTGACGGTTGCGCGCGAATCCGCCAAAGCCGGTATGAAAAAAGCCGAACATACGGACGACATCATCGAGTTGATGGGAACGGTCCTTAAAGTGGCGCAGATCGCGTTGGATAAGACACCTGATCTGTTGCCTGTATTGAAAGAGGTAGGCGTGGTCGACAGTGGCGGACAAGGCCTGGTATACATTTACGAAGGTTTTATGGAATCCTTGACCGGAGAGAAAGTGCCGTCAGCCGAAAAGGTCGTCTCACAAGCGGATGTGACCGAAATCGCTCACCAGGAAAATTATCATAACGTTTCGCACTCGATTGCGTCAGAAGACATTGAATTCGGTTATTGCACAGAAATCATGGTTAAACTGGGCGAAGGCGAAACAGTGACGGACACCTTTGATTATGACACATTCCGTAATCATCTGAACGAACTCGGAGATTCACTGTTGGTCGTCGCAGACGACGAAATCGTGAAGGTCCATGTGCATACCGAGTATCCAGGGGAAGTCATGAACTACGGCCAAAAATTCGGCTCACTGATGAAAATAAAAGTGGACAATATGCGCATGCAGCATGATGCTGTTCTGGAAAAAGCGGATGCGCCCGCCAAGAAACCTGAAAAAGTACCCTATGGCGTGATAGCTGTAGCTGCCGGCGAGGGTGTACATGCCCTGTTCAAGAGCATGGGGGTCTCCACTATCATCAATGGCGGACAAACGATGAATCCTAGCACGGAAGACATCCTTAGGGCTATCGAAAGCACAAACGCTGAGAAAACAATCATTTTGCCGAACAACAAAAATATTTTCATGGCTGCAGAGCAGGCCGCTGAAGTATCTGATGCGGATGTGGTTGTAGTGGCTTCAAAAACGATCTCACAAGGCCTGACAGCCATGCTTGCCTTCAATGATTCGGTGGGCTTGGAAACGAATAAAGCCAACATGACTGCTGAAATGGAAAATGTGGTCAGCGGGCAAATCACGAATGCGGTGCGCGACACAGTCATCGACGGATTGGCGATCACCAAAGACGACTTCATGGGAATCGTCGACGGGAAAATCCTGACGGCCGACAAGGACAGAAAAGCCGCAACAATAGAAACCCTGAAAAAAATGATCACGGATGACAGCGAAATCGTCACCATCATCTTCGGGGAAGACAGCGATGAGAACGAAAGCAAAGAGATTGCAGCGGCCATCGAATCGGAGTATGACTTCTTGGAAGTCGAAGTGCAAGAAGGAAATCAACCAGTATACAGTTATCTTCTTTCTGTAGAATAATCTGAAAAAGCTGAACGAGTTTCTCTGTTCGGCTTTTCTTTTTCAAAAACGGCCCGGAGCGTCCGGAATGTTTTTGGAAGTGGTTGGTCGGAGAAACTGTCCTGCTCCCATAAGAAAGGAGGCGAAAGGATGGGAACCGAAATCAACAAGCAATTGGATATTTATGATCCAGTCGGGGAATTGCCCCATGTAGGACCGAAGAGGGTTGAGGCGCTGCATTCGCTGGGCATCGATACGATCTACGATCTGATCACACATTTTCCTTTCCGTTATGAGGACATAAAAGTCAAAACATTGGACGAAATCGAGGATTCGGACAAAGTGACGCTGAAAGGACAAGTCGTGACGGCTCCGGTCGTTCATCATTACGGTTTTAAAAAAAGCAGGCTATCATTCAAGCTAGCCATTGAAGATGCCATCGTATCGGTAACGTTCTTCAATCAGCCTTACCTGAAACAAAAAATCCTGCTTGAGGATGAGGTTGCGATCTTCGGGAAATGGGAACGTGCACGTCAAAGTTTGGCAGGGATGAAGATCCTCGGCAGTTCGAATGGGCAGGATGACTATGCCGCCATCTATCACGTCAATAAGACAATCAAGCAGCAGACGATCCTGAATCTGATCAAACAGGCGATCGAACTTTATTCTCCGGTCATTCCCGAGATTCTTCCGCAGCATCTGATGCAGACTTATCATCTGATGAGCCACAGGGAAGCCATCCGGGCGATGCACTTTCCCAAAAGTGATGAAGAATCGGAGCAAGCCAGACGGCAAATCATCTATCAGGAATTTTTCCTTTATCAAGTGCGCCTGCAATTGCTGCAGTTGAGCCGCAAAACGAACAACAGAGGCATTCCGATTCTGTATGATGTGGACAAACTGAAGGGATTCATAGCGACTTTGCCATTTGAACTGACGGATGGGCAAAAGAAGGTCGTCAATGAAATATGCCGGGATCTGCGCAAACCTTATGAAATGAACCGCCTGTTGCAGGGGGATGTCGGCAGCGGCAAAACGATCGTAGCGGTGATCGCCCTGATGGCTACCGTTTTGGGCGGTTACCAAGGGGCGTTTATGGTGCCCACTGAAATTTTGGCGGAACAGCATTATCGCAGTTTGCAGAGCCTGTTCGAATACACCGATGTCTCAATTGCCCTGCTTACAGGCAGCACGAAGGCGAAGGACAGAAAAGAATTGTTGAACCGCCTCGCTGCAGGGGACTTGCATATCCTCATCGGGACGCACGCACTGATCCAAGAGGATGTCGTTTTTGCCGACCTTGGCTTGGTCATCACCGATGAGCAGCACCGTTTCGGCGTGCAACAGAGACACAAACTGAACGAAAAAGGGAACAACCCGAATGTGTTATATATGACCGCCACGCCGATCCCAAGGACGTTGGCGATAACGACGATGGGCGAGATGGACGTTTCGGTGCTTGACCAGATGCCGGACGGCAGAAAACCGATCAAAACCATCTGGAACAAATCGGATAAGATTGAAAATGTACTTGAGTTCATCCGGAAACAGATGGATAATGGACAACAGGCGTACATCATCACGCCCCTGATCGAGAAATCCGAATCGTTGGATGTCAAGAATGCGGAAGACGTGCACCAAACTGTGACGGCCTATTACAAAGGGGAATACCAGATCGGTCTGCTGCATGGCCGTCTGAAGTCCGATGAAAAAGATCAGATCATGCGCCGTTTTCAAAACAATGAGCTGCAGGTTCTGGTATCGACGACAGTTATCGAAGTCGGCCTGAATGTGCCGAATGCAACAGTGATGGTCATCCAAGATGCCGACCGGTTCGGGCTTTCCCAGCTCCATCAACTGCGCGGGCGAGTGGGCCGGGGGGACAAAGAGTCCTATTGTGTGCTGCTTGCTGATCCGAAAACCGATAACGGCAAGGAACGAATGCGCATCATGGTGGAGTCGACTGACGGTTTTTACCTGAGTCAACGGGATTTGGAATTGCGTGGGCCCGGCGATCTTTTCGGCAATAAGCAATCCGGCTTGCCCGATTTCAAATCAGGGGACATCGTACGGGATGCCGTCATACTGGATATTGCCCACAATGACGCTATCCAAATCACACGCGAACAAGACTTTGCAAGCAATCCGGCCTACGAAAGTTTGCGGGAAGCAGTCGAACGCGAAAAAGAAAAATTAAAGAGATTACAGTGAAACTAACAAAAGTGAGGTATAACATCTATGAAGATCGCTGTCGATGCGATGGGCGGAGATTTTGCGCCCCAAGCAATAGTAGAGGGCATTTTAATGGCTGCAAAAGAATTTAATGATTTAGAGTTTTTGCTTTTCGGTGACGAATCCAAAATACGCAAAGCTTTAGGGGACCAATATACCGATGGCGGGAAAATCAAAATCGTTCACACGACTGAAAAGATCGACAGCGATGATGAACCCGTCAAGGCAATCCGCAGAAAGAAACAAGCTTCCATGGTGTTGGCTGCTCAAGCAGTCAAAAACAAGGAAGCCGATGCTTTGTTTTCGGCAGGGAATACGGGTGCACTTTTGGCAGCCGGATTATTGATCATCGGCCGGATCAAAGGGATCGACAGACCCGGCTTGATGCCGATTTTGCCAGTCATCGGGAAGGATAATGAACAGTTCCTGTTGATGGATGCGGGCGCAAATGCTGATTGCAAACCGGAAAACATTTACCAGTTCGGCCTGTTGGGATCGTATTATGCCAAGTTTGTACAAGGCATCGAAAACCCAAGGATCGCTTTATTGAACAATGGTTCCGAAGCAACGAAAGGCAGCGAACTGTCCAAAAAAGCCTACGCATTGTTGGAAGAGGATTCCGAACTCAATTTCACGGGCAATGTTGAAGCGCGGGAAATTTTGCTCGGTGCTGCGGATGTCGTCGTGACTGATGGCTTCACCGGGAACGCTGTCCTGAAGACGATGGAAGGAACGGCAATGTCCTTGCTGAAGTTGATCAAAAACCAATTGCTTTCAGGCGGTCTGAAGACAAAAATCGGCGGAATGCTGATCAAGGATTCCTTTTCGGAAATCAAAGATACGATGGATTATTCGAAGCACGGAGGAGCTGTGCTGTTCGGATTGCGGGCGCCGGTCGTCAAGACGCATGGATCTGCGGATAAAGTCGCTGTCTACCATACGGTGAAGCAGATCCGTAAAATCATCAGTTCCCACGTCATCGATGATGTCGTGAAGCACTTTGATGAAAAGAATGCCCAGCCCGTAAGCCAAAATGAGCAGTAATAAAAAAATATAGACAAAAGATTAGCGTATGGGTAAAATAGATGTGAGCCTTTACAAAATATTTCCAGTAAATATGATGTAATTGGTTATGGAACGATAATGGAGGTGTAACGCTTGGCAGATACAACTACTTTTGAGCGAGTAGCCAAGATGGTTATTGAACGATTCGGTGTCGATGAAGCAAAGGTTACGAGAGAGTTGACTTTCCAAAACGACCTTGGAGCGGATTCATTGGATATTGTCGAACTCGTTATGGAACTGGAAGATGTCTTTGCTGTACAGATTTCCGATGAAGATGCTGAGAGGATAATCACAGTAGGGGATGCAGTGGACTACATCGATTCTCAAAAAGAAGGATCGCAATAATTTAACGACAAAAGCAACATTGACGGTTCTCCAATGCCAATGTTGCTTTTTTTTCAGGCCAAGAGGCTGATTATGGCAGAAATATGAAATGAATTAAAACTGGATGAAATGGCGGTTGTTTTTGGATGGGCTTAAACGTATAATGTTAGGAGATATTTCCTCAAGTTTGTTATATAAGCATGAAAGGAGGCGCACGATGGGACTTGGAAGACCCTTGTTGGAGATAAATGCATTGCATACTGCATTCCGGATGCAGGATAACTATTATGATGCAGTCGATGATGTTTCCTTCAGTCTGGAAAAGAATGAGATTTTGGCGATTGTAGGAGAGTCCGGCTGTGGGAAAAGTACCCTCGCGACAACGATCGTCGGACTCCATAATAAGGCGTATACCCGGATTTCGGGAGAAATCATTTATCAGAACCTGAATCTTATCGATTTGAACGAAACGCTTTATAACCGCATAAGAGGAAACGATATCGGGATGATTTTTCAAGATCCCCTAGCGGCACTTAATCCGTTGATGACTGTAAGTGAACAGATAGATGAAGTGCTGCTTTATCATTCCAGGATGACAAAAGAGGAACGTGCACTGCGTGTGAGCGAATTGTTGGTCCAAGTGAAGGTGGCGGATCCGGAAGGAACTGCCACCTGCTACCCGCACGAGCTGTCCGGGGAAGCGCGCCAGCGGGTCGGCATTGCCATCGCTATTGCCTGCGAACCGCCGATCATCATCGCGGATGAACCGACGACTTCTTTGGATGTCACGGTTCAAGCTCAAATATTGGATTTGTTGAGCGAAGTGAGGGACGACACGGGTGCCGGAATCATCTTGATCACCCATGATTTGGGTGTCGTAGCCGAGATTGCGGACAGGGTAGCCGTCATGTACGCTGGACAAATTGTCGAAACAGCGGGTGTCGTCGATCTTTTCACGGATCCGAAGCACCCTTATACCCGATCTTTGTTGCGTTCGATGCCGCAAGCGAATGAGGTGTTCGATTCGGATTCCGAGGAACTCTATGTGATCCAAGGGGATGTTCCGTCCTTGCAACAGTTGCCTAAAAAGGGCTGCCGTTTTGCCGGACGGATTCCATGGGTCCCGTTTTCCGCGCATGAAGAGTCACCAAAAATGCATGAGGTTTCCAAAGGTCATTTTGTCAGGTGCACGTGCCATGAGTCCTTCCGTTTTGAAGGGGAGAGTGAATAAGATGGGACTTTTGGAAATCAAAGATTTGAAGGTTCATTACCCGGTCAAGAGCGGCTTTTTATCCAGGGAACGGAGCCTTGCAGCCGTTGACGGCATCAGTCTGTCCCTGGAAGAAGGGAAAAATTACGGCTTGGTGGGCGAGTCAGGATCCGGAAAATCCACAGTCGGAAGAGCGATCGTCGGATTGGAGCGGATCACTGCCGGCCAAATCATTTATGAAGGGATTGACGTGACCGCTGCGATAGGAAAGCGGAAATCAACCCACAAACGAAATGTCCAGATGATTTTTCAGGATTCGAGTGCGAGTTTGAATCCAAAAAAACAAATCGGGCAGATCATTTCCGAACCTTTGCATAATTTTGAGCAGCTATCCCCACAGGAAGAGAAAAAACGGGTCCTGGAACTATTGGAAATGGTAGGATTGCCGGAAGATGCACTGCAGAGGTATCCTCACCAATTCACCGGGGGCCAAAGGCAACGCATTGCTTTGGCAAGGTCGGTTGCACTGCGGCCAAAATTTGTCATAGCTGATGAACCCGTTTCAGTATTGGACCTTTCCGTTCAGGCGCAAGTGCTGAATTACATGAAACGCATCCAGGAACAATACAAACTGAGCTATCTTTTCATTTCCCATGACCTTGGCGTCGTGAAGCAGATGTGCGATGAATTGGCAATCATGTACCGAGGAAGGTTCGTGGAATATGGAGACAAGCAGGACATCTATCTCAATCCGCAGCACATTTACACGAAAAGGCTCCTTTCCGCAATTCCGAATTTGGATCCGGGCAACCGGGAGTTGCACAAGCGTCTGCGGCGGGAAATAGAATCAGAATATGAACAAAGTATGGGGAGTTATCTGGCAAAGGACGGTCGTGTTGGGGATTTGATCACGTTGTCGGACACGCATCGGATTGCCGGTAAACCATTGAAAGGAGAGCGGTAGCGATGTGGAACAGAATTCTGAGACGCTTCTTCTTTATCATTCCGCAACTGTTGGCGTTCAGCTTGTTGGTGTTTGCGTTGGCGCAATGGATGCCCGGAGATCCGCTGACTGGGCTGATCATTCCGGGGATGGATCAGAGCAGCATTGACGCAATCCAAGCGAACGCGATCCTGGATGACCCTTGGTACATTCGGTATCTGCAGTGGATCGCAAATATGCTCAGAGGGGATTTCGGCCTCAGTTACACTTACCGGATGCCTGTGGAAGTTCTGGTTGGTGCAAGGTTTGGCAACACACTCTGGTTAGCGACGGCCTCCCTTTTGTTGTCTTATCTGATCGCGGTTCCGCTTGGCATTTATGCGGGGCGTTTTAACGGTTCTTTGGGTGATAAAGTCATTCGGCTTTTGAACAGCATCAGTTTTGCTTTGCCGATATTTATTGTTGCCTTGGTGCTGGTTTGGCTTTTTGGATTTCAACTGGAATTGTTTCCGACTCGGGGGCTGCCTTTGTTGCCGGAAACGCAGAGCGTATTTGCCTCTCTTTGGAATAGGCTTCACCACTTAGCGTTGCCGGCGCTGGTTTTTGCCCTCTCGGCATCCGCCGGCAACATCCAACGGTTAAGGTCGGGCATCATCGAAGCAAAACAAGAAGATTATGTTCTGACTGCCCGCTCAAAAGGTGTTCCGGAGAGCATGGTTTATCGGAGGCACATCTTCAGGAACGCGAGTATGCCGGTAATGGCTCTGTTTGGCTATGACATTACCGGTTTTATAGGGAGCAGCATTTTTATCGAATACATCTTCTCCTACCCGGGGATCAGCCGATTGTTCATCAGTTCTTTAGAATCACGCGATTTCAGTGTCATCGTTGTCTTGTTGCTGATTTATGGGCTGGCTGCTTTGATTGGCACGTTAGTATCTGACGTCATTTTGATCATTGCTGATCCGCGCGTCAGGATAAGATAGCAAGAGGAAAGGGGGGATATGTTGAATACGGAGGAAGAAAAGAAAGCAGGAAGAATGGAAGAGTTGAAGACGGAGATAGTCTCCGGTGCGGCAGGCGAGAACCGTTTGAGCCACGAAGTGAACGAGGAAACAAAAACGGTTGTCGATTTCCGCAGCATGCTTGAAGAATTCCGAAAAGACAAGTTGGCTGTCATTGCTTTGGGTACGCTCGTTTTGCTCTTGTTGCTGGTCTTTGTTGGATCCCTTTTTTTTGATGTGGGCCAAGTCATGCAGGTGGATCTGTTGAACAGGTACGCTTCGCCGGGCAAAGGGCATCTGTTGGGGACGGATGAAGCGGGACGGGATGTGCTGGGCCAGTTGTTGCTGGGAGCGCGCACCTCGCTGATGGCCGGAACAGCCGTGACAGTCTTGACTGGATTCATCGGAATCGGATTGGGTCTGCTGTCCGGCTATTACGGTGGTTTCCTGGATAGACTGCTTATGCGCTCCATTGACTTCATCATGGTGCTTCCGGCAAGTGTTTTGGTTCTCGTGCTGATGGCCATCGTATCGGAATACAATCTCGTTACGTTCATTTTGCTTATGAGCGCATTCAGTTGGGCAGGCAAATCAAAGGTTTTTCGCAACCGGACGCGTTCGGAGGCCAAACGTGATTATGTGCGGGCTTCCAAAACAGCAGGGACAAACGACTTGCTGATCATGTTCCGTGAAATCTTGCCTAATTTTAGTTCACTGGTCATCATCAATACGACTATGTCGTTGGCAAGGAATATCGGGATGGAAACAGGTTTGAGTTTTCTGGGCTTTGGGCTACCGTCCACCGTGCCGAGCATAGGCAATTTGCTGCGTTATGCAATTTCCCCAACCGTCTTTGAGAACTATGTATGGGTATGGTTACCAGCATCCACGCTCATCTTTGCAGTGTTGTTGTGCATCATTTATGTCGGACAGGCATTGCGGCGTGCGGCAGATGCTAAACAAATGCAAGGATAATAAGGAGGATGAGTATGCTGAATAAAATGATTGTTTCGTTCTTGTTGGCTGCGCTGTTGGCCGGTTGCGGAAACGAGGAAGTCCTATCGGAAAAGGACGGGAACTTGTCCGATTCATCCGCTGTCATACAGGAGTTCGACACTGTCATGAACAGCGATGCCCCTGCCGTTGCCGGCGGAGTGTTGAAATATGCGCTGGTTGCCGAATCTTCCTTCCAGGGTATCTTCAGCCCTGTTTTTTCTGAAGATGCCTATGACGAGGAACTCATGGGTTTTTCCCATGAATCCATTTTTTCGTATGATGAGGAGTTTCAGCTCACGCAAGATGGCATGGCCACTTTTGTTCTGAATGAAAATTTAAAAACAGTGTCGATCACTTTGCAGGATAACCTGAAGTGGTCGGACGGAGCAGCACTTACGGTAGATGATATCCTTTATGCCTATGAGGTGATCGGGCATCCGGACTATCCCGGTTCCCTTTATGGAGAGGCTTTTGCGAATGTCGTGGGCATGACCGAATACCATGAAGGCACTGCCGGTGCGATTGCCGGTATCGAAGTTTTGGATGATACGCACCTCACCATTGCTTTCAAAGAATTGAATCCGTCCATTCTGCAGGCGGAAGGAGCCTTATGGAGCCAACCGCTGCCAAGGCACCAACTGGAAAGTATCCCTGTATCGGAAATGGCGCGTTCATCCCAACTGCGTGAACAACCTGTTGGGACAGGACCATTTCGGGTCAAAGCGATCGTTCCGGGAGAGTCGGTCCTTTTTGAAGCCAATGAATATTATTGGAAAGGGAAACCCAAGTTGGATAATATCCTCGTGGAAGTAGTCGGTTCGGCGACGATCGTATCCGAAATGGAAGCGGGAAATTACGACGTAGCTGTCATGCCGACAAGTTCTTACGAAACCTATAAAGATTTCGATAATATAACCTTGCTGGGCAGAGAAGAATTGGCGACAACTTATATCGGGTTCAAATTAGGATCCCGAGACGTTGGATCCGGCGCCAACAGCCTGAATCTGAGTTCCAAAATGGCGGATGCGGCATTGCGGCAAGCGATGGCATATGCGCTGGACAACGAATTTGTCGCTGCGGTCCTTTTCGATGGGCTGCGGCAGCCGGCGAACGGCATGATTCCATCAGTATTCGAAGGATTCAGTGATGATGAGGCGGTTGGCTTCAGTTATGATCCTATGAAGGCTGCAAGTCTGCTGGATGAGGCTGGCTATCTGGACAGCGACGGCGATGGTTTTCGGGAAACGCCGGACGGAGAGCCGCTCGAAATCAACTTTGCGGCAGTTGCAGGGGGAGACGCGGCTGAGACCGCTGTCGCTTACTATATCCAACAATGGAAAGAAATCGGTTTGGATGTCTCGCTCGCCACAGGGAGATTGATTGAATATCAGAAGTTCCATGACATGCTTGCATCCGACGATCCGGCTATTGATGCCTATCAGGCAACTTGGGTGACAGGCATGGATCCCAATCCGATCGAAATGTTCAGCCGTACCAGTGCTCTTAACTATACCCGTTGGATCAACGAAAAGAATGATGCTTTGTTGGATCAGCTCAACGCTGCGGGTGCCTTGGACGAAAATGCGCGGACGCAGATCTATCAACAATGGCAAGCTTTGCTGTTCGAGGAAGCGCCTGTCATCCCTACTTTCTGGCGGACACAGATTTTTGCCGTCAACAACCGCGTCAAGAACTTCAATATCCGCTATGGTGCAACCAGAGGATGGGAAACCATCGAACTGACATCGGAAGAACCTGCCCGGTAATGCGCGTTCAGGTAAATTGTCAGGAATTAGGAGGAGGCCCGGACTTTTGTCCTGGCCTCTTTCTCATGAGCAGCGACAGTCTGTCGTTAACTAAATTTGCGTGCTTATGGAACGCATTTGTCGTATAATGAAAAAGGACTCTATTTTCAGAAGTGCCTTGACAGCAAGGAGTCCAGTCAAGGAAAGGAGGGAACGAATTGGAAAAAATAGTCAAACAAATAGCAACTGACTTCTCGATTGTTTTTAGGAACGAGAAACTTTTGCATGAAGCATTTACCCATTCATCTTATGTGAATGAGCATCGTCATCTGGCATTGCAGGACAATGAGCGATTGGAATTTTTGGGCGACGCGGTCTTGGAAGTCATCATCTCCGATTATTTGTTTCATACTTATGATACGTGGCATGAAG
>OBJT01000353.1_pt1 | contig 12242 bp, 9 predicted proteins | sample 1519861 | NCBI WGS metagenome assembly OBJT01 (sample SAMN02401118, study PRJEB22541) | soil metagenome, isolate JX
GGAACATACCCTCTAAACCAAACGTACGTGCTTCATCTGGAACAATTGGCACGACGCGATCTTTAATTGCTTTTTCTTTAAGTAAAGCAGCAATTAAACGAACCATCACCATCGTGGTGGATTGCTCTTTGCCACCCGAACCTTTCAACACTGCATCAAATACAGATAAATCAGGAATCGCTAAAGATTCACTCTCACGACGACGTGCAGGTAAGTAACCACCTAACGCTTCACGACGCGCTTTCAAATATTTCATTTCTGGAGAGTTTTCACTTGGACGATAGAATGGAAGTTCTTCTAACTGTTCATCCGTGAATGGAAGATTGAAACGGTCACGCACATATCGTAACGAGTCAATTTGCATCTTTTTGATTTGGTGCGTTTTATTCACCGCTTCAATTTCTTCAGACAAACCATAACCTTTAATGGTTTTTGCCAAGATTACTGTTGGCTGACCTTTTGCTTTCATTGCTTCTGCATAGGCAGCAAAGACTTTGTAAGGGTCATGACCACCACGGTTAAGGTTATCAATGTCCTCATCACTTAAGTCTTTTACAAGTTCCGCAGCTTCTGGGTACTTGCCAAAGAATTTCTCACGCGTATAGGCACCACCTTTTACTTGGTAGCGCTGGTAGTCACCATCAACAGCTTCTTCCATACGTGCTTTTAAGGCACCGCTTGTATCTTTAGCCAGTAATGGATCCCAATGACGGCCCCATACTACTTTAATGACACGCCAGCCTGCACCGCGGAAGATCGATTCAAGTTCTTGAATAATTTTACCGTTACCACGTACAGGACCATCTAGACGCTGTAAGTTACAGTTAACCACCCAGACTAAATTATCAAGCTTTTCACGGCCTGCCAATGAAATAGCACCTAAGCTTTCTGGTTCATCCATCTCACCATCGCCGAGATATGCCCAGACCTTACGATCTTCTTCTTTAATCAAACCACGGTTCATCAAATATTTTTGAATGTGTGCCTGATAAATCGACATGATTGGACCAAGACCCATTGATACCGTTGGGAATTGCCAATAGTCTGGCATCAAATAAGGATGTGGATAACTTGGTAAACCATTACCACCAACTTCACGGCGGAAATTACTTAACTGCTCTTCAGTTAAACGTCCTTCAAGGAATGAACGTGCATAAATACCAGGAGCACAGTGTCCTTGGTAATAAATCATATCTCCGCCGAAGTTATCATTATTGGCGCGGAAGAAATGGTTAAAACCGACATCATATAGGGTTGCAGATGATGCAAAACTTGCGAGGTGACCACCTAAATCATCACCTGTTTTATTGGCGCGAAGAACCATCGCCAATGCATTCCAACGGATTAAAGCACGAATACGACGTTCCATATCCTGATCACCAGGCATGGCAGGTTGTTCTTCAACTGAAATAGTATTGAGATAAGGTGTATTTAAGCGTTGAATAGGAACGTGTTTGGCAATGGCACGTTGATAAAGTTTCTCAAGTAAGAAAGCAGCGCGTTCCGTGCCCATATGTTGTAATACTGAATCAAAAGCATCTTGCCATTCTTGGGTTTCCTGCGCGTCTGAGTCGCCATAAAACGCCATATAATTCACCTTTTCCCTTAAGCTATATTGTTATTGCTATATTTATCATGTTTTGGCTTCATAAAGGTATCGCCCTAAATGAATACAAAAGCGCTTAATATTTTTTTCCTAAATAGTCATTGACCCAAATCAAACAAAAAATATAAAAAATCGCCAATAAAGGCGATTTCTTCAAACATTTATATACAACTGTTAACAAATTACATTAAGGCAACAAAGCAAGATAAGTTGAAGGATTGCGACGCTGGCCATCTTTCACGACTTCAAAATGTAAATGAGGTCCAGTGCAACGACCAGTACAACCAACATTTGCAATATGCTGACCCGCACCAACACGCTCACCCGCATTGACCATTAAGCGTGATGCATGCGCATAACGAGTAACATAGCCATTACCATGATCAATTTCAACGTATTGACCATAACCCGTACCCCAACCTGATTTGGTTACAACCCCAGGACCTGTAGCATAGATAGGTGTGCCCGATGGTGCTGCAATATCAACACCTGAATGATGGCGAGTAGAACCTAATAGCGTACGGTTACCCCAAGTCGAACTAACACGACCATCTTGCAATGGATGACTGACTAACCAAGAATGGCCTGTACCCGCTGAGAATGAAGGTCCACTCTCTTGGCGACCATACTTCTTTTCAATACTGGCATTGTTTAGTTCAATGGTTTTTTCGCGTAATTTAACAGAGACATTTGATACAGCTGGCAGATCAATATCATCAGGATGGGTATATGAACCTTGAGCTAAGGTTTTAGATAACTGCTCTAGACGGTCTGCAGCAGTGGCTTGATTGATATTTTGATAATCTGCAAAAGCAACCGAAGCGGCTGAAGCAGCAAGTGAAAATGCAAGTAAAATACGACGCGTATGCATAAAAAACCTCTTGAAACCGTCCTTAAATTGTTCCTTTATCATCTCTTCCTTGATCACAGCCGAACTAAACGCTTAAGATGGACAGGTAACCTCTAAGGAAGTTGACATGTCTGAACCTAACAACGTTTTTCAACAGAAAGGACAACATACAAAAACTGGAAACTTAACGTTTCTGACTACGCAAGTCACACAATGGCAAAAACTTACGAAAATTATTCAACCATTATTGCCCCAACCAGAGCAATGGCAGGTTGTTTGTTATCAACATGGTGTTTTGATCATAACAGGTGAAAATCAAGCGATGATTAGTCAACTTAGTTACTTACAAACTCACTATGTCGCGCAGTTCACTCAACTTGAAGTATTCCGTGATTTACGCAAAATTCAAGTTCGATTGAGAAACAAAAAACATGTTTCAACAGAACCTGCCCCCGCATCAAAGAAACTTAATTCAGAGACCCAAGCGCTTTTACGCAGTGCCGCTGAATATGTGAGCGACCCTAAGCTTAGCCAAGCTTTACTACTTTTGGCAAGCAATAAAAAGTAAACAGTACAACTTAAGTGATGGAATATCTTCTTATTTTCCGTGATTTCCATCTCACTTTCATTTGTTACATTATAACATAGGCAAGAAAAGACAATGACTTATGTCACACTTACGTAAGGAATTGGACAATTATTCTCGTCATCAAATGTTACAATTTCATAACTACTTGGATCATTCTGAACATTGCGTAATAACTGGTTATTCAGTGCATGACCTGATTTATAACCATCAAACTTCGCAATGATTTGATGACCTAAAAGATATAAGTCACCCACTGCATCTAATATTTTATGGCGTACAAACTCATCAGCAAAACGCAGACCTTCCTCGTTGACCACACCAGTATCATCTACACCTATCGCATTATCTAAACTCGCACCTAAAGCTAAATTATTGGCTTTTAGATAATCCAAATCTTTCATAAAACCAAAAGTTCGCGCCTCACTCACCTCATATACAAAAGTTTCAGTTGAGAAATCGATCGTTGCTGACTGATATTCTTTAGCAAAGGCGGGATGATCAAAGTCAATAGTAAAGTTAAGTTGGAAACCAGAATGCGGTGTAAAAATAGCGCGTTTATCTTCGATTAGCGCCTCGACAGGTTTTAGAATTCTTATAAATTTCTTCGGTGCATTTTGCTCAGCGAGCTCACCTTGCATCAACAAATAAATAAAAGGACCAGCGCTGCCATCCATAATCGGAACTTCTGACGCAGAGACTTCGACGATGAGATTATCGATTCCAAGCCCTGCAATCGCACTCATCACATGTTCAATGGTACCGACCTTGATATCTTCTCGAACGAGGTTCGAGCACATAAATGCCTCTTGGATCAGCATCGCATTTGCTGGTATATCAACAGGGGGATTCAAGTCGATACGACGAAACACAATTCCTCCATCTACGTGATGTGGAACAAAATTAATCAGCACCTTTTGACCACTGTGCAGACCAATACCGCTCGCTTTCACTACACGTTTAAGAGTCCGTTGTTTCAACATGCCATGCCAACTTTATTTGAAAAAACCGATATAAGTTAGCATATTTGGGGTGTTTTGGCACTTGATAAATCGAATCTGTTGTTGGCAGAAATGTCAATCAATACTTTATTTCAAAAAATAAAAAAGGGAGGTACAAGTTCTCCCTTTTATTAAACATCTGATTCTATTACTTTCTTTGTTGATTTTTTAAGTAATCTTGAATACTCATTGGAGATGAAAGTGGTGATGAACTTGGCGCTGCACTACTCGGTGCTTCTGTATTTGCACGCTTACTGATCGCTGGAACATCATCTTCATCAACACTTTGCGCACCTTGGGAAACGGCCTGTGCATGAGTGGCACGTTTCTTGGTTTCTACTTCAGATGCATTACGCGTTAAGCCCGTTGCGATCACAGTCACACGTAGTTCATCACGTGCATCTGGATCAAATACAGTACCGTAGAAAATTTCACCTTCATCCAAATCAACGATCTGGTTGACAACATCAGTGATAATCTCTGTTTCACGCAGGGTAATATCATCCCCACCTGTAATGTTGATTAACACACCTTTGGCATTGATAATATTAACATTATCAAGCAATGGACTACGAATTGCTTGTTCAGCCGCTTGGCGTGCACGATCTTCACCACGCCCTAGACCAGCACCCATCATGGCGTAACCACGCGTACTCATTGCTGTTTTCAAATCTGCGAAGTCGAGGTTAATATGACCACGATTAACCACTAAATCAAAGATACTGCGTACCGCATTCAACAACACATCATCCGCCTTTTTATAGGCATCTTTCATTGAAATATCGCCATAAACGCTGAGTAAGCGTTGGTTTGGAATAATAATCAAAGAATCAACATGCGCTTCTAAAGCATCGATACCTTTTTCAGCAGACTTTTGACGACGACGACCTTCAAAGTTAAATGGTGTTGTTACGACGCCCACAGTTAGGATGCCCATTTCTTTAGCAACCTCGGCAACCACAGGCGCAGCACCCGTACCTGTACCACCGCCCATACCAGCAGTAACAAATACCATGTCTGTACCTTCAAGGTGTTGACGAATCACCTCACGACTTTCTTCTGCCGCAACTTGACCCACCTCTGGATTTGCACCAGCACCTAAACCACGGGTACTTTGTTCGCCCAATTGAATTTTGAATGGCGCATTCATACAATCAAGTGCTTGCTTATCCGTATTCGCACAAACAAATTTCACGCCTTGAATATCTGACTGCACCATGTGCTGGACAGCATTTCCGCCCCCACCACCAACGCCAAACACTGTGAAACGGGCTTGACCGTTGCCATCGTCTAGTTCATCTTCTATAAATTCAAATGAGGCCATGACCTTTAGATTTCCTAATATATTAATGGCAGTTACTTCAGCCCGTTACTGCCCTGATTTTTAAAACTACTGATGTTTAGGATGCTGTTCAATAATCACTAGCTTGTCAAGTACAGTGACCTACTATTACAACTTCTTAACAAATTTTCCCAAAAAAAACTACAACTAAGGGTTTGTTTAGATTTCTACCCTGCCTTGCCTAATTAGCTAAAAAACCAATGTCGCAATGTGAGTTATAACGCTCAAGGCAGAATCTCAGCAAACCCTAAAATATAGCCTTTAATTTGCTATTCAATGCATTCCAACCATTGGCAACACGTTCGACAAAACTACGCTCGGTTGCTTCCTCTGGTTCTTCAACCACATCTTGCAAATCACTTTGGCTAAACATCAACAAACCCGAAGCCGTTGCATACATTGAGCGACGTAGTGCTGGTAGATGTTGATCATCGGCATAGACCTGTAACGGTGGATTGCCCAAATGCGCAGAAACGCCCAACATACGACGTGCCAAATTCACCATGCCTTCAATCTGACATGCATCACCTGTTAATACAACACCATGATACAAACCATGAATCGCACCGCTATGCTCTAATTCTTCACGGATCATCGCAAAAATTTCTTCATAACGCGCAATGATAATCTCAGCCAATTCAATGCGGCTAATGGTTTGTGTCCCATCAATGCCTTGCACCTGAATCATATGATCAGGCTTCACCACACTGAGATCCACACAACCATGTAATATTTTAATACGTTCTGCTTCTTCTGTGGTGGTTTGTAGAACCGCAGCAATATCTCGTGTTACATTTTCACCACCACGCTGTAAAGTTCGCGCCAAAGCTAAACGACCATCTAAATACACCGCAATATTGGTTATACCAGCTCCGATATCCACCAAACATACGCCATATTCTTTTTCATCTTTGAGCAAACTCGCCTCAGCGGTCGCCAAACATGATACGACCATTTTCTCCACCCCAATATTCGCCCCTTTCATGGCGCGATCAAGGTTTTGCATGGTACTGATTGGCATCATCATGAGCTGATAATGTCCTGTCATGCTGTGCGCTGACATATTGACTGGGTTTTGTACCCATTCACCAGAATCGCCAAGCTCAAAACCTAGCGGCACAGCACTCGCCAAATAATAATCAGGTGAAACATGGCTAGCTTTCGCCAGTTCTAAAGCGCGCACCACTTCATTGGTTGTAATAATATGATCGTGGTTTGCCACAGGCGTACGACCTGATGCATAAAAACTTTGTAATTCTGTACTTGGAATAGATACCCACGCACTATGAATACGGCACTCTGCCATATCCTCAGCTTCGGATACCGCATTTTTAATAGCCGCAATCACCTTGTCGAGACTGACAATCTTGCCTTTCACCATACCACGGTTACGAGCGGACGCCATGCCAATCACTTGAATCTTATCGGGCGCATGGATTTTACCAATTAAAACTGTGACCTTATGAGTCCCAATGTCAATCGTAACAACTGAGGGAACAGTTTCACTCATTACTTCAATACCATATCTTTTGTTGTTTAGTACGGGCAAACTGCCTGTTGTTTTCAAGCCACGTATTATGGCTTTGCCTGAATTCCACCTGCAAGGCTTGTGTCATCAATCGTTACAACAAACTGACCGTTGACGATCTTAGGCGGCGCTGCATTTCTCCACTGGATTGCCAGTCCATTTCGATAACGCAAATCAATCGCCGAGATCTTCGGCCATACAGGTTTAAGATCCGTTTGTGCCAAATGGCTTAAGCGCTGTAACTTATTCATGGTTTGATCTTGATCAACGATAATACGTAAACCCGAATCAAACTGCATAAACCATGTCATACGCTCGGTTAAATACAATTCTTTCAGACGTAAATCTGCTGGCTGAAACAATTGACTAATTTCATTATAACGACGCATCATCATTTTGGATTGGCTGACGGGCCCATGTAAAAGCGGTAGATTAGGATGTGCTTTTGGCACAGCCTCGCTAAACACCTCACCATTGTCACTGAGCAAACGCCCTGTTCCCCAACGCGCAATCGGATGGCGCGGCATGACCCGCACTCGGATTGCATTTGGCCAAGCTCGTGACACCACCACACGGTCAACCCAAGACACTTTTAACGCGTAATCTCGAATTTGCTCTAAATCCGAGGTAAAGTAATTATCTTTAATCACTGGGCTCAACTGCTGGATCAGCTGTTGATTTTCTTGTTCTGAATTTGTACCAACGACCTGCAGTTCCGCCACAGTCGCATCGGTCATCACTTTATATAAACCATAGATGCCCAATGCTAACACTGCAAATGCAACCACCAGCAATATCCAACCACCAGCATTCACCATTTTTTGTTTTGGTGTCGGTGGTTTCTCGTGGATTGAGCTAATCGCTGGTCGTTGCTTGCGACGCATAGATGCAGGAAGTTGAGCCATAAAACTAAACCGACGCTGCTAAGGTTTGCTCTAAAATCGCAACACAGAGCGCATCAAAACTATAACCTACCGCTTGAGCAGCCTTTGGTACTAAAGAGTGGCTGGTCATACCTGGGACGGTATTCACTTCTAACAACCAGAAATTGCCTTGTTCATCCTGCATTGCATCAATACGCCCCCATCCTTCGGCACCAACGGCTTGGAAAGCACGCAAGCAAAGAGCCTGTAATGTCTTTTCTTCTGCTTCACTCAATCCACATGGAATACCATACTCCACATCATTGCGTTGGTATTTTGCTTCGTAGTCATAAAACGCGACATCAGCAGGTGGCTGTAGGCGAATCACTGGCAAAGGCTGACCATTTAAAAATGAAATGGTAAATTCACGACCTGTAATCCATTTTTCGGCCATCACCACTGCATCATGTGCTGTGGCTTTCGCAATTGCTGCTGCAAAGTCTTCGGTTTTTTCAACTTTACTCATCCCAACACTAGAGCCTTCATGTACAGGCTTAATAATGACTGGCAAACCAAGATCAGCAATCACTGCATCTAAATTAGTGTCTTTCGTAATGATACGATATGGCGCTGTTGGTAAATCACTACCCTGCCAAATTTGCTTGGTTTTGACTTTATCCATCCCAATCGCTGAACCTTGTACGCCAGTGCCTGTGTACGGAATATTCAGCCATTCAAGCACACCTTGAATCTGACCATCTTCTCCGCCACGACCATGCAACACAATAAAAGCGCGATCATAAGCAACCAGCTCAGTCACACTACGCTCTTGAGGGTCAAATGCCTCAGCTTGTACACCCGAACGCAACAATGCCTCTAGCACAGCCTGACCACTGTCTAATGACACAGCACGCTCAGCTGACTTCCCACCTAATAACACAGCAACTTTGCCGAATTTTGCAGCATTTGACACGTTTATATCCTTAAAAAAACTTCATATATTCTATTAAATCCCTCTCCGCCTCCCTTTTCAAAGGGAGGAGTTCCCCCTTTAACAAAGGGGGTTAGGGGGATTCGGCATACAGACGATGCTGAGCCAATTCTACCGAAATTGCACCAACGTTACCTGCGCCTTGTGTTAATAACAGGTCATTGCCTTGTAACACTTTTTGTAAAACACTCGGTAAATTTCCATCAACAGGATCAACCAAAATTGGTTCAACCTCACCACGCAAACGTATACTACGTGCCAATGCCCGACTATCTGCCCCAACAATCGGTTTTTCACCTGCCGAATAAACCTCTAATAATAACAACTGGTCTACTTGTGACAACACTTCCACAAAGTCATCAAAACAATCGCGTGTACGACTATAACGATGTGGCTGGAACAACATTACCAAACGACGATCTGGATGACTGGCACGTGCTGCTTTAATCGTCGCCTCAACTTCTTTTGGATGATGTCCATAATCATCAACCAACTTCACGAGGCCATCGCCCACTTCAAACTCACCCTGAACTTGGAAACGACGCCCAACACCACTGAATCCTGCTAATGCGCGGCAGATTGCATCATCAGAAACACCTTCATCGGTTGCTACACCGATTGCAGCAAGTGCATTTAATACATTGTGTAAACCAGGTTGATTCACAGTAACACGTAATGGCTCACGATCTTTGCGTAAAACAGTGAAATGTGAACGCATTCCATCCTGTTCAACGTCGATTGCACGAATATCGTTGTCTTCATCAAAACCATACGTTATGACTGGACGGCCTACTCGCGGTAAAATTTCACGAATATTGGCATCATCACCACAAACAACAGCCAAACCATAGAACGGCAAATTATGAAGGAATTGAATAAAAGTATCTTTTAACTTATCAAAACTACCTTCATAGGTATCCATGTGATCCGCATCAATATTGGTCACGATCGCTGCCATTGGCTGTAAATACAAGAATGATGCATCTGACTCATCCGCCTCAGCCACAATGATACGGCTATCACCCAGCGCTGCATTGACACCGGTGCTATTTAACAATCCACCAATCACATAGGTTGGGTCGAGATTGCCTTCCGCCAACATGGTAGTCAACAAGCTGGTTGTTGTCGTTTTACCATGCGTGCCCGCCACTGCGATCCCGTGACGATAACGCATGAGTTCACCCAACATTTCAGCACGACGTACAATCGGAGTACGTTGCTCAATCGCTGCTTTTACTTCAGGATTTTCAGCATCAATCGCCGTCGACACCACCAGTACATCAGCATGTTTAATATTGTCAGCAGTGTGACCGATATAAACTTTAATGTTATTCGCTTCGAGCTGTGCCGTAGTTTTCGAAGCTTTGATATCAGAACCAGATACTTTATAGCCTTGGTTACTCAACACTTCAGCAATACCGCACATCCCCGCACCACCAATACCAACAAAGTGGATATGTTTAATACGGCGCATTTCTGGCACTTTAATCAGCTTTTTGGCTTGGTTTGGACTTGTTGGAGACATAAATAAACTCGAATTACAATTTTTGAATCAGATCAACCACATGCTGCGTTGCATTTGGTTGCGCCTGTTGACGTGCTTTGATTGCCATTTCAGAAAGTAGCTGGCGGTTGAGTAGATGCCCAAACAACTCATCCAAAGCCGCTGGTGTCATCTCTGCTTGCTGGCAAATCTTGGCAGCCCCCACATTTGCTAAAAATTTTGCATTTGCTGTTTGGTGATCATCGACCGCGATTGGTAAAGGAACAAAAACTGCTGCAAGTCCCGCAGTTGCCACCTCAGTTACAGTTAAGGCACCTGCACGACAAATAATCAAATCTGCTTCACTATAGGCTTTCGCCATATCATGAATAAATGGTTCAACCGTAACATTTAGACCTTCAGGGGCATCCTGATAACGTGCACGCGTTGCATCTTGTTGGTTTTGACCACATTGATGAAACACATTCAAAGATACATTGACCTTTTTTAAGGCTTCAGGCAATCGCTCATTCAGCGCTTGTGCTCCCAACGATCCCCCAACAATCAAAATATTCAGTGCTTGCTGTTCTTGTTCACGGGTTTGGTAGCGCCATGAAGGATTTAATATTGCAGTGATCTCAGCGCGGACAGGATTTCCCGTAGTCACCACTTTATCACTGGTCGGGAAAGTATTTGGAAAAGCCTGACACACGGTTTTAGCAATACGTGCCAATTGGGTATTGGTAAAACCTGCAATCGCATTTTGTTCATGGATTAAAATAGGAATACCCAAAATACGTGCAGCTAATCCCCCTGGACCTGCGACATAACCACCAAAACCAGCAACCGCATCAATCTTGAGCTGCTTCATGTAGCGCATCGCGCTGAATGTTGCTTTTAAAATTTTAAACGGTGCGCTGAGCTTACGCAGTAAACCATTACCACGTACACCTTGAATATCAATTTGATAAATTGGAATATTTTGATCTTTGAGCAACCGATTTTCCATACCCGCAGGCGTTGCTAACCACGAGACTTGACAGCCTTCTTGTTGAAGTTGTTTGGCAACAGCAAGTGCAGGAAAAACATGTCCGCCAGTACCTGCAGCCATCATCAAGACATGTTTAGGTTTGTTGTGTGGTGAATTGGTCACGGTCTAATTCTTCAACTCAAAAAAGAAGGTTATCGTCTATTGTTTTCGGGCGTTATTTTAATCCTAAAGCTTCATTCACGAAAAGCGAATTTCACTTGTTTACAACAGAAAGCTCGGCTTTTTTCAATTGTTTGCTAAAAACACGATGATGTCTACATTGAATTGCCTATTTAGTACCAAGTTCGGTAAAAATTCACATGGGCAATTCGGTCAAAAATATAGGGGCTGTTAACATTTCAGCCCCTCATTTTTTAGTGTGTACGACCCGCTTCGAGCACAGCAAAAAGATCATCCGCAATCGAAGTACCATATTGCGCATCAATCTCACGAATACAGGTTGGGCTGGTCACATTAATTTCAGTGACATAATTACCAATCACATCTAAACCGACAAAAACCAAACCTTTTTCACGCAAGAAAGGACCGACTTTTGCCGCAATCAATTTATCATTTTCAGTGAGTGGTCGCGCCTGCCCCAAACCACCTGCCGCTAAATTACCACGCACTTCACCATTTTGCGGAATTCGCGCTAAGCAATAGGGAATCGGTTCACCATTGACCATCAAGATCCGCTTATCCCCTTCAACAATTTCTGGAATATAGCGTTGTGCCATGATTGGGCGTGTACCCAATTCAGTCAACATTTCTAAAGTCGAACCGATATTCACACCATCTTGGTATAAACGGAAAATCCCAGTTCCTCCCATACCATCAAGTGGCTTTACGATCACATCGCCATGCTCAGTAATAAACTCACGAATTAAGCTTTGCTGTGACGTCACTAGCGTTGGCACTTGTAACTCTGGAAATTGGGTCGCAAACAGCTTTTCATTACAATC
>OBJT01000359.1_pt1 | contig 12101 bp, 11 predicted proteins | sample 1519861 | NCBI WGS metagenome assembly OBJT01 (sample SAMN02401118, study PRJEB22541) | soil metagenome, isolate JX
GAAGCGCCGGATGGGCTATGGCGACCGTTCTCTCATCATCAGCTCACATAGCTGGTCTCTACGCCGTACACCGAAGGGAGCCGGAAAATGAGCCAGTTCCGCAATGCTATTCAGCGCAGCGATCAGCACATCAAATCGCTGCGTATCGCCTGCGCTTTCCTTGTGTTGTTAGTGCTGATCACATCATCTGGCTGGATGCTCGCGCCACGCAGCATGACCATTCATAACCCGCCAGATCTTCGCACCGGCAGCACGCGTCCCTGGTGGGAAGTGCCGCCGTCATCGGTTTACGCCTTTGCCTTCTATATCTTCCAGCAACTCAACGCCTGGCCAAAAAACGGAGAGGTGGATTATCCCGCCAAAATTCGCGCGCTGTCGCCTTACCTGACGCCGGGCTGCAAAGACTTTCTGGAACGAGATGCCACCGAGCGCACCAACCGCAACGAGCTGATAGACCGTGTGCGCGTGGTGTATGAAATCCCCGAGCGCGGCTACAGCACCAAAAGCGTCACGGTGCGCGATCGTGACAACTGGGTCGCGAAGCTGGATTTGGTGGCTGACGAGTATTTTCACACCGAGCCGGTGAAGCGCGCGATGGTGCGTTACCCAATGAAAGTTACGCGCTGGAACGGAGATCCGGAAACCAATCAGTTTGGCCTGGCGCTGGATTGCTACGACGGCGTGCCGCAGCGTCTGGAGGCCGCACCACCTGAACCTAAGCCTGAGCATAAGGGGATGTTTTGATGAATACGCTCACCAGATTGCATGTTGCCTGCAGGCTGATGTTCGCGGTGTTGCCAGTGGCAACACTTATGCCGAATCAGGTTCAGGCGGTTGAATTAATGAAGTGGGAGCGCATCCCGTTGCAGGTCACGCTCAAGGTTGGCCAGGAGCGCGTGGTATTCGTCGATAAAAACGTGCGCGTCGGTATCGCGCCAGCGCTGAAGGGCAAGCTGCGCGTGCAAAGCACGGGCGGCGCGGTGTACCTGAAAGCGAACGAAGCGTTTACCCAGACCCGCGTCCAACTGCAGGATGTGGAGAACGGCGAGATCATCATGCTCGATGTTACCGCTGGCGCGAAAGGTTCATCCGAGCCGGTAAAGCTGGTTTATGAAGGTGGCGACAGCGAAGCCTCAGCTAATCCAGAGCAAGCGGACACAGCCAAAGAAGAGAAGAAAGTCAGCTACTCCGCGCCGCTGCCGGTGCTTCTCACGCGTTACGCATCGCAGCGATTGTATGCGCCGCTGCGTACGGTTGAGCCGGTCCCCGGCGTGCGTTCGTTACCGCTGCATTTACCCAAACGCATTACCACGCTTTATCCTGCCGAACCGTTAGAGATCCAGCCTATTGCGGCATGGGCGGTACAAAGTCAAAACGTAGTGGCGTTTCGCGTCCGCAACATGACCAGCCGTAAAATCGTTCTCGATCCGCGTTCGCTGCAGGGCAAGTTTGTTTCCGCTACTTTCCAGCATCGCTTCCTTGGTTTAGTCGGCACGCCTGAAGACACCACCATGCTTTACCTGGTAATGGATTCGCGCCCCGAAAACGCATTGATTCCTGAAGCGAAGGTGAGCCGCAAAGCGCGAGGTAAACAGCATGCAGATTAAATCGAACACGCTGGTCAAAGTGCTGGTGCCGGTTTTCCTGCTCGCGGGCGTCGCGGTGGGCATGAAGAGTTGCAGCATCAAAAGCGAGACCGAGAAAACCAGCGCCACGCCAGAAAAGCCCAAAGCGCTGGCCGATCTGACGCCTGCCGAACTTAAGGCGTTGGGCGTCGAAGGTGATACGCCAGAAGATACATTACGTACGCTGGTCGGTACGCTGAAAACCATTCGCGGTAAACAGGAAACGCTCGACCGTCAAAACCTTAATCTGGTGAAAGAGAATGAGCGTCTGCGCACACGCAACCAAAACGTTGCCGGTCAGGTTAATGAAGCGGTGGCGAACTACCAGAAACTTGCCGAAGACCGCCGCCAGCAGCTGCAGCAGGAACAACAATCGCTGACCAGCAAAGTGCAGGAGCTGAGTAATCAGCTGGCCAAACGCATGGCGGCTGATAAACAGGATCAGAGCAACAGCGATATTCCACTGGGACTCGGACTGGATGATGTTGCCAGTGGCAACACTAACGATGGCGTGATGTGGGTTTCACCCAGCGACCAGCGCAGCAGCGGCGGTGATGCTGGTACGACTAACGGTGACGGCAAATCATCAGTCATGGGCGCATTCCCGACATCGTTCCTCGGCGATAACGCGCTGAGTAAGAGCAAAAGCAACTACGAGCAAAAGGTAAAAGGCTACTCTAACAGCCAGAAAGAAGAGGAAAGCACTGAGCCGGTTTATACGCTGCCGGAAAATTCTACGCTGATTGGCAGTAAAGGCATGACTGCGCTGTTGGGCCGTGTACCGATTAACGGCACCGTCACCGATCCCTATCCGTTCAAAGTGCTGATTGGCCGCGACAACCTGACGGCCAACGGCATCGATTTACCCGATGTAGAAGGCGCGATTGTTTCAGGTACGGCTTCAGGCGACTGGACGCTCTCCTGTGTGCGCGGTCAGGTGAACTCTATCACCTTCGTTTTCAGCGATGGCCGGGTTCGTACGCTGCCGCGTCCTGATAACAACGGCAAGAGCAACGGCCAGGATGGCGGTAAAAAGCAGGACGGCGGCATTGGCTGGATCTCGGATGAAGCCGGGATTCCCTGCATCAGCGGCACACGTAAATCCAACGCATCAACATACCTGCCAACGCTCTTCGCGCTTTCCGGCGCAGCCGCTGCCGGTGAAGCGCTCAACGAAAATCAGCGCACCGGGCAAACCAACGCTTACGGCGGCGTGACCTCCACGCTAACCGGCGATGCCGGACAAGCGGCGATGGGCAAAGCGATTGCCGGTGGCGTCGGTGATGTTTCCGAATGGGTGAAGCAGCGTTATGGCCAGACGTTCGACGCGGTGTATGTGCCGCCTGGCGCGAATCTCGCCGTTCACATCACGCAGCAGCTGGCGATCGATTATGAAGATAATGGCCGCAAGGTGCGTTACGACTTCAGCGTGCCGGGTAATGCCGCGCGTATCGGACTGGACTAAGGGGATTGCGCATGAACAGAGCATTTATGCCGGTCGCGTTCGCCGCGCTGGTATCGGTTATTTCAGGCTGCAGTACGTCAAAAGATGAAATGCTGCCAGCAGGCGACAGCAACATGCTGGAGCTTTGGCAAGGCAAAGGCGCGAGCGGTTCAGCTCAACGTGGTGCGCAGGGACGTGAAGCGCTGCGCCGTCCGCTGAGCGAAACGGAAGAGCAACGCGCCGACAAACTCGACCACTCCTACAGCCGCACGCAGGAAAGCGAGATCATGCAGCAGTTCCCGCGCCTGCCAAATCCCGACATGGTGATGTATGTCTTTCCGCATCTTGCCGGTGGCAACTCGCCGGTTCCCGGCTACAGCACAGTGTTTCCGTTTTACAGCCAGGTGCAGTACGCCTTGCCGGGTGAGCGCACGGAGGATCTGTAATGATGTTTTCCCTGTTTAAAAAGCCCGCCTCAGAAGCCAGCAACATCCCTGAAAGCAGCCAGCCTCAGCCACTGCCGCGCCCTGGAAAAATGACGGTGCAGGATGAAGCGGCGCTCTATCACGCCAAGCCTTCCATCATTGATTACCTGCCGTGGGCCGAATATTTGCCGGAAGATAAATGCCTGCTGCTTGATGACGGCGTTTCGGTCGGCGCGGTTTATACTATCACGCCGATTTCCTCCGAGGGACGCACCGCCACGCGCCTGGAGGAAATCCGCGATCAGGTGGAAGATGCGCTGCAGGACAGCCTGGAAGAAGACGACATATCACCGTGGGTGGTGCAGTTCTTTTGCCAGGATGAAGACGATCCATCACCCTATCTGAACACGGTCAAAGAGTACGTAAAACCCTGGGCGCGCGGCACGGAATTCACCAACGCCTGGCTGGGTGAAACCGAGCGCCATTTACGCGACATCGCCATTCCAACGGGGTTATTCCGCGACACGCTGGTCACTGGCCAGCCGTGGCGCGGGCAGCAGCGCCGCACGCGCATGGTGATTTATCGCTGGGTGCCAGGTGCCGCCAAAGGTGTGAAAGATGTTCACGCGCTGCCGCCCATCACCATGCTGAATCAGGTTTGCGACCGGCTGGCGGCGTCACTCGGCGCGTCGGGCGTTGCCTGCCAGCGCCAGACCGGCGCGCAGATTCATGAATGGCTGCTGCGCCTGTTCAATCCCGATCCGCAGCACGGCCTGAGCAAAGAAGCGTTTTACGCCGCCGCGAAGCATCATGATGCAGACGCTGGCGAGCTACCGATGACCAACGATTTCGCCGAAACACTGTGGTACACGCCACCGCGTTCAGATATCGAAAACGGCGTGTGGTGGTTCGACGATAAACCGCATCGCGCGATTGCCATCGAACGTCTGCGCCGCCCGCCTGAACCCGGCATGCTGACCGGGGAAATGGCGCGCGGCGAACATATCAACGCACTAATGGATCTGCTACCCGAAGGCACAGTGGTTTCACTGACTATCGTTTCTCAACCGCAGGACGTGCTGGAAAACGACTTTATTAAGCTGGCCAAAAACGCGGTAGGTGAAAACACCGAATCCGGGCGCGTGCGTGAGGATGTGCGCGAAGTGAAAGAGTATCTTGGTCGCCGTCACAAGCTGTATCGCGGCGCGCTGACTTTCCTGCTGCGCGGCAACGATCTGACCGACCTCAACCGACGCCAGCAGAACATGTCGGCGGTGCTGCTGACCTCTGGCCTGCAACCGGTACGACCTGAATACAACGTTTCCCCGCTTAACACCTGGCTGCGCGCATTGCCGATGTGTTTTAACCCGCAGAAGGACCGCCGCCACTGGTATACGCGCCTGACGTGGGTGCAGCATCTGGCGGGTTTGCTGCCGGTAACAGGCCGTGCCACCGGCAGCGGTCATCCCGGCTTCAGCTTCTTCAATCGCGGCGGTGAACCGCTGACATTCGACCCGATGAATAAGCAGGACCGCACGCAGAACGCACACATGCTGCTGTTCGGACCAACCGGTGCGGGCAAGTCGGCCACGCTGTGTGCGACGCTTTCCCAGTTGATGGCCATCCACCGCCCGCGACTGTTCATTGCCGAAGCTGGTAACTCGTTTGGCCTGTATGCCGATTATTGCGAAAGCCTTGGCCTCACGGTGAATAAAATCGGCATCCGTCCCGGCTGCGGCGTCAGCCTGGCACTGTTCGCCGACGCGCATCAGTTGCTCGACCTCAAACCGGAACAGCTGCAGCTCAATGAGGCAGACATCCCGGACGCTGATGAAGACGACGGTGATGAACAGCGCGACATCCTCGGTGAAATGGAAATCGCCGCGCGCATGATGATTACCGGTGGCGAAAAGCGCGAAGAGGAACGCTTAACGCGCTCTGACCGTGGCCTGATCCGTGAAGCCATTATGATGGCGGCCCAGACCAGCGACGACGAGTCGCGCCAGATGATTGCAGAAGATCTGCAGGCTGCACTGTTTGCCATCGCGCGCGATAATAGCGTGGACAGCAGCGGCCAGCCGTTGCTGACCGAGCGCCGCCGCGCGCGCGCCGATGAGATGGCTGGTGCGATGTCGATGTTTACCAGCGGCTTTGAAGGCGAGCTGTTCAACCGTCCTGGCACACCGTGGCCGGAAGCCGATGTCACGCTTATCGATTTAGGCACGCTGGCGCGCGAGAACTATGGCGCGCAGATGGCGCTGGCTATGGTTTCCCTGGTGAACACCATCAACAACATCGCCGAGCGCGATCAGTATCTCGACCGAGAAATCGTCTTTGCCATCGATGAAGCGCACATCACCACCACCAATCCGCTGCTGTCACCGTACATGACCAAAGTGGTCAAGATGTGGCGTAAGCTCGGTGCCTGGCTGTGGATGGCGACGCAGAACCTGGCGGATTACCCGGACATAGCAGAGAAGATGCTGAACATGGCCGAATGGTGGCTGTGCCTGACGATGCCGCCTGATGAAGTGGAGCAAATCGCACGCTTTAAGAAGCTGAGCGATGAGCAAAAATCGGTGCTGCTTTCCGCCAGTAAGCTGCCACGCTGCTACACCGAAGGCGTGGTGCTGTCGAAGAAAACTGAAGCACTGTTCCGTGCCGTGCCGCCCAGTCTCTATCTCGCTCTTGGCATGACCGAGAAAGAAGAAAAAGCCGAACGCCGCAAGCTGATGAAACAACACAACTGTAGCGAGCTGGAAGCTGCCGTGATCGTTGCGCGTCAGCTTGATGCAGCGCGTGGCCTCAAGTCTGCCATCGCATAATCAGGGAGCCGTATGTTAAAACTAAAATATCCCGTACCGCGTATTACCACAGCGATTTCCCGGCATGCTGCTCGCACGCTGTTTACCCTGATGCCGCAGGGTGAACCTGAAATACTGATGAGCGATCTGACATTACTGGACAGGCTATGCGATGAGATTCGTACGCGCGTTAATCCACCGATATTGATCACCAGCCATCCGCAGCGCGTTGGTAGTCATTCATGCCTTGCGCTGCACTTCAAAGGCAAGCTGTGCAGCTCGATTGATTTGCTGATTACAGTGAATAGCCACCTGAGTTGGCCAACGGAAGATGACTACCATCACCCGCGCTGGTACATGACTGTAGTGGACGCAGCTGACCTGCTTTATCTTCAGCTTTACCTGGCGCATAAACTTTCGGCAAAGAACACGAAATGACGCCCGTTTAAGAGCTCTCTCGTTTGTGAAAACGTGCCAAAATTTGCATAGTCTGCACCGTCCCCGCCCCAAAGGTTACACCTACCTGGCGTAGTTGTTCTGCACCCCTTCGGGCCGGGGATATTAAATTCCCGCAAACCGACACAGAGTTGTTTGCTGTACTCGACTCGCATCCAGCGCACCGTTAGGGCTTCTCTCATTTTGTGGAGTAAGTCTGATGAAGCCGCTGATCCCACTTCTTTTCATTTGTTCAATATCTCCCGGCTTTGCCGCCGTTACCGTTTTCACTACAGTTGGCCATCCAGCCATTAATGCTGACGCCGATACGCGCATGGTGTTTCTCGATGCACCTGACCAACAGCAAAATGCGATGTTCGGCCAGCTCAGCATTAATCCTGAAGCCGCTGAGCCGGCTGCTAAAAGTGGCCTGCAGCACATAAGCGCTGAACAACAACAGCAATTGGTTGAAGCATGGCGTGGCGTCATCGCAGCTTGGAAGTTAGGCATTGAAAAATATCCAGCGGTGGTCTTCGACGACGTAGAAGTTGTGTACGGCACGACCGATGTGGATCTGGCGAAAAACATCCGGGCTCAAGGCGGTCATCAATGACGCGCGCAAAGCTGGCAACGACCGCGCTGTTGTTTGCCTCGATGCAACCGGCAGCCGAATCGGCAATCACCAGCGCGCAGATCATCGCAAGCGCGGTGTCGCCATCCTGCATAAGCTGGCGTGTCAGCGGCATCTGTTATTGGTTGTTCTGCACGCCGTGGGGCTGCAAGGTGCGCACATCGGTGAAAGTGACCCACTTCATTCCCGAAGCCGTGGTATCGGCATACGCTCAACCCGGTGCGAATCCATGGAAGGAAATGGCGTTCGTCAGCCAGACGGCTGGCGGGCTCGAAAATGGTATGTACGGCGTGCCAGCCGGTGGCGGTAACGAGGAGCTAAAAGCGCCGGATAAACGCAAAACCAATCTGCACTTCAAATATGCCGACGCGATTGGCCATCCTGCAACTTCGCTGATTGGCAGCAGCATCTCTGGCTATTCCTGCAAAAGCGCCGCAACGCCGTTGAACCCTTATTTCCTCAGCACGCTTGATACGCTGGCATGGCGTAGCGGCATACCGGAATCGCTCTACCCGGAAGCTCTGGTGCCAGGCATGCGCGAAATCGGCAGTCAGGCAATGGCCAATATGTGGAGCAACGTCTATCCGCGCTCGGGCTTTGTCACGCAGACCGATGACGATAAAGCCGCCGCCGTGGTAGCGCAGCGCGTCGCCGACATCATCACCCGCACTGGCCAGCCACACGTTTATCAAAACCTGAAAGGCAATCCTTCCCCTGGCTACTGGCCGCCCGGACCGGTTGAGGAAAACACCGGATTCAAAAACCACAAATGGCAGCGGCTTTCACCGCAGCTCAGTGAAAGCTGCGCCGTGTTCCCGGATGGCAATTTCACGCCAGCCGTTGATGGTAACGAATCCTTTGCGCTCTGGCAGCCATACAGCTGCTGTCAGCGGCGCGGCCAGACCTTCCTCTACAGCACCGACTTTGGAGGTGAATCATGATCCCTCGTTTTTTATTCGCCGCGTCTGCATTGTTGATTGCTACCGGCACACAGGCGTTTGATGTTTCACTGCCGCAGGTGCAGGACAGCAGCATGGGCTACGGCAAAAGTGCCAGCGGCGCGGTGTCCGATAAGCTGTTTTATACCCTTGGCGGCGGCTCGGTAATCTCGCAGCCCGCCACGCGCAGCAGCATGCAGAAACTGGGGCTGGATGTTGGCTGGAGCTCAGATCTGCAGTGCGGCAACTTCGACCTGAAAACCACCGTGGGAAATCAGCTGAACGGCATGACCAACGGCTTCAAAAACCTGATGGGCGATGTGGTTCAGGGCGCAACCGGCGCGGTGGCCAGTTTGCCCGCAATGGTTATCCAGCGGGCCAATCCTGGCCTGTATGAAATGCTCACCAACGGCGTGCTGCAGGCCAATGTGGCCTTCGACAAGGCACAACTCAACTGTCAGAACATGGCCAAACGCATGGTGGATTTCTCGGACTCCAGCAAGTGGACTCAACAGGCCGTGATGGATGAGTACAAAAAGCTGGTCAACAGCGGAGACGCAGACGCGATACGCGTGAACGATGCCGGTGAAAAAGTTACTGGCGAGTCAGGCAGCAACTGGGTTGGAGGTGAAAAGCGCGGCGGACGTGGCCAGCGTGCGATTCGTCCGACTCATGACCTCACCGCTGCGGGCTACAACATGATGAACAATCTACCGGTGAACAGTACCGGTAGCATCAGCGGCGACAGCTGCACTGGCGGCAGCTGCGGTAAATTTTCCAGCTCCGAAGAAGCCGCTGCAGCGGTGGTGAAAGTGCTGGGCGACCGTTCGATTCGTACCTGTAAAGATGCCGCGCAATGTACTGATGGCGATATCGATCAGCAACCTGGTGCCAGCGTAGCCGGAACCGGTTTTTCACCGATGCTGGAAGAAGCCACGCGCATCAACGGCGAGCAACTGGTTAAGCTGGTTAACGGTGCAGAGAAACCCAATGCCGAGAATCTGGCGAAGCTGCGAACCGGCAGCCTGGCGATAACCAGCGGCGTGATCAAAGCGCTCCAACGTGACCCGGACAACGCGGCGCTGGTTGGCCGTCTGGCGGGTGAACTGGCAATGGCCGACACAGTTGAAACCGCGCTACTGATGCGCCGCATGATTGTGACCGGCCAATCGGAACCGAATGCAGCCGCCATGCCTGAAGCGTTGCAGGAAGGCGATCGCCGCGTTGAATCGCTCGATCGGGAAATCAACGCGCTCAAGAATGAAATGGAACTGAAGCGCGAATTGGCGCGCAACTCCGTGCTGACCATCATCGACCGCGAGAACAATCGCGCCACAACGAACCCGCAGCGCCAGCCGCATGAGAATACCGATTCGCGTTTCAACCAGCTTTCCGCACCATCCGGGGAGGAGTGAGATGCGTAAATTCCTGAAGGTCTTCGCATGGCTGTTAACGTTCACCACAATCGTCTGCATCGCCCTGGCTTTGTTCTGGTCTGCCAGTAAATCACCTGAAGCACTAACGCATCTCATGCAATGGTTTGATAAAACCTGGTTGGCATGGCTGATATGGCGGCTGGTGATTTATGCAGTAACCGCTTATTTCGCCTATCAGTGCTGGCAATTGAAGAAATCAGATCCCGCCTGGCGTCGAGTAATCCTGCGCATATGCAGCATTGGCACGCTTTATATCGTCGTCATGGAATGGGCGCTGTATTCCACAGCAGGAGGCCACTGATGAGCACGAACAGCTATCTGGAATTCTTTCTTACCCTATTGGGTTGGATCATCAATAACGGCATCTGGGGTCTATTGATATCCACTGGTCTGTTTGCCGTGCCGCTGATATTCAAAGTGGTTGGGATCTGGCTCAAGGTGCGCGAGGAAGGCGATGATGAAGGCAACAAAGGCAAGCTGTCACTGCCACGCATCGAGAACGCGCTTTACAGCGCGTTTTTCGTCATGCTGGTTTGCTGCCTGCCGATCATCAACGTCAGCCTCGACAGCATCCAATACGATGAATCCCGCTCCAAGAGCTGCGGCACCTGGACGCCCAAAGCGCCGGATGAAAGCGGCTATTCGACGATTATCAGCAGCATGGATGGGCAAACGGCAGCAGCACCAATCTGGTGGGTGCTGATGCATAAACTGTCTAAGGGCATCACTCAGGCAGCTGTGGCCACAATTCCCTGCCGCCCGGATTTACGTCAGCTACGTTTTGAAGTGCAGCACACCCGTATCAGTAATCCGGCGCTGGCCGCCGAGCTGCAGGATTTTACTAACGACTGCTATGCGCTGGCGCTCTATCTGTGGAAGCAGCAGGATCAAGGGCAAACCAAAGAGGAAGACGCGCTGCGCGATGTTGAATGGCTGGGCAGCAACACCTTTTTGAACGGCAGCGGTTATTACGATCAACTGCAATCCAAAACGCCACGCGCATCATTCCCGTGGAACGAAAGCCGCGACAGCGGTAGACCGGACACCGGGCGCGGCGGCTATCCTACCTGCCGCGAATGGTGGTCCAGCGCCGATACCGGCCTTGAGGCGCGCGTAGTCGATCAGGCATCACCCGGCATGTGGCTGCGCATGTCTGCCGCACTAAAAATGATGGGCAAGGACAACACCGAATATAAAGAGAGTATTGTTCGCCGCCTGGTGAGCCCAGAGAGTTTGACCGTTTCGCAGAATGGTCGCACCTATGCCGGTTATGGTGGCAATGCTGATTTCACACTGGATAACTCTGCCAGCCGCATTGGCGGAATTGCGGGAATGTCATTGGGTAGTTTGGCTGCGTTCCCGGCGTTTGATGCGATGCGCCAGGCATTGCCGATGGTGCAGGCATTATTGCTGATGGCAATTTACGTGATGCTTCCATTGATATTGGCGTTCGGCAGTTATGAGTTCAAAACCGTTATTACTGTCAGCTTTGTGGTGTTCGCACTTAATTTCCTGACGTTCTGGTGGGAACTGGCGCGCTGGCTGGACAGCTGGTTAATGGAAGCGCTATATAGTTCTGATACGCATAGCAGATGGAATGCGGCTGGATTCCAGAACAGCTCTGATGATTTGATTATGAACTTTGTTATGGGGGCGATGTTTATTGTGCTGCCTGCTTTGTGGATGGCGGCGTTTGGATGGGCTGGGATCAGAGTTGGCGGAATGGCTGAGATGTTTTCGAATGGGGCAAAAAATGTGCAGGGTGCCGCAGGCAAAGCTGGAGAGTCTGTCTCTAATGGTTTAGGTAGAGGTAAATGATAATTACTTGGCTGATGGCAAGTGGGCTTTAAATTCACTTGCCGTCTTAATAGATTTTCACATCGAAATTAGTAAATTCCAACTTTAACGAATGGACTTCCGTGGCTACGCGATTTCTTTATTAGTTTTCCCACATACAAATCTCTAACTTCTTTATCAGCAATTCGCCCAACGAATTCAAATCGGTGGGTATCTGTGGGGATTTTCAACTCTCGGGTGAAGTATTGTTGAGTACCAGCCTTCACCCAACAATGAATTTCGTAGACTTCCATAATAAGTCCACCATAAGTTGCGTAAGCATATTTTAGAGTGTCGTCTTTAGGAATATTGGCCCAAATCCCTCGGGTGGCTTCATACAACTCCAGTGAGCTCATACCTGACTTGTAGGTACTGTTGAGAAGAAAAGCGAGCCCAGCATGTTCATGAGCGATTTCCGTTTCTTCTTTAAGTAGTAAGTGTTGTAGCTCATCAAGCGTGATTCGCCCCATTAAAGAGCTGCTGCCACGAACTTTATTAGTAAGCTCTCCAACCCCTAAGAGATCAAT
>OBJT01000361.1_pt1 | contig 12086 bp, 9 predicted proteins | sample 1519861 | NCBI WGS metagenome assembly OBJT01 (sample SAMN02401118, study PRJEB22541) | soil metagenome, isolate JX
CATATCCGGATAGACAACGTTGCCTTTTGATTTGGACATTTTGCCTTCCTTCATCAATAACCAACCGTGGCCGAAGATTTTTTTCGGAAGCGGCAGATCCAAAGCCATCAGCATGATCGGCCAATAGATGGTGTGGAAGCGCACGATTTCTTTTCCGACCATATGCACATCAGCCGGCCAATATTTTTGGTAAAGCGAATCATCATCCGAACCGTATCCCAATGCAGTGATGTAGTTCGCTAAAGCATCAATCCAGACATAGACCACGTGCTTCGGATTGCTCTTCACGGGAATCCCCCAGGTGAAGGTCGTCCGTGAAACAGCCAGGTCCTCAAGGCCCGGTTTGATGAAGTTGTTGACCATCTCGTTTTTGCGCGACTCCGGTTGGATGAAATCTGGATGCTCATCGTAATAAGCCAACAGACGATCCGCGTATTTGCTCATACGGAAGAAGTAGGACTCCTCTTTCACCAATTCAACTTCGTGCCCGCTTGGCGCAACCCCGCCGATGATTTTTCCGTCGGCATCGCGGTATACTTCAGCCAATTGTGTTTCCGTGAAGAACTCTTCGTCGGAAACCGAATACCAGCCTTCGTATTCGCCAAGATAGATGTCGCCTTGTGCCAATAATTGTTCGAAGATCTGCTGAACGGCCTGCACATGATCATCATCTGTCGTGCGGATGAACTTGTTGTTGGAAATGTCCAGACGATTCCACAGATCCTGCATATCCTGGGCCATGCCGTCCACATATTCTTTCGGTGTGATGCCCAATTCTGCTGCTTTGTTCTCGATTTTTTGTCCATGCTCATCTGACCCGGTCAGGTAGAACACATCGAATCCCATCAGTTTTTTATAGCGCGCCATAACATCGCATGCGATAGTAGAATACGCATTTCCGATGTGGAGCTTTCCGCTCGGATAATAGATTGGAGTAGTGATATAAAATGTATTTTTTTCTTTAGCCACGAATGAGTGCGCCTCCCTGAATTCTAAGTTCTTTGCGAATGTACGCAACTTACCGTACCATTCTACCACAAAAGTCAAGGGTTTGGGGGCGAAATTCGAAACATGCGGCAACCTCTTGCCAACGCCTGCACCTCCGGATCCATGCACAAAAAAGCCGAAAGCAAATTACAGCTCCCGGCCTCTCCAGCATCATCCAGCATTTGTCACTTATCCGTATAGTTGTGGATCGCATCCCGCAAAAATGCAGCGGCCCCTTTGCCTGATGCTTTATCGTAGTAAGCGGTGAACCTTTCGTCGTCGACATACATCTGGGCCAGTCCACGATGCGCTTCCGAAGAGTAGCTCGGCCAAGTATAGCTCAGCCATTGTTTATGCAACGCAGCAACCGCCAAGGCAGCCTCTCCGCCGGCATCCCCCGTAGCCATCGCTTCCGTCAGCATCTCCTGTAAGCGCGCAGCCATTTCCTGCATCGCATCAAAATCAGCTTCGCTCATTCCTGCAAACTTCTTATTTGATGCCGCAACGGTCTTTTCGCCGTATGTTTCGCGGATTTCTTGTCCATAGCGTGTTTCATTCTCGTCGAGCAGTTCCTTCTTCAAGCCTTCAAACTTTTCTTTGTCGTCCATTTTTCTGCCTCCTCTTTTTTCTTCAAGCGTAGCATCCACCGTTTTGATCAGCAATTCGATTTCTTTCTTTTTCTCCAACAGCGCCTGTTTATGTGCGACCAATGATTGTTCCGCATCATATGCCGGATCATCCATCGCGGCTTTGATCTTATCAAGCGAAAAAGACAACTGTTTGAAGAACAGAATCTGCTGCAGCCTGTCCACCTCTGTCTCACCATAGATGCGGTAGCCAGAGGAACTGGTGCGTTTGGGCTTCAGCAGGCCGATTTCGTCATAGAAGCGCAGCGTCCTCGTGCTGACGCCGGCCAATCGGCTCAATTTTTGGATTGTATATTCCATTCTATCCCCTCCGATGATACTATCTTACACCTTGACGCTGCGTTAAGGTCAACAGCTTCTCTTCATACTACGCAAAAATCAAAAAAAGACAGCCCCGGAGGACTGTCGTAGGTTTTTCGGATTATCTTGCAACACGAACGGCAAATGATGCGCCGGAAAGGTTGTAAGAAGAATAAGTAACTGTTTGGCCTGGTGCTGGAGCGTGGATGTATTGTCCGCCGCCTACGTAGATCGCAACGTGATAAGTCGCGCCTCTCGAACCCCAGAAGATCAAATCTCCCGCTTGTGCAGCTGATACAGCAATCTGTGTACCTGAGTTTTCTTGAGGAACTGTGTAGCCACCGATTTCGATGCCGTATGCTTCTCTGAAGACATAAGACGTGAAGCCAGAGCAGTCAAAGCCTGATGGTGTTTTTCCGCCCCATACATAAGGAACGCCGATGTATTTTGCGGCAATGGAAACAACATCGCCTGTTGGTGCCGATAATGCTGGTGCAGTCACGACTGGCGCAGACACAACTGGTGCGCTGACGACTGGTGCAGCGGCTGCAGGAGCAGACACAACTGGTGCACTTTCAACAACTGGTGCAGCGGCAACTGTTTGAGCAGGAGCAGCTGACTCGGAACTTGCAACTGTGCTTGATGCAATATCAACGGATGAAGCAGCGGTTGAAGATTCTTCTGAGCTTGCTTGTGCGACTGTTGCAGCTACAGTTGCTGCGGCAGCTTCAGCAGCGGCAATGGCAGCAGCTTCTGCGGCGGCTCTTTGGTCAGCTTCTTCTTTTTGCGCTAAGAACATTTGGCGGTCGGATTCAGCCGTTGCTTTTTCAGCAGCCAAAGCGGCAACTGCGCTTTCTTGTTCGATTTTCTTCACTTGCAGATCGCCTTTAAGTTGTTCCAACTCCATGGCCATTGCATTGATTTCGTTCAAATTTTGTTCAGTTTTATTTTTCTTGTCTTCAACAGCTTTTTGATCCGCAACTTGCTGTTCTACCAATTCTTTATTGGCTGAAACCATTTTTGAAACAACATCGATGCGGGATACTAAATCTGTGAAAGATTCGGATGCTACGATAAAGTTCAAGTAGTTTTCGTTTGAACCGTTCACTTGAACAGATCTTGCTTGCTCATCCAGTTGTTCTTCGCGTTGTGCGATGACAACTTGCAATTCGGCAATATCTTCTTGTAAAGCAACAATCTCATCTTGTGTCTTTACGCGGTTTGCCAAAAGAGTCTCCGCTCTTTTTTCGGCTGCATCAACTTCTGCAGTGATTGCAGACAAGTTTTCTTCTGCCGTGCTTTGTTTGCTGTCCAATTCAGAAATTTTAGTTTCTTGCTGTTGGATTTTTGTTAAGATTTCATCTGCTTGAGCTGTAAAAGGCGTTACTATACTTGTTGCAAGGATCGTACCTGCTAATGCGATAGCCACTAATTTCTTCTTCAAGTCTAATTCCTCCACTTACATTCGATTGTCGTTAGTTATAATTCTTATATATCTTTTAACTTTTTATAGTTTTTCTTAAGATTCATCAACATAATGAATCATAACATAGTTTTTTTTCGTTTAACCCGGTTTCGACAAGTTGTATCCTAACTGTAACATTTCTGTAAAACGGCGGGCCTAATGTATCTGAATCCGTGTAATCAGTAATATTTCCTGCCTTCCCCCACTTTGTAACATTTATGTAACATTGCTTTTTTTATTGTCACGGTTGACATCTGAAGTTTTGCTGCGCTATACTTACGGCAATTAACCAATAAAAGAAAAAGCGATGAAAAAGACAGTAGAATCGGGATTTTGTCCTGTAGAGAGTCAGCGGTTGGTGGAAGCTGATGCAAGCCTGGATTCGAATTACACTTTGGAGCTTTCTTATGCGCATAAGCGTCCGGCATACGATACATGTCAGAGTGGCAAAGTCTTTCCGATTCGGATGACTCTGCAAGCTGGGTGGTAACACGGTAACTATCGTCCCTGTTCAAACAAGAATTTTCTTGTCTGGACAGGGATTTTTTTGCATATAAATTTATGAGAAAAGGAATGAAGCACATGAATATCATCGACGAGTTAGAATGGCGCGGTGCCATCAATCAACAAACAGACGCGGAAGGCTTACGCAAATTAACGGAGGAGGAGCAGATCGGCCTTTACTGCGGCGTCGATCCGACCGGCGACAGCCTGCATATCGGACATCTGATCCCTTTCATCGTATTGAAGAGATTCCAACTGGCCGGCCACAGACCCGTCATCCTGATCGGCGGCGCGACCGGGTCTATCGGCGACCCAAGCGGAAAGAGCGAGGAACGGGTTCTGCAATCGATGGATCAAGTCGTCGAGAATGCAAATGCTTTGACTGCTCAAATGAAGAAACTGTTCCTGTCCGACAGTTCGGCCGACATCCGCCTCGTCAACAACTATGACTGGACAAAAGATTTGACGCTGTTGGATTTCCTGCGTGACTTCGGCAAGAACTTCAACATCAATACGATGTTGGCCAAAGATATCGTAGCCAGCCGTCTGGATACCGGAATTTCCTTCACGGAATTCACTTACCAAATTCTGCAATCGATGGACTTCCTGCACCTATTCCAAAATGAGGGCGTCAACCTGCAGATCGGCGGTCAGGATCAATGGGGCAACATCACTGCCGGTTTGGACCTGATCCGCAAAAAAGAAGGTGCAGAAGCAAAAGCTTTCGGGTTAACGATTCCATTGATGCTGAAAGCGGATGGCACAAAATTCGGAAAAACTGCCGGCGGTGCGGTCTGGTTGGATCCGAAAAAAACAACTCCTTACGAGTTCTACCAATTCTGGGTGAACCAGGACGACCGCGATGTCATCAAATACTTGAAATACTTCACTTTCCTTTCAAAGGAAGAAATCGATGCTTTGGCCGAAAAAGTGGAAACTGAGCCGCACAAACGCGAAGCCCAAAAAGTTTTGGCAGCTGAAATGACGCGCTTCGTCCACAGCGAACAAGCCTTGGCGGATGCGTTGAAGATCACTGAAGCTCTGTTTACCGGTGAAGTGAAGGAATTGACTGCCGATGAAATCGCTGAAGGCTTCAAAAATATGCCGACTTTTGAGTCCGACCTGAAGGAACAGGAATTGGTCACTTGGCTGGTCGACTTGGGCATCGAACCGTCACGCCGTCAATCACGCGAAGACATCCAAAACGGCGCAATTTCCATCAACGGCGATAAAGTCACGGATCTGGAATTCGTCATCACTGCCGAAAACTCTTTCGAAGGCCGTTTCATCCTCGTGCGCCGCGGCAAAAAGAAATATTTCCTGGTAAAGTTGGTGGCTTGATATGACGACCCCGCAGCTGTTTTCGCGCGAAACGTCACTCCGGCTGGAACCTGTCGAAAGCATGGAGCAGATCAACGAGCTGTCCCGCTTGGCTGACATCATCTGGCATGAATACTATCTGCCGATCCTCGGTCCGGACCAGGTTACCTATATGTTGGAGAATATCCAGTCCAGAGCGAATCTGGAAGAGGATATCGAAACAGGCAAATTGGATTATTTCCTCATCAAAAGCGAGGGCCAATCCGCCGGTTACCTGGCTATCCAACTGCAGGACGACAAGCTGTTCATCAGCAAACTTTACCTGCTGAAGGAGGCCCGTGGGCAAGGCTACGCCTATCAGATCATGCAAAAAATGGTCGATTTGGCAAAGCAAGAACGGAAAAAAGTTCTGGAGCTTACCGTCAACAAATATAACGAAGGTTCCATCGCATTCTACGAAAAATACGGTTTTGTCCGCACGGAATCCATCGTCTCCCCCATTGGAGGCGGCTTCGTGATGGACGATTACGTCTACCAATTCCCGCTCACACCGGAACAATAAACAACCTAAATAGAGGACAGCCAAGCAAACGCTCAGCTGCCCTCTATTTTTTTGCATTAGCTAATTCGACCACTCTTTCGGGCTCCACATCCGCCCGTCCAGTTCGCCTTCCATTTGTTCCATCCGTTGGTACTGCTCCTGGAAAAGCTTCTTCGTCTCCTGGAAGAGTGCTTTTTGCCGGTAGTCTTTGCTTGCTTCCACTAAATGGTCCAGTTGTTCCTGAACCCAATTTTCGGTCTCCATTGTCATCCCTCGCTTTATCCTTACCCCAGCTGATTTCCTTCCATTTGCGCCAACGTCCACGCCAGGTCATCCAACTGCTCGCGGTTGTCATCCAAAACGGCAAGCAGATGCTCCACCAATTGCTGATTTTCTTCGGAAAGTCCAGCTTTCCCGAGCGACTGCAACTGGAGTCTGAACCAGTTTTCTGAAGTCTTGAGACTGGCGTCATTGTCTTTGGTCAGGTATTGCTGGTAAGTGATCAGCAACTCTTTCCTCTTGCTGTCGTTCAGATAATCGAATTTAGAAACAGCCAACGTCTGCAAGTACACCATGCCGCATTTTTTCGCCATCGCCTGGTAAGGCCGGGTCAGTTCCGAAATCGTGAAGCCTTCCCTCCCCCCTGCTTGGTATTCCCGTTCATTCACACCGAGTGCCAGAACGATGCCGAATTCTTTCCCCGACAACCTGCCTCCGCCAGTCCCGTAGGCGAACCCTTCCGTCAGGACGACATCCTGCCATTGCTTCAATAAAGCAGGCGAGCTGTACCAATAGAACGGGAATTGGAAGATGATGCGGTCATACTGGAGCAATTGTTGTTGTTCGGCTTCCCGATCGATCTGTCCATCCGGATAAACCGATTCGAGATGATGCCAAGTTACCCCTTCAGCCGGAAGGCTTTCCCACAGAAACCTTTGCGCATTAGAATCAGCCAGCGTCGGGTGGCTGACGATGATCAATGTCTGCATCCTTTCACCTCATTCTCTCAATAGTTCTTCCTCCGCATCATAACAAGCTGCCGGCCAGAGTTCAAGTTGCATGCTCACCCTCCCGAAACAAACAAAAATCCCTTCCTTCGCCACCCGGATGATCCGGAAGCAAAGAAAGGGACATATTTTCTTATAGGTTTGCGGTGATGTTAAGCGCTTGTTCTTGCGCCTTCAGGCATAATTCCTGCGCCTTGAAGATATGTTCCTGTGTCATCGCATTTTCGGTGCGGTTGACGCAATCCAAGATCATTTCGCCGAAGAACGGGAACCCGACTTCACCTGTCAAGGAATAGTGCTCCTCGCCATCCTTCGTCACCAGGAAGAGGTGATCGCCGGTCTGCTCCGTCGCCACGTTGATGTATTTGCGGATTTCGATTGTCCCTTCCGTTCCGGTGATGAACGTACGGCCATCGCCCCACGTTCCAAGCCCGTCCGGCGTAAACCAATCAACTTTGAAGATGAAGGTTGCGCCATTGTCTCCAACCAGCGTGGCATCACCGTAATCCTCCAATTCAGGCGTAGCCGGATTATTGTAGTTCCCTACCTTACTGTGCAACACTTTGGCATCGGTGTTTCCCGTATAGTAGAGGAACTGCTCGATCTGATGGCTGCCGATGTCGGCCAAAATACCGCCGTATTGTTCTTTCTTGAAGAACCAATCCGGACGTTTCTCTTTATCCAGGCGATGCGGTCCAAAACCCGTCACTTGGATGACGCGGCCGATCCGTCCCTCTTCGATCAGCTGGCCGGCAAACACAGCGCCTTCCACATGCAGCCTTTCGCTGAAATAGATCCAATATTTTTTGCCGGTCTCGGCCACTACTTTTTTGGTCTCTTCCAGTTGCTCAAGTGTCGTGAAGCCGGTCTTGTCGGTGAAGTAGTCTTTCCCTGCCCGCATGACGCGGTTGCCCAAAGCACTGCGCAAATTCGGAACGGCCGCAGCCGCAACCAATTGGATCTCTGGATCTTCCAGGATCTGCTCCAAGGACTCAGCAACGGTAACATCCGGGAATGATTCCAGATAATTTGCTACCTTTTCCGCATCCGGATCGTACACATATTTGATCGTAGCGCCGGCTTCGATCAAACCGTTCGTCATGCCGTTGATGTGCCCGTGGTCCAGTGCCGTTACGCCGACATTGAATGCTCCCGGCTCCACAACCCTATTGATTTTCCCTTTCGGGGCATAATTCATTCCATCTTTATTTCCCACTCGTAGAACCTCCATCGTTTTCATTAATATAGGAAGAAGCCCGAAGAGAATTTTCTCCGAACTTCTTCATCCGATTGATCAGAACAGGTTTCCGTAACCCAATTCCAGTAAGTGATCGCGAGAAATCTTCAAGCTTTCGAACGGATCCACTCCATACGTATCATCCTGCTCCACCAATAGGTAGCGAGCGCCTGATGAGATGCTTTCCTCGATGATTTCTTTCAAAGGCAGGCTGCCTGTTCCCAATTCAGCGAATTGAATTGTGTTTGTGAAGTAGTCCATAAATTTGGCAACATCCCCACTGTATAAAGCATCAAAGCCATCTTGTGGGATTTCAGCGATACGGTAGTCCTTCAAGTGGATCAATTCCACTTTGCCTTTGTAGTCTTTGATGACTTCAAGTGGGTTTGCGCCCCCGCGCTGCACCCAGTGAACATCAAGCTCAAAGCCCAATAATGGCGCTTTTTCGCGGATGATGTCCAGCAGGAATTTACCGTCGTATTTGCGGAATTCGATGTGGTGGTTATGATAATACAAGGTGATGCCGTCTTCTTTCAGTTTTTGCGTCACTTCATTGACATCATGGCAGAATTCCAGCACTTTATCCAGACTGGCCATCGCGTCGATCGGCAACATGCCGATGCGCAACAGATCCGTTCCCACGGCTTTGCAGTCCGCTACGATTTTATCATAGTGTGTCGTCAAAGATTCGCCGTCTTTTACTTGCGGTTTCAAGGAAGCGCTCATTGAAGCCACTTCCATGCCGAAATCAGCGGTCGCTTTTTGAATTTCGGCAATGTTCTCAGGCGTTGTCGCTACTTGCGAAATTTCGATTGAATTGTAGCCGATTTCGTGCAATTTCTTCAGTGTTTCATAAGGCCCTACTTCTTCAAAGCTTTTTTTGACAGTTGACGCTTGTACACCTATCTTAACTTTAGCCATGTATTATTTCCTCCATTTCGATTGTACGTTTTTCTTTTGACGATAATTTCATTGCATCGATCATCAGCATCGCCGGCAAGGCATCCCGTACCGTCACATAATCCTCGGTATCTGCTTCAATCGCGTTGTAGAAACGCTGGATGAGGGCAGAATGGCTTGGCCCGTAATAAAATTTCGTCCCCTCCATCGGTGTGTCCTGCAGATGCAGTTCTTTTTTGCCGGAACTGTTCGAGCGGTAGAGACAGTTATCCTTGATCGTGAATTTTGCCTTTTCGGTGATGACCTGCAATTCTACGCTGGAATTCTCGACATAGGCATTGGTCGACATATAAAATCCGCGCGCACCGTTCTTGAATGTGAAATTCGCGACGGCAGTGTCCTCGACTTCGATGTCATAGTCTGTGATGTTCGACAGGCTGGCTTTGCACCGGTCTATTTCCCCGCCCAATACTTGCATCAGATCAAGCGTATGGATGGCTTGGTTGATGATGGATCCACCACCGGCAAATTCCATCTGGCCGCGCCATGGTTTGGTGGTGTAATAGGTCTCAGGCCTGTGCCATGCCACCAATCCTTTTACCCCCGTAACAGCCCCGACGTCCTCGTCCGCAAGCAATCTTTTGAGCTCCAGAAAAGTTTCGTTGTAGCGATTCTGGAAACACACGCCGATCTTCTTGCTGCTTTCCTCCGCTAATGCGAGCGTCCTCAACCCTTCGTCATAATCCAAAGCCAAGGGTTTTTCCTGGAAAACGTGCACGCCTTTTTCAACACAAAGTTTCGTGATCGGATAATGCAGATAGTGCGGCAAGCAGATATGCACAACATCCAAATCCTCTTTTTCCAACATCGTTTCAACGTCTGTATAAAAAGGCACATCAGGATATTTGGTCTTCAACGCTTCATTCACGTCGCAGACCGCAACCAATTCACCGTTGTCGCTAGCGTCGATAGCATATTTGTGGACAGGCGATACATCTCCTAATCCGATTATTGCCGCTCTTAACATCCCTGATCACGTCACTTTCTTATTTTTTTTGTTCGAATTTTCCTTCTTCAGCGATGCGTTTGTTCAGTTCAGCCAAATACAGGTCGCCATCCACATTGTAGTCCACTTCTTTATCCAACCAAGAGGACAAGTGCATCGCATTCGCCAAAGTAACACCATTGATGCCTTCTTCACCGTTGGCCAATAAAGGCTCACCGTTTACGATATGGTCGGCAAAATTATTCAGCACAGAAATGTGCTGCAGACCTTGTGGTGTCACAAACTCTTCTTCGGTGATTTTTACGTAATCTTCCATATTGACCTGTCCCATGAAGAGTCTCATGACGTCCTGCATATCCATGTTTTCGGATAGTTCAGCTTCAGGAGCCGTCAATTGTTTCACGATCAGTTTTTTCGAATCTTCGACGATGATTTTGCCTTTCGTGCCAAAGATTTCGAAGCGGTCCGTCCCGACAATGTCGTTTGTGCAAGTGATGAATGAACCGGTAGCCCCGTTGCCGAAGTCCAAGAGTGCGTTCACTTCATTTTCCACTACGATGTTGCGGCCTGCTCCATATTGCAGTTTCGCGTATACTTTTTCAGGCTTTCCGCAGATCCATTGCAGCAGATCCAATTGGTGAGGCGCTTGGTTCACCAGCACGCCGCCGCCTTCTCCGCCCCAAGTCGCACGCCATGCGCTTTGGTTGTAGTATCCTTGTGGTCTCCACCAAGTTGTGATGATCCAGGTAGCGCGCTGCAGATCGCCGATCGCTTTTTCGTCCATCAATTGTTTCACTCTGCGGTAAAGTGGATTTGTGCGTTGGTTGAAGAAGATCGCAAAAGTTGTCTCTGGGTGTTTCTTCGATGTTTCGATCAAACGCTCAACATCTTTTGTATAAACACCAGCCGGCTTTTCGCCCAACAAGTGGATGCCGCGTTCAAGTGCAGCGATCCCCATCACGCAGTGGTCATAGTGAGGAACAGTCGTTACGATTGCGTTTACAACACCGGATTCCAAAAGATCCAGATAGTTATCGAAGAAAGGCAGTCCAGGAAAATCCTCAGCGACTTTCGCTTTTTTTGCTGGATCATTATCGCAGATTGCTGCCAACTCGATATTGTCGTTCAGACGCTCATCGTTGTTCTTGAAGAAACCTGCGTACATTCCGCCTTCTGCACCATAACCAATAATTCCTAATTTCACTTTATCTGTCATTCTCATCATTCTCCTTTTTGTATACTGATTCTATTGTTTTTTCTGTAGTTACTGGGTGTACTGCCGATGTTCTGTTTGAAATACCTGCTGAAATGGGCATCGCTTTCAAAACCGCATTCGCCGGAAATCGTTTTGATGGATTTGGATGGTTCCATCAATAACGCCGTGCATGCTTGTGATAGCCGATATCCCATCGCATAAGCCATGATGGTGTTTCCTGTGATTTCTTTGAAAGCATGGGACAAATAGGATTTGCTCAAATTAAGGGCAGAGGCGATATCATCGATATTGAACGAGTCACGGTAATGCCTGAAAATGTATTCCGAAACCTTCTCCGCTATCTGCGTTTTTTCATCGACGTAAGCCTGGCCTTTTTCTACGATCTTATCGGTTGAAGAATCTATCTTCAGAAGCAACTGGATTAAAGACAGTTTGCGTTTCGCTTCATTTGCATAGGATTGGTCCAACTGCTGCAAATGATTCATTTCCCGGATAGCATCTTCCAAAAGGAGTTCATCCTTCTTTCGGAAAGTCCGAATGAGGCCATTACGATTTTCAGTAAACAATCGCAACAGATAGTCAATGTTCAGATCCTTCAGTAAAGGTGCGATCCAGTCGGCATCGAAATGGACGATGCTGCGTTCATAGGCATCCTTATTTCCGATGACGTAGGCACGGTGAACTGTCATCCCATCCATCATCAGCAAGTCACCGGGCTGAAGATAATAGATTTTATTACCGACCAGGAATCGACAATTTCCGCCGTGGAACAGGAATATTTCATATTGCGGATGTGTATGGAAGTCAAGGGCATATGCTTGTCCTTTGACGTGATATCCGATCAACAATTTTTCAATGATACGTGTCACCTCCCTCTCTTTGACACTTAAAAGTATAAAATAACAGCGGTTACAATTCAATGCCCTGAAATGCTTACATTTTTCAAATAATTGACC
>OBJT01000362.1_pt1 | contig 12061 bp, 6 predicted proteins | sample 1519861 | NCBI WGS metagenome assembly OBJT01 (sample SAMN02401118, study PRJEB22541) | soil metagenome, isolate JX
ACTTTGATGTTACATTCAAACTATCTTTAGCATAAATACCAGATGAAAATACTAACATTAGAAAAAACATGCTAATAAATATAAATTTATGATGATTCACTTGTATACTTTTAATCATATTCTTCTCCACAATCTTCTTCCTCCAACTCATCTAAAGACTCAGCAACCTTATTATTTTTAGCCTCATTTAATGGCTTTAAATATGCACCTGGTACTAATGCTAATTCAACCTGATCCGCTGAATCGCTATATATTCTTGCACTACTTTCTTTCTCAAATTCATATTCTGATTCAATCTTTTTAGTATGGTTCATTAGCTTATATTTCATATTTTTGAATATACTATTATCAAAAACCTGACTTAAATCAAATCGCATACTATACATTCCACTCTTCGGTAAGCTCGGTAACTCTGCATTGACGGTTGCACCACTTTCAAATACATGCTGCCCTGCTTTCACTTTAAAGTATCCACCCGTATTTATAAAAACCCCTTCTTTATTTATCTTGAGTTGTGAACCACCAGCTTTTAGGTCAATCTCAACAGGACTAGTGATCTCTATTTTTTCTTCGGTCGATATAATCTTTATGACACGACGGGCAATTGCTTCGATCATGTCATCTTGTGCTTGTAATTCAACTTTTCCTTTTGCAGCAAAGGCTTTAAGTCCTTTCGTGGCAGCAAATAAACTCACTTTATCTTGCGCATGACCAATAATATTTTTCTGAGCACTCAAATTAATCGAACCGCTAGCACTTTCCGCGATGTCTTGCGAGGCCTGCAAAATAATATTTTCTGGCGTAGTCAGTGCAATCCCATTCGGTGATGCAAGGAGCATTAAAGCTTGTCTAAATATTTTTCCTTGTTCTTGTTGTTTTGCATCAGCGCTATTTTCTAAGTTTTGTGTATAGCCTTCCATGAAACCTTGTAAGGAGTTCAGCGCTTGTAAAGGACTGACATTGAGTTGACTCCCTTTCTTGAAGGTGCCGCAAGTACTCATCAAATCAAAATCTTTGATATCTACGTTTGCCAGCACTTGCCCAACTTCTTGAAGGCTCTCAAATGGATTCTGTTTAATTTTATCTTTTAAACTGGCCAGTTGTCCTTTAACAATATCTGCCCCGTGTGCTTCAACGTTTTCAATGAAATCTTTTAAGTTATTGATTGCATCTTTGCTATCGGCAAAGAATTGATTAAATTCGTCAATAATTGTTTTTGTGTCTCCACCAAAACCACTGATATCCTTAATAAAACCTCCACAGTCTTTCAAGGCATGTAATGGATCGTCTTTCAATCCATTCTTAAACAGATTTACGGTCTTATTTAGTGCTTGAGTTTTGCTATTAAGCTCTAACGACTGAATAAATTTAGGCAGTCGCTGGATGACATTTAATGCATCCGCTTGCTGTTTTTCAGCAATATGACTGAGCATTTTCATGCTTTCATAGCCTTGATTGAGTAAAGACTGCGCTTGTGCTGCTTCTAAGTGATCTGCAATCGCTTGCTCTTGTGCATAGGTACTGATCAGCATGCCTTTGCCTGCTCGGACAGCGCCCCAAGCATCCGTTCGGAGCTCAAAACCCTCTCCACGTCCAGCACTATGTTCTTGGACTTTGGGATGACTTAAATGACCTAAATTTAATTGTGTTGCTGCATGACTACTTTGTAATTGCGTGCTGATTTGTCCCGACGTATCGTCAAATCGTAGTTGGTTAAATCCTTGCCCACCAATCTCCTGACTACGAATACCACTCAGTCGTCTGGTATCAGGTAATTGTCCTTTAATATCAAAGCGGGTCGGTGAACGCTGTGCTTCATGGATACGCCCCATCACAAACGGACGATCAATATTACCGTCAAAGAAGTCAATCACCACGATTTCACCGATTCGTGGTAGGAACCGTGCACCATAGCCCTCGCCCGCCCAAGGTGTCAGGACATCAATCCATGCAGAGTCGCTATCATTATTATTAGAGCCAGCACCCCCATCATGCTGATGATCTTCACTCCTCGTGAACAAAAATCTGACTTTAATCCGTCCCCATTCATCGACATAAATGCTCTCACCTTCAGGTCCGACCACTCTTGCTCGTTGAGGATATGCAATCGGACGATGCTTAATGGGGTCATATTCAGGGACAATTGGAACATGGTAACGCTGTAAGGTAAGCTGGTTGGCGTGGCGTTCACTGTTGTTATTAAAATCTCTGACTTGCCATTGGCTATTTTGTAAGAGTTGTCTAACTTGTAAATTTAGCTCTTTGGGTAGATTGTTATGATGATAAAAATGTTTTGCTGTAATTAAAAAATTTCGGTCTTGGGCGGTATGTAAATTAATCTCAGGATGTTCTCTCAGTTCAAACCAATAACCGACATAGGCATCACGAACCGTTGTATGCGCAATAAAGTGTTTAGCAGCAGCATTATAGTATTGATTACGGTGCTCATTTAGACGTTCAATTTGTTGACTACCTGATGCTGTGACACCATCATCACCTTTTAAATCCTGAATCCATGCAGGTGTAAAATGCCAAGCATCCTCCAATCCTAGACTGAGATTGTCATGATGTTCACTATGAGAATGTGTACTTTGAACGCTGCCCGCGCCATCTTCTTGATCCAATGCATCAGCTTGCCATCTTTGAATATGTACCGTTGTGGGTTGTAATCTCCGTTGAGCAACCAAACTGGTCATACTGTCATATTGTTCTGCTGCACTGCTCCGATGATACCGAATGGTTCGACGTTCGAGTGCCTGATATGGTTGATTATCATCAATCAGACGTAATTTTTGTGCTTGGATTGGCGCAGTATTGTGAGGAACAATATGCTGTGCTTCATCGATCAAACTATTTATAGATTCTGAAGCCAGTAATCTCTGGATAAAATCAGCGTCTAGCTCATTGTGTTGCATCGTAAAAGGACGTATATCATAGTCTTTACTTAGCCCACTCAGATCTAATGTCAAACTTGCAGCAAATAATGGGCTACGTGTTTGCCATTCCTTGAATAAGGTTTGAATAATTTCAACCACGGATTGATTCATAAATACGCGGCTATTACGACGCTTTGTCCAAAGCGCTGTGGCATCTTGTAGCGTCAGTCGATAAAGACTTAAAGCACCATCACTTTGTCCCTGTGCTGCGGCAGTGATGATTCCTGTTGTGCGGGTCAAGAGCCCTGTATCTGTGACCTGATCTACAGCAACTTGGCACCCTATAAACGCTTTTAATGGAATAGCGGCATTCGTTGACAGACAAATCAGCTCAGCCATTACCCCCTGATTCAATTGATGATTTCCATCAATCGACTGCAAAAACACTTGCGCATTAAGCATCGGATGCGAAAATTGAACTTGTATTGCACGTTTTTGTGCATTTAACCCCAACTTTTCAAGTACATGGAATATATTTAAAAGCATTTTGTTATGGTATTCCTTTTTTATTAGGTCGAAATTTTACACAAGCCAGATAGAACTGTCTATTTTGATGGAAAAGTGTCGTATTTAAGCATCACCACTAAATCAACCAAAAAAATGCCCACCGAAGTGAGCATTGTTGGTTCTAAAAGGAATTAATCAGGTAAAGCATAGGCAACTAAATAATCACCCATTTTGGTACCAAACGAACCATGTCCTCCAGCCATAATAACCACATATTGTTTGCCATTTATTTCGTAGGTCATTGGTGTTGCTTGTCCCCCTGCTGGTAGACGTGCTTCCCACAATTTATCACCATTCGATACATTGAATGCACGAATATAATTATCTTGTGTTGCAGCAACAAACATTACATTACCAGCCGTTGATATCGGTCCACCTAAGCCTGGCACACCAATTTTCACAGGTGGTAATTGGAACAGATTTGGTAAACTGTCACGAATCGTACCAATACGTTTTTTCCATACAACATCGTGAGTTTTCAAATCCACACCAGCAACAAAGCCCCACGCAGGTTGTTTACATGGCAAGCCAAATGGTGACAAGAACGGACTGATATCAACCCCATAAGGCGTACCATACATTGGTTGCATGCCATGCTCAGTACCCGCACCACGCGCAACAGCTTGACGATTTGGATCTGCTGGAATCAAACGACTTACAAAAGGTAATCCAATTGGATTCATCACAGCGACTTGACGGTCAGCATTCACTGACATCCCGCCCCATTCAAACACACCTAAGTTACCAGGGAAAACTAAAGTTCCATTCTCAGAAGGTGGTGTATAAATGCCATCGTAATTGAGACGTTTGAATTTCACACGGCACATTAACTGATCCAACATGGTGGCACCCCACATGTCTTTATCGGTTAATTTATCTTTTGGTGCTAAATTGAAATCAGAAAATGGTTGTGTTGGTGAATAAAACTCACCCTTGGTCTGTGGTCCCCATTTTACTGTTTGTGGAACTGGCTTTTCTGTAATCGGTACAACAGTCTCACCTGTTCTCCGATCCAACACAAATACATTACCTGTTTTTGTTAGTACATAAATCGCAGGAACCGTCTGACCAGATTTATCTTGAATATCAGCTAAAGATGGTTGTGATGGTACATCCATATCCCACAAATCATGGTGCGTGGTTTGGAAATGCCAAACGAGTTTACCTGTGGTTGCATTGATGGCAAGCATTGCGTTTGCGTAACGCTCTTTCAACTCGGTACGATCACCGCCCCAGATATCAGGTGTACCCACACCAGTTGGGACATAAACAATATCAAGTTTCGCATCATAAGCAAGTGGTGCCCATGCATTTGGAGAGTTATGAACAAATGTTCCACCTTCACCCAGTAAAGCATTTGGATCTTCAGCACCCGTATCAAAGGCCCATAGTAATTTACCAGTATTTACATCATAGCCACGAATCACACCAGATGGTTCTTGGCTTGAATGGTTATCCGTTACTGAACCTGCAATCACAACAGTCGTCCCAGTCACAATACCAGGAGAAGTCGGATTGTAGCCGCCCGGATAAGCATATGGCATGAATTCTTGTAAATTCACCTCGCCATTTTCACCAAAATCTGAACATGCTTTGCCCGTATCTGCATTTACAGCAACTAAACGACCATCATTGACAGGAACAAAGACTTTTCTTGGACACTCGGTTGAACTCGACTTTTTAGCCTGTAAACTGGTTGCAAACTTAGTCGTATTATCCGCATCGTAGTACATCACACCACGACAGGTTAAGTGTTGGAAAGTTTTATCCGATTTCAACTTTGGATCAAAACGCCACTTTTCTTCACCTGTTGCAGGATCAATTGCTATTAAATGCTGATGTGGAGTACACATAAACAGATTATTGCCAATTTTAATTGGAGTCACTTGATTCGTTGTTTCACCTGAATCATGCTCAGTTCTAAAGTCGCCGGTACGGAAAGTCCAAGCCACTTTCAGATCTTTGACGTTTTTATCATTGATCTGTGTGAGTGGTGAATAACGCTCTCCGCCCTGACTGCGGCCATATGCAGGCCAATCTTCAGGTGCGATCCCCTCTAGTGCTTTCGCTTGCTCAGGCTGTGGCGTTTCAATAACGCCATTAATTTCTTGTGGATCATTAAATATCGAATACACCATCACCACAATCGCAATAGCCAAAGTCGATGACAAAGCCACTTTACTTGAGGTTAAGTTGTCTATACCACGTGTAACTGCTGGTACTAACAACCACAAGCCTAAAACACCTAACACATCAAGGCGTGGTGCAAGTGCCCAGAAGTCTGTACCCACTTCCCAAACACCCCAAATTACACTCCCTAGCATTAGAGCCGCATAGACCCATAATGGACCAGAAGCACATTTATGAAGTTGAACTGCGACAATAAGTAACAGCACACCTGCAATTATATAATAAAAAGACCCGCCTATTGCTGCGAGCCAGATACCGCCAACGAGCAAGAACAATGCAATGAGGGCAATGATAATTACCGTCAATGTTCTAAGCCCAGATTTTGAAGCAGATTGATTCATACGATCACCCTTGCATCTTTAGTATTTTAGATACGATGAAGCAAATCACTTCACCTCATCGTCAAATTCAAATCACAATGAAAACTTGCAGATGTAATCCATTGAAATGAACTAAATCTGCAAAATTATTCAAATCAAAAAATTAGAAGACTGTTTGGAACTTAATTCCACCAACCCAAGTTTTGTCACCATTTTTAAGTGCACCGACGTGATGTACGTATTGGATATTTGGACGAATCGTCAACCAATTCGTAGCGTGAATGCCGTAATACAACTCAGTGTTATATTCTTCATCCAATAAACTATTATTTTTATCATTGGCATGAATACGCGCTACACCAAGCGCCAACTCATCTTGTGGGCGCTGATCCAATAGACCTTTATAAATCAAACCAATATTTTGCATATCTTTGACTGCATTGGTTTTTGAATCATGAACCGTCACATTCACAAAGCCCGTCAAACCACGATCAGACTGACCGTCGTGACTAGTCAATTGTTGCTTTGCAGTAAACCAACCACCTTGTTTATGTGAGGTTTTCGCTGGGTTGGCAATTTCCACAGCATCGGCGGTACTGTAGTAATAGCCAAAACGATATTCGCCAGAAAGTGACTGCGCACCGAGTTTCGGTGTCCAAACCAATTCTGCTGGAATAATGGCACCATGTGATCCATCAGTACTTAGATTGAAGCCTTTGCCACGTTGCAAATTTTCAGGGTTATATTCATACGCTCCAATCTGCGCATACAAGTCAGGTTGGAAATTGTATTTGACGCGCAATGCCCACTGACTCACTGGCCAGTTGTACCATTGATCACCGACCCAGTTGCCCACTTGTGAACCGCATAATGCTAAATTTTGAAAATCACAGTCAAAACTATTAAAGTCAGCACCTTCGCCAAATCGACCAACTTTAATATCTAGTGCTTGATCCAAAAATTTCTTTTTGACCCAAAGCTCTGTTAAACGCCATGTTTGCCCCCGCCCCCAAACTTCTTGTACCGAACTTAAATGTCCTTGTAGACCATCTGCCGTTTGAGAAAGAGATTGGCCATCACGATAAGTTAAAGTGATTTGAGCCTCTGTATCTTGCCAACCTAAAATTTTATTTAGATCAAAGTGAGTACCTAATGCCAGTTGACCTGTGTATTCATTTCCACGACTAGAATACTGTTTAGAATCTAAAACCCCTGCAAATTCGCCTGTGTAATTCGCAGAAAAGTTATAACCCTGTTCTTGTAACGCTGTGCGTTGACCGTTCCAATCACCAAACAACCATTGACCATTTGGATCAAATGCGGGAGATGCTGCTTGAGTATGGTGTGTGAAAAGACTCAATGATAGAACGGATAAACAAGAAACAATCATAGATTTAGAGATTGTCATGTTTACGTAACCTTTTATGTTATTGTGTATAAAAGGTTACTCTTATTTTTAAATTACAATTTATTCAAAATGTTAACGATCTGTACAATATTTTAACATTCAGTGATCATATGCACATATTTTCTACCATTTCCCTTCTCCCAAAGCTTGCCCTATAAAGGTATATACCATTTGTGATCGAGAAAACTTAATCGGACAAGCTAACTGAGGTTCTGTTTGAGATGCATTTTCCGATAATGGCACATCAACGACCCACCCCCGTTGCTGTGCCATTGGTGAAACTAATGCTTCATCTAAACTAAGCACTGGTTCTACACAAATATCTAAGCTTTGAAATACCTGCTGCCACGCGGCGAAATCTTGAGTTTTAAATTTATCCTTCAAAGCTTGTTTCACTGCTTGACGATCTTCTGAATCAAAAGATGCACCTTTTGCCAAAAGTATCGGTAAATCTAGAGCAGTAGCTAATCCAGCCATAAATTGTGGCTCTAAGCTCCCCACTGAAAAATAACGACCATCTTTTGTTTCATAATAGTCATAAAAACTCGCACCATTGAGCATGCCTTGTTCAGGACCTTGTGGCGTTTGTCCTGCCAAGCTCGCTGAAGCAGCCATACTATTTAAACTCGCCACACAATCGGTCATCGAAATATCAATGTATTGCCCGATACCACTACGTTGACGTTCAATCACTGCTGCGAGCATACCAATCACTGCATGTAATGAACCACCAGCAACATCTGCGATCTGAATTCCAAGTGGTGGAGGTCCCCCATCTTGACGCCCACAATGACCCGAAACACCAGCAAGCGCTAAATAATTAATATCATGCCCCGCACGATCTTTATAGCTTCCTGTTTGACCATACCCCGTAATAGAACAGTAAATTAAACGGGGATTGATTTCTGCTAAGGTTTCATAATCCAAACCCAGACGGCGCATCACATCAGGACGAAATTGTTCCAACACAATATCAAAATCCGAGATTTTATTTTTAATGAGCTCAATACTCGCTGGATTTTTAAGATCCAATGCAATCGACTGCTTATTTCGATTCAGATAACTATGTGCAGTGGCCTGACCGTTCGCATAAGGTGGCATAATCCTTACTAAGTCTGGACGAGTCGGTGATTCAATATGGATAACTTCTGCACCCATGTCTGCAAGATACATACTTGCGAATGGACCAGGTAACAAAGTAGAAAAATCGAGAACTTTCAATCCTTTTAATGCAGATGGCATGATAATTTTTACTCATTTTGTTTAAATTTTCTTTTATACTAGGTAGGGATAAACATAAAAACAATGTCATGTTCAGCCATTTACCTTGATAGTTTCGGCAATTTAACATGTACGCATTGAGCAATTATTTTTTCTTGTCAATTGCCATAGGGCTTGTTAATTGATCAGATATACATTGCGTTGTTGGCAAAAATTTTATCAGACGAGGCATGAAACGAAAGGAATGACAATTCATTTCCGAGTTTCATAACGAAGTCTGAGACAATTTTGGTCACAACCCTACGGGACAAAGACATTTTACTTGCGGAACATTGTTCCTCATACTGCGTTATGTCTTGTTCATTTAGAGGCACTAAATCTCACAAGCCATGCCTTGTATCATCTAAAAAATGTCTATTGTCGCAACTATATCTGATCAACTAACAAGCCCTTTTATTTTAGACGGTTATTTAGGTCAATTATCGTGAATAGTAAAGAAACTGAAGGATTCAATATGAGCCGTGATACGATCAGCATCCACTTCGTGAATGCGGCTTTAACAGGTGTGAAACGCCTAGGCATGGACGTTGAAACATTACTTTCACATGTCGGTATAGAAGCAGAATTATTGCGGCAACCTAAAGCTCGAATCTCCCCTGAGCAATATACTCGCTTTGTTAAAATGCTATGGATGGTCACTCAAGACGAACATGTCGGTTTTGATATCCAACCCCGTCGTTTAGGTACATTTGCAATCATGTGCCAATTGATTATTCATTCTAAAACACTCGGTCAGGCACTTGAGCTTTCATCACAATTCTACAAACTGTTTGGTGACGAATGGTCTGTAAGTTTAGAGCGTGACAAACATGAAGCGCGGTTAGTTCCTCACATCCCAAAATCACTCGATCCAGATCATTTTATTACTGAAAGTATGCTGATGATTTGGCATGGTCTTGCATCTTGGTTGATTGAACGTCGTTTGCCCTTAGAACGCGTACATTTTGGTTATGAGCGTCCAAGTCATGCCGATGAATATGATGCATTGTTCTTTGCACCAGTGATGCAATTCGATGCACCACGTACAGAGATTACGTTTGCGGCAGATTATCTTGATCTACCAATTCGTCAAGATGAAAATACTTTAGAAGAGTTCTTAAAAGCAGCGCCAGCGCAACTTCTAGTGAAATTCAAAAACACCAACTCTTTGACTTCACGAATTCGTGATGTATTGAAGAGCCAAATCGGTGAAGAAATGCCGACACTGAATGATGTGGCATCAATGTTGTATTTATCTCCTCAAACCTTGCGTCGTCGTTTAGCTGCCGAAGGTAAGAGCTATCAAGGTGTCAAAGATGCGCTGCGTCGTGATGCTGCAATTCACTTATTGTTAACACCGAATCTCACACTTGAAGATGTGGCTCAACAAGTGGGCTTCAGTGAAACCAGCACCTTCCACCGCGCCTTTAAAAAATGGACAGGTGTTACCCCTGGTTTATATCGTCAGTTGCATGGGCATCATTCATAAAAATCAGTACATGGATCGTTTAAGAATATTTAGGCGATCCATTCATTGAATTAAGAAATTCTGCTGCTTCTCTTGGAGAAGTTAATTGAATAAAGCGAATATGTTGATATTCGGGATTTTCCATCATTGCGAGATACTTTTTTCTATTTTTAGCATGATGACTGATCATCCATAAAATAATGGAATCCTTAGAAAGGAAACTGGACTTAAAACTTTCTCGATTATTCGAGTTTGGCCATAATTTTTTCTGTGTCACAGCTCTAGTAATTGCTCGTTTGATTGATCGATAAAGGTTGAATGAAAATGAGTAATCTAACCAAATAATCGTATCAATATATCTAAGCTTCAAATCTTGCGTTCGAGAATAATTACCATCAAGTATCCATCCGCTAGTGGCTTGATCCATTCGATTTTGTAATTTAGAAAAAAATTCATCATCTGGCGTTTCTTGCCAATTATCCAACCAAAACAAATCATCCATTTCGATATGAATCAACCCTAACTTTTTAGCAAGTTGGCGAGCAAAGGTCGTTTTTCCAGAAGCTGATGTTCCGACAACATTAATAAATTTCATCAGGATAATTTTGTTGAATTATGACCATATATTTTACTAAATATTTCATCTTTTCAACAGTCAACTGAATTGGCGAAAAACATCAAACCTGCCAATGTTTATCATCATTGCACTACCTCTTAAATTGAGTACACTCGAAGCACAATGATTTTAATTTAAGGCAATACAAGGAACAGCTATGAGCGAGGCCTATATTATTGATGCCATTCGCACACCACGCGGAAAAGGAAAAAAAGACGGCTCATTACATGAAGTAAAACCAATTACTTTACTCACAACATTATTGAATGAATTACAACAACGCCATCAACTCGACACATCTAAAGTCGATGATATCGTTCTCGGTTGTGTGACACCGATTGGTGATCAAGGTGGGGATATTGCCAAAACTGCTGCGATTGCCGCAGGATGGAATGATGATGTTGCAGGTGTACAAATCAACCGTTTCTGTGCTTCTGGCTTAGAAGCAGTAAACTTGGCAGCACAAAAAGTTCGTTCAGGTTGGGAAGATGTTGTGGTTGCTGGCGGTGTTGAATCCATGTCACGTATCCCTATGGGTTCTGATGGTGGTCCATGGGCACTAGATCCTGAAACCAATTTGAAATCGTCTTTTGTTCCACAAGGTGTGGGTGCAGACTTAATCGCAACTTTAGATGGTTATAGCCGCGCAGATGTAGATGCATTTGCGGTCGGTTCGCAACAAAAGGCTGCTGCCGCTCAAGCAAATGGTTATTTCGATAAATCAGTTGTACCTGTGAAAGATCATGCAGGTGTAACAATTTTAGAAAAAGATGAATTTATCAAAGGAAATACCACAGTTGAAGGTTTAGCAAAACTGAATGCTAGCTTTGAAATGATGGGTCAAATGGGCTTCGATGCTGTTGCTTTACAGAAGTATCCTGAAGCGCAAAAGATTAATCACGTTCATCATGCAGGTAACTCATCAGGTATCGTAGATGGTGCTGCGGTGGTGTTATTGGCTTCTGAAAAAGCAGTCAAAGAGCAAGGTTTAAAACCTCGTGCCAAGGTGCTTGCAACTGCATTAGTCGGTACAGATCCAACCATTATGTTGACTGGTCCTGCCCCTGCTGCACGTAAAGCATTAGAAAAAGCAGGCTTGAGCATCGATGATATTGATTTATTTGAAGTAAATGAAGCTTTTGCAGCTGTGGTGATGCGTTTTATTACAGAACTGAAAGTTCCTGCTGAGAAAGTCAACGTCAATGGTGGTGCGATTGCGATGGGACATCCATTGGGGGCAACTGGTGCCATGATTCTAGGAACTTTGCTAGATGAATTAGAGCGTCAAGGTAAAAAACGTGGTCTAGCAACATTATGTGTCGGTGGTGGTATGGGTATCGCTACCATTATCGAGTT
>OBJT01000363.1_pt1 | contig 12060 bp, 12 predicted proteins | sample 1519861 | NCBI WGS metagenome assembly OBJT01 (sample SAMN02401118, study PRJEB22541) | soil metagenome, isolate JX
AAGCTTCTGCGGCAAACTTGACGTATTGCACTGGCAGCGGCTGATCCAGCCCCAGCCGGATGCGCATGTTATCCACCGCTTCCTGCGGCGCTTCCGGCCCCGCCATCAGGCGTGCCGGGTCGCCCGGCAACGCGCGGATGGCGATAAATACGATGATCGACACGCCGAAGATAATCAGCGGCAACGAGAGCACCTTTTTCGCAACGTACGCTTTCATGGATCAGTTCTTCACTGCATCGCGAACCACAATTTGTCCGCCAGGCTGCATGGTGACGCCACTGATATTTTTGCGTGAAGCGTAGAGATCATCCTGATAGAACAGCAGCACCTGCGGAGCCAGTGCGCTGATCTGTTTCTGCGCCTGGAAGTAGAGATCTTTGCGTTTCGCATCGTCGAGCGTGGAGGCGGCGGTATCGATCAGGTCATCGGTTTGTTTATCGCTAAAGAATCCCAGGTTCGCGCCACCCGGCGCAAAGCTTGCACTGTGATACAGCGGACGCAGTTGCAAATCAGAACCGTACAAACCGGATGACCAGGACGCCAGTACCGCATCAGTGTCCTGCTGCGCCTTCTCTTTGGCGTCAGCAAAAGCGGCTTTGGTCCAGACACCGCTCTCCATTTGACGCACATTCAGTTTTACGCCAATTTTGCCCCATAGCCCCTGTAACACTTGAGCCGTTCGAGCGTCCGGTGCTTGCACCGCAATCGACATACTAAAGCCTTCGGGGTAGCCCGCTGCTTTCAACAACGCTTTGGCTTTTTGCACATCGTAAGGGTAATCGTGCAGATTTTTATCATAGTTAGGATCGACTGGAGCCAGTGAGGAGTTAGCCGGTTGGGCATAACCAAACATGATGGCTTTTACCAGCGCTTGCTGGTCCGTCGCCAGATTCAGTGCCTGACGCACGCGCACATCACTCAGCGCCTTGCTTCGCGTATTAAGATCAACCCAGAAAACAGCAGCGCCTGGTGACTGTTTGAGATTAACGTTGGCGTTATTTTTTAACATGCCAGCGAATTGTGGAGGCACCGGGTTAATAATATCGACCTGGCCGGATTGCAGCGCCATATTCATGACAGAAGGCTCACTGCTCCACGTCCATTTAATTTCATCGGGGCCGCTGGATTTACCCCAATAATCACTGTTCTTTTTCTCCAGTACATATTCACCGGATTTATATTGTTCCAGCTTATACGGCCCGGTACCGTCTGCCTTATTATTGATGCTGCCCGCTTTATCGGCGGTAGGGCTGACCATTAATCCTGGCCCCGATGCCAGCACGGTTAAAAAGGCCGGATTGATTTTTTTCAGCTGGAATTCAACCGTTAAATCATCGGTTTTCTTCACGTCCTGAATAAAGGTACGGACTTTACCGCTACCCGCCAGCCCGCGCTGGGTATCTAAATGACGCTGGAAGTTTTCCACCACGGCATCCGCGTTAAACGGGGTGCCATCATGGAATTTCACGTTGGGGCGCAGCTTAAAGGTCCAGTGCAATCCGCTGCTATCAGCGCTCCACGACAGCGCCAACGCAGGAATAATTTTGCCGTCATCACCCAAACGCGTCAGGCCTTCGTACATCGGGTCCAGCACCGTGCCGGTGAAGGTCGCCGTCTGATTACCCGGATCCATACTGCGCGGTGGTTCGTTCTGCATGATAACCAGCTGGCTCGCCAATGCTGCCGAACTCATCAGCGACGCCACAATACAACCGGCCAGCGTCAGTACCTTGAAATGCTTAAGTTTGCTTTCCATGAAGGCCCTCAATGAATCATTGAAACGTTCGGTGAAATAACCTCGCTATATAAGGCACACTCTATAAACAAAAGCCAAGATGTGAGTTCATATATTTTACTTATAGTTAGATCTAAGTTCAGAAATTTAACTAAATATCGTTGAATTTGTTTTTTAGCCTGATTATTGTCAGGCCATATCGCCAATGCTGTGAGAACTCGAATGCTCAATGCGCACCAGCAACAAATCTTGCGTTTGCTTATTGCCTCGCACGGTATGAGTCGTACCGAAATGGCAGAAAAGATGAAATTGAGCAAAGCCGCCATTAGCACGCTGGTTAAAGAGATGCTGCATGCCGGATTGCTGGAAGAGAGCGTTCCGGAATCCAATGGCCAAGGTCGTCCATCGGTATTATTAAAAATGCGCGCCGATAGCGCTTATTTCCTCGGAGCCTCGCTGCTTGGAGAACACGTCATTTTGGTGTTGATCGACATGCACGGATTGGTGCTGACGAGTACGCAGATGGCCCTCAACCTCGATCCACAGCACCTGAGTGCGTCATTAGCGGCGGCGATCCCCGACTTGATCGCTGCGAAAGGCATTTCAGCCGACCAGCTAATTGGCTTAGGCGTCACGCTTTCCGGCTTTGTGGATGAAAATCAGTCGGTTTGCGTGCAGTCAGCGCTGCTCGGCTGGAAAAATGTGCCGCTGGCCGAGATGCTGAAACAGCAAACTGGCCTCGACGTGTCGCTAGAAAATGATGCCAAAGCCTTGGCCGTCAGCGAGAAAATTTTCGGTGTGGCGAAAAAAGCCCGTAACTTCACCCTGATTTCGCACGGCGATGGCATTGGTTCTGCCCATTTCTTTCAAGGCCAGTTGCATCGCGGCGCTCACGGCGGAGCCGGTGAGATAGCGCACTGCACCATTGAACCCGGCGGGCGTCCTTGCCGCTGCGGCAAACGCGGCTGTTTGGACACCCTCGCCTCGCTCACAGCCATTCGTGAGAGCGTGCGCGATAAGGCGCTGGAGACCCAATCCATCGCAGAACTGGAATCGCTGGCCGTCAAAGGCAACAGTGCGGCGATCGCGATTTTGCATCAGGCGGGGCAGGCGTTGGGCCTGTCCATCGCCAATATCATTCAGATGAACGACCCCGAACTGATTGTCATTGCCCATCAACCCCATGCTTTCGACGGCTTACTCAAAACTGTGGTGATGCAATCCATCGACAGCCATGTACTGCCATCGATTATGGGCAAGACACCGATTTCCACTATCGACATTCATGCTGAGAGCTGGGCGCGCGCCGCGGCGAGCGTGGCAGCATATCGATTTATCATTCAATTACCCGACTAGCGGAGGCTGTATGCGCATTGCTTTTGGTGGCATTCACACGGAGTGCAGTACTTATAACCCGGTGCTGAACTATGCCGACGACTTCCGCATCGTGCGCGGTAACGATCTACTGACCAACCCCTACTTTGCCTTTTTGCAGGATTACGATGCGGAGTTTCTACCGACCTTCCACGCGCGCGCCATCGCCGGTGGTCCGGTGGCGCGGGTCACTTATGATGACTTCAAGCAGGATTTTCTCACCCGTCTGCAAGCACAGCTGCCGGTGGACGGCGTCTACCTCGCGATGCACGGCGCGGTGTACGTGGAAGGGATGGAAGATGCCGAAGGCGACTGGATTACCGCGACCCGCGAACTGGTCGGCCCGGATTGTCCGATCACCGTCAGTTACGATCTGCATGGCAACGTGACGCAGCGCATCATCGATGCCATCGACATGTTCTCCACCTATCGCACGGCTCCGCACATCGATGTGGAAGAGACCATGCGTCGATCCGTGTCGATGTTGGTGAAAAGCCTGCAAACCGGCGTGAAACCCGGTGTGATTTGGGCACCGATTCCGGTGGTGCTGCCCGGTGAGCGCACCAGTACCAAAGATGAACCGGCAAAAAGTTTGTACGCACGTTTGCCGGGTATCAATGAAATCGACCACATTTGGGATGCGTCGCTGATGGTCGGTTATGTCTGGGCCGATGAACCGCGCGCCACGGCGGCAGCGATCATGACCGGTACCGACGCCGATGTGCTCTCCGAACAGGCAGCAAAACTGGCGCTGGCGTATTGGCAGGCGCGGGATGAGTTTGTCTTTGGCTGCGTGACTGGCAGCACCGAAGAGTGCGTGAAAATGGCTATAGCCAGTGAAACCGCACCGGTGATTTTGGCCGATTCGGGCGATAACCCGACCGGTGGCGGCGTGGGCGATCGCGCCAACCTACTGGCCGAACTGATCCGTCAGGATGCGCAGAATGTGATCGTCGCCGGAATTACCGACAAACCTGCCACCGATGCTGCTTTTGCCGCAGGCGTCGGGGCGAAGCTCACGCTCACGATCGGTGCCACGCTCGATCCCGCTGGTGGCAAGGTCACCGCAGAATTTGAAGTGCTGCTGGTGAGTGATGATGCGCGTTCGTTAGCGAAACAGGCACTGCTGAAAACCGGCGCAATAACCGTGGTGGTCGCCGATCGTCGTCGTCCTTATCACAACATCGCTGATTTTGAATTGCTGGGGCTTCATCCCGCGCAGGCAAAAATTGTGGTGGTGAAGTCGGGCTATCTGTCACCGGAACTGGCACCGCTCGCTAATCCTAACCTGATGGCGCTGTCCGAAGGCGTGGTGGATCAGTACGTCGAACGTCTGGAGCGTAAACGTAAACTGCAGCCTGCCTATCCTTTTGATACTGATTTTGAGTTCCTGCCGGTCAGCACTCGCTCGGCGCGTTTTGTGGCGGCCAAATGAATCGCGAGCCAGTTCTGCAGGTAGAAAACCTCACCGTTGCGTTTCGTCACGACGATCAGTGGCGTGAGGTGGTCAGGAACGTTTCACTGACGATCGATGCCGGTGAAACGCTGGCGATTGTTGGAGAATCGGGATCGGGCAAAAGCGTCACCTCGATGGCCATTATGCGCTTGCTGAATATGCGCCACGCACGTGTGACCGGCAAAGTGCTGTTGAACGGCGTTGATCTCCTCAAACTGAGTGAGAAAGCGATGCGGGATATTCGCGGCAATGCAGTGGCGATGATTTTTCAGGAACCGATGACCAGCCTCAACCCATCGTTCACCATTGGCCATCAGATTGCTGAAGCCTTGATCAATCACCGTAGCATCAGTAAGCGCGCGGCGCGTGAAGAGACCATTAAGCTGCTGGAAAAAGTCCGCATTCCCAACGCGGCTAAACGTTTCGATGATTATCCGCATCATTTTTCCGGTGGCATGCGCCAGCGTGTGATGATCGCCATGGCGCTGGCGCTCCGACCAAAACTGCTGATTACCGATGAGCCCACCACGGCGCTGGATGTCACCATTCAGGGTCAGATTCTTGATCTGATTAAGACGTTGCAGGAAGAAGAAGGCACCGCGGTGCTGTTTATCACCCACGATATGGGCGTGGTGGCGGAAGTCTCGGATCGCACGCTGGTGATGTATCAGGGTGATGTAATGGAAACCGGCACCACAGCGGAAATTTTCTCGGCGCCAGCGGCAGATTATACCCGCACGCTGATCGCTACCGTGCCGCAGCTCGGCGCGATGCGTGGCATTACCGGGCCGCAGAAGTTTGCGCTGAAAGGTGATGTGATGGTGCGGCAACCTGAGCGCCCCGCTTCGCAACAGCCGCTGCTGTCGGTTAAAAAACTCAGTACCCGCTTCAGCATCCATGAAGGTTTGTTCAGTCGTAAGACGGGGGCGGTGCATGCAGTCGAGAACATTTCCTTTGATCTGATGCCCGGCGAAACGCTGTCGCTGGTCGGCGAGTCCGGCTGTGGTAAATCCACTACCGGGCGATCCCTCACCCGCTTAGTGAAAGCCGATGCGGGCGAGGTCACCTTCGATGGTTATGACGTGCTGAATCTGTCCAGCAGCGAACTGCGCAAGTTGCGCTGCGCGATGCAGATGATATTTCAGGATCCGTTCGCCAGCCTTAATCCACGTATGTCGGTGCTGGAAGCACTGACTGAACCATTTTTACAGCATCAACTGGGCAGCAAGCTGGCCGCACAGCAAAAGGCGGCGGGATTGATGGAGCGAGTGGGTTTGTCCGCGATGATGATGAAACGCTATCCTCACGAGTTTTCTGGTGGTCAGCGTCAGCGAATCTGTATTGCGCGTGCGCTGATGCTCGATCCCAAAATGATCATCGCCGACGAATCAGTGTCGGCATTAGATGTGACGGTTAAAGCGCAGATCATCAATCTGCTGCTGGATTTGCAGAACAGCCTTGGCCTGTCGTATCTGTTTATTTCGCATGATATGGCGGTAGTTGAACGCATCAGCCATCGCGTAGCGGTAATGCTGTTAGGTGAAATTGTTGAAATAGGCCCGCGCGCTGCCATCTTTGAAAATCCGCAGCATGACTATACGCGCAAGCTGTTGTCATCGGTGCCGGTGCCTGATCCCGCGCGGCGTCATCTCAAGCGATATGTGGATGCCAGTGAATTGAAAAGCCCGGTGCGCGGGCTGGGATTCGTTCCTGAAACTCGACATTATCGCGAAGTCAGTGCCGGGCATTGGGTGATGGAGAGTTAAAGCAACCGCAGTAATGAAGTAGTCAGTAAAACTGCCCGCACAACGCGGGCTAAATCATGAAGGTGTAACTATCCAAAGCCCTAAACGTCATTGGCAATCCAAGCTTTAACAATGAAGCAAGATATTGCTCCGAGCTGATTGCTGGATTTTTAAGACTTATGCGTTGCTCTTGAATCGCCTTTAAGACCAGCGCTCGATTCAAATCAATCAAATCTAAAATAAATTCATCCGGGTGCATCGCCTCAATTTCCAGCACGTCCAAACTCTCGGCCGGGAAATCTTTTAAATTGAACGTGACGATGACTTCTGCATTGCATTTTATTGCCGCAGCAACCACATGCCTGTCATCTTCATCAGGCAGTGATAACCCGGGAATCAGCGGCTCAAAGCCAGTCACAAGAGCATCAGGAAGCGCTTTATCCATTAGCGCTTCTATACGCTTAACCTTTTCCGAGGTAACTTCAGGCTTATTTCTAAGTAAGTTTCTTTGCCATTCATCATGGATAGTCGCGGTCCACTTCGGCATGTATAAACCACTTAATCCAAGTCGCATGAGCAGGTCACGGAGCATGTTTGGATAAATTACACAGGCATCAAGTACAACCGGATAAGGCGAGTGGTTCATTAGTAAAAACCGAGTTCCTGGCTTAAATCAGCCAACTCCTGCATAGCATGATTACTTTCACTTTCGCGCTGAGCTTTATAGCGCATCAGATCTGCAAAAAGCACACGGCGATGGCGGCCTGTTTTATGGTATGGCAGCTTCCCTTCTTCCAGTAACTTCACCATGTGAGGCCGTGAAACATTGAGAATGTTGGCTGCTTCCTGCGTCGTTAATTCAGCATGAACTGGAACGACCTGCACTGCATTTCCTTCAGCCAGTTCACCCAACACCTTCATTAACAACGTCAAAGCTGAGGTTGGCAACTCGATTTGATGAGTTTCGTCGTTTGCATCCTGAATTGATATGATTTGCGTTTCCAGCTTTGTAGAGAGAACAGTAGCCAGTTCTCTTTGTCCACGCAAAGCGACCTCAATTTCCTTCTGAGCCGGAAGGCTTACATTGTCCAGAATTGAGTTTGTCATGCGTTTTTCCAGTTTCTTAGTTCGTGAATTTCAGCGTTCAACTTTCATCTTGTATCATTGCTGACGTCAGCGTTCTAATACTAAACGAAACAGACGAAACAGGCAACAAACGAAATAAACGAAACACCACCATTTAATTACGAAGAGTAACCCTCACAAACCGGGCTTACAGCCCTCCCGGTTTGCATTACCACGGTTTTATCAGAAACTACCCACTCCATTTTTCTTCGTGCCTGTGCCGTGCACTATATTAACCGCAGTAAACGCGCCGGGTTTCCGGCGTAAATACCCTTCTGCGTGATGTCTTTCGTTACCACGCTGCCCGCGCCGATGACCGCGCCATCGCAGATGCTGACCGCCAAAATGCTCGCGCCACTGCCGATTGAGACGTTGTTACCCAGCGTGATGCGTGCCCAGCTTTCTCGATCGGCATTGGGTTTGCCGTCACGAAACATATCGTTGGCAAACATCACGCCATGGCCAACAAAACAGTCTGCACCGATGCTGACGTATTCACAGATAAAAGTGTGCGACTGTACCTTCGTGCCGCGCCCAATTACCGTGTGTGCCTGTATTTCGACAAAAGGCCCGATAAAGACATCATCTTGTAGGGTACAGCCATAGAGATTTACGGGCTGATAGAGCGTGACATTGCTACCCATTTTGACGTTATTTACCGCCACTTCACGTAGGTTTGGCTGCATGGATGGTCCCTAATCCAAGTGAGTTTAAAGGCGTACCCCGCAAAACATGCATTATTTCGTAGGATTGCCATTGATGAACTTAGCCCCAAAATCGCACACTCTCCCACTTCATTTCAAATCTGATGGAATCATCTCTAACTCAAACATCTTGCCGCCGCTAAAACTCCAATCTTCAGCATGCGTTTGCTGGATGATAATCATTAAATCATCAGGATTAAGGTTCAGTTGCCGTTTTAATCTTTCACTTAAACGTTGATAGGTCAGACGTTTCTGCTCCGTCGTCCTTGCCTTACCAGCAACAATATGCAGCAGCACATAACGCTCACTGCGACCACCACTGAGGTAATGCGTGTCATAAATTAGGCGCTGTGCAGGTAATACGTCTATCACCTGAAAACGGTCACGCGGCGGCACACTGAATTCCGCCACAAGCACCTCATGCAGCGTGTCTGATAAAGTTTTCAGTTCGGATTCACTCCAACCCTCGCGTACCGTAATGCGTGTAAAAGGCATTAGATTGCCTCCTGTTCAAGTACAGTGAGCGCACTGACTGCAGCAGGCCAACCCGCATAAAACGCCAGATGCGTGAACAGTTCGACTATCTCATCACGTTTGATACCGTTGTGCGTTGCAAAGTGTAGATGCCAGGGCAACTGCTGATCGCGGCCCAGCGCAGCTAACGTCGCCAGCGTAACCAAACTACGCTCGCGCGAGGTTAATGTGCTGCGCTGCCAGATATCACCAAACAGCACCTGCTGCGTGAGCTCTGCTAATTTTGGTGCAACGCGCTGCAATGATTCCCGATCTAATGGCTGACTCATAATTGACTCCTGCAATGAATATGCAGGCATTGTGTTGTACTGTTACAATCCTGAAAATTGGATTTTTTGGTAATAACAATCCTGATTTTAAGGATCATCATGGAAAAGCTCCCGGTATCGCTCGACAACGATGCGCTGCGCAGTTTTGTATTGGGTATTGAATGCGGCAGTTTTGCTTTAGCCGCACAGCGATTGTGCCGATCCACTTCAGCCGTCAGTGCCCAGTTAAAAAAGCTGGAACAGCAGTGCGGAACACCCTTGGTCGCCAAACAGGGGCGCCATTTGGTGCCGACCGAAGGGGGTGAGATCCTGCTCAGCTATGCCCGACGCATGCTCGCGTTGAACGATGAAGCCTGGCAAGCGGTACGGGGTGAATTGCTGCAAGGTGATGTGCGCATCGGCATGCAGGAAGATTTTGGCGAGTCGCTGATGCCCAGCATTCTTGGACCTTTTAGCCGTCAACATCCTGGCGTACGTATCAACGCGCGGGTTGATCGCAATCAACCTCTCTTGCAGGCGATGGCGGAGAAAAATCTCGATATGGCTTTGCTCTGGCAAGGCGACCATTTTCCCTCGCAAAGCCAGTTGTTGGGACAAACGGCATTGACCTGGATTGGCGCAGAAGCCTTGGATATCACAGATTATCTTGTAGGTGGTGAGCCGATGCCTTTAGTGATGTTCGAGGCACCTTGTCTGATGCGTACACGTGCCATTGGCATTCTGGAACAGGCTGGCATCGCCTGGCGGGTAGTCTTCACCAGTCATAGCCTCAGTGGGATATGGGCGGCAGTGCAAGCCGGGCTGGGCGTGACTTTGCGCAGTTATATTGGATTACCTCCCAACCTGCGCTCACTCAGCGCAGCGTTGCCATCACCGGGTCATATGGGCATTGCATTGTTACAACAGCAATCTAAGGACGCGGCTCAACAGATGTTGGCACAGCTTACTCGCCATGCCGTAAACGACTATCTTCAACCCCGTTAAGGACAGACGATGACGCAACTCAATCAATACGGTCAGCCAGTGGGTTTTGCTCTGCCTGATTGGCAACCGCTGGCCCCGCCTGCGGCTGTCAGGTTAACAGGCCGATTCTGTTCACTTGAACCATTACGCATTGAGCACAGCAACGCATTATTGAGCGCCTTCTCACTCGCACCAGACGATCGCGACTGGACATGGCTGGGTGCTGCCAAACCCACCTCGCTGACAGAGATGGAACAGTGGGTTAACGGGAAATGCCGCGACAACGGGTTGGTGAGCTATGCGGTGATCGACCAGCGTAGCCAACAAGCGGTAGGTGCCGTATGTTTCGCCAATATCGACAGCCAAAATGGTGCGATTGAAATTGGGCATGTGACGTGGTCACCGCTGATGCAGCGCAACGTGCTGGGCAGCGAAGCGATCTTCCTGCTATTGCAGCAGGCCTTCCAGCTCGGTTATCGCCGCGTTGCCTGGCGCTGCGATTCCACCAACTTCGCTTCACGTCGCGCTGCAGAACGCCTCGGCTTCACGTTTGAAGGATGCTTCCGTCAGGCGATGACGCGCAAACAACGCAATCGCGATACCGATTGGTTATCGATAATTGACAGCGAATGGTCGCACATTCGGCAGGCATTAACAGCGTGGTTGTCGCCACAGAATATGGATAACAGCGGGCGCGAACAGCTGAAATTACGCGCTTACTTTGCGGGTGGACCAAACACTACTCCTCTGGAATGAAGCTGGATGGCGCTACTTCATCAGCACCTGAAACTGCGGGTTAAACTCATCAAAGATCGGCAGCGCTGCTGCGCCAAGTGCCGCGGTGTCACTGCCCGTGAGCCCGATTTTCAAGCGTGTTCCGGTGAGATAACGTCCGCGCACCGACTGATAGAGCGGGGGCAAACGCTGAATGATTTTATCCAGCAACGCGGCTGGCATCATGCCACCGATAATCACGCTCTCCGCATCGAAAATACTCTCTAACATGCTGATGGCCTGACGCAGCGGCGTCAGCATGGTGTCGACCCAACGATCAAACAGTGCAGGATCGACCTCCAGCAGATCTTCTGGTAACGCCGTCATCGGATCCAACCCGCAGAATTCATACGCGGCTTGCAACGAGACGTAACGTTCAAGACAACCCTTGTTGCCGCAATAACACTCGCGTCCGCCTGGCTCGATCACCGCGTGACCGATTTCACCAGCGTTATGCGCATGGCCGCTGTAGACATGGCCATCCATAATGATGCCCGCCCCTAAGCCGGTGCCGATGTACAGGTAGATAAAGGAGTTAAGATGGCGAGCCACCCCATGAAAGCGTTCACCAATCGCCGCCACAGTGGCATCGTTCTCCAGAGTGACCGGTACATGACTCAGTTCAGCCAGCCGTGCCGCAATATCCACCTGTTCCCAACCGTGCAAGGTCGTCGGTCCAACCGAGGAGATGCCCTCCACACCAAAGGGGCCGGGCATCACCACACCCATCCCCAACACCTTCTTCCAGTTCGTCCCGAGTTGCGTTTTGATCTCGGTTAACACCTCAGCAATGCGCGCTAAGGTGGCATCCGGCTGGGGCTTTTGCACCAGAATAAGGCGACGGAAGTGAATTTCACCGGTGAGATCCACCAGCACAATCAGCAGTGTTTGATGATCAAGATGAATGCCAATGGAGTAAGCACTGGCCGGATTGAGCGCCACCGGGATCGCTGGTTGTCCTCGTCCCTGCTTGCGCGGTTGGCGGCTGGTGAGCAGTTCTGCCTCTTCCAGTTCAGCGACAATATTGGAAACGGTTTGTGGTGTCAGGGCGGTGAGACGCGCCAGCTCGGCCCGCGTCAGCTCGCCATGCAGACGAATCGCTTCAATGATCACACGACGGTTGTGCGCGCGTGCGTGCTCCAGATTGGTTCCCGATGTTTTCATCCTGCTTCCCTCTCTCCACGCTCGCGACTGACCGCGTCACAATATCTATGATCGGCGGCACATTTTACAACCTGTTTACCTGACAGCGGCAAAATTCTGTGCAAAGTAGTGTCCAGCGGCAAACGAGATTTATGCCCTGGCACGTCAATTGCTTTAGCTTACTGATGTCAGCCGCAGCAATCTGACAACCTGTGCGCGTTATTAAATCAATCAAATT
>OBJT01000364.1_pt1 | contig 12044 bp, 13 predicted proteins | sample 1519861 | NCBI WGS metagenome assembly OBJT01 (sample SAMN02401118, study PRJEB22541) | soil metagenome, isolate JX
AAAGATTTGATTATTTTATTCTACATATCAAAAAAAACAGCAAGACTGAGCTTGCTGTTTTTAACGATTTGACCAATTTAGAAATGATATTTGATCAAAGCGCTAACGTTGTTTTCGTCGCTGCCTTTGATACCAAATTTATTATTCCAAACTGAATGCTCGACACCTAAATATAAGCGTGTTTCAGGCGAAATGTGTTTACCCACATTCCATTTGTACTGTGTAGTCCAGTTGAGTTCACTGGCGTGATCTTTTTCAGCTGTTGACCAGTCAAGGAAGCCATCGACTAAGAACTCTTCAGTTGAGAGTTTAAATGGCAATGCATAGACAAAAGTAAGCTGGTAGTCATCAGCTGTTTTCTCATTGTTTGCACGGTAGAAATTGATATTTGCATATTGGAAATATGGAAGATCAAGATCAAAGCCTACGCCATATAAGAAGTTATCAAAACTAGAGAAATCATCATTGTTGCTTTCCCATGTTGTTGAAATCAATACGTCTTTGACTGGACCGAAAGCTAATTTTTGACCAGAAATTTCACCTAGACTAAAACGCGGTGAAAGCTCGAAATAAGTGCTTTTATGGTCGTCACTACCACGCATACGATCCATGAAGAAAAATACATCGGCATATTTTACTTTTGCTGCGTATTCAACCGTTAAAGTTGTTTGCTTTTCATCAACAACTTCATAGTTTTCGCCGTATAAACCAGTGAGGCTAAAATCTTGCCAGATCGGTTTTGCTTGAGTAAAAGCTGCTGTAGATACCAATAAACATGTTGCCGCAAGTTGTTTCAATTGCATTTAAAAAATCCCCCCTGAAAGGCGTGTAAAGCATACAAGGAATCAAGCAAAAATAAAGCCAAATTTGACCAAATGCTCAAAAGAATTGTAGTGCTGAAAATCAAAGGGAGTTGCATGTCATTTAACTATTTTTTGCTCAAGTTTTAATAAAAATGTCAAAAATCAGCTTGCATATTTTTCATTATGGACGGATATTGGAATCATAGAAGATCTTCTTTCATACTGAAAAGCAACACATGTAAAGCAAGGAGACGACAAGCATTTACATAAACAAAATATACAACTGCGTTGAATGAATGCATGCTCAAAAGTGTGCTCAATAAGATAATTTTGTAGAACCGTCTCACAGAAAAGAGAGGAAGATATTTATGAATATTGAAATCCGTACAGATAAAAACATTCAAGGTAGTGAACGTTTAATTAGTTATGTTCGTGAAGAGCTGACACAAGAATTCCAACGTTATAGCGAGCGTATTACACACTTTTCGGTTCATATTAGTGATGAAAATGGGGACAAAACGGGCGAACATGACAAACGTTGTATGATCGAAGCCCGTCCAGCAGGGATGAAGCCTGTTGCGGTAACACACAAAGCTGCAAATATTGATCATTCTATTCATGGTGCGATTGATAAATTAAAACGTAGTCTGGAACATCTCTATGAGAAAAAAGATCATCATCGAGGTGGTTTACCTGAATTTGTTGACGTAGATGATGAAGCATCTTCGTAACAACTTAGAAAAAGCCCAGAAGTTGGGCTTTTTTTTTGCCTGTATCAAATTTATACATGATTTTTAGATCGTTTTATAAAAACCTGTCGGGATATTCGGCATAATAGAACCATTAAATATATTGTGAGAATTGGTCATGTTAAGCAATCAGCAGCAGGCCTTGGTGCAAGCCATACAACAACTCGATTTAGACCAAGTGCGATTTTTACTGGCTGAGGGACTCGACCCAAATTTTATCGATCCTGAACAAGGACCACCCGTTTCGGTGATATGTGATGGATTATTTACATGGTGGGAAACCATCTGTGAAGCATATGAAGCTAATCAACCACTGACTGAAACTGAAAAACAACAACAACTTCAAGTCTACTTAGATATTTTAGATGCGCTGATTCAAGCCAAAGCGAATTTACATCTTTGGGATGCGGAAGAGTTTTATGGACCATTGTGGGATGCCGCAAGTTCAGCATGTGCACCAGTGGTCAAGCGTTTACTAGATGAAAAAGTTGACCCAAATACGCGTGATGAAGAGGGCCTTACGATTTTATCCTCGATTAGTCAGCTTTTCTTTGATTGTGATTTTGATGAGATCGACTGGTCACAAGCGTTGGCAGAGGAACGTGCAACACTTGAATTGTTACGGGAACATGGTGCAAAAATGTCAAAAGAGCTAGCAACTTGAGTTTAGCCGATTGAATAAAAGGGGATAATGATGAAACAACGTCAAACATTAAGCTTGATCGCGCTATCAATGCTAGCAAGTTCAGTCTTTGCGAATGAATTTTCTTTTGATCGTCCTGGTGCTGGCATAGGTACAGGCATTACACCAGTTGGTCAACTGGCTTGGGAACAAGGTCTGCCAACCGCAAGTTATCAGCAACAAACAATTGATGGGGTAAAGGAAAAAACTTTAACCTTAAATGGCGATATGTTGTTACGTACAGGTTTGGCGAAAGGGTTAGAGCTTCAGTTGGGTTGGCAAGGTCCTGTTTGGCAGCAACACAAGCGTGCCGGTGCAACTAAAGAAAACAATGGTTTAGGTGATGTCAGCATCGGTTTGAAAAAAGCGATTAATTTAAAAGATGACCGTCTGAGCATGGCATTGTTAGCTGAAGCGATTCTTGCGACAGGAAATGATGAGTTTACTGCCCATGATGATATCTATAGCCTCACTTCGGCGGTGGCTTATGAGTTTAGTGACCTCATTGGTACCTCGATTACTATGCGTTACGAAGCGCAAAACAGCAATTGGGCTGTGACTGCCATTCCAACTATTGATTATAAAATTGCTGGGAAGCTGTCTGGATACTCAGAGTTTATTTATCGCAAAGCAGAAAGCCAAGACTATGAATATGGTTTGGGGACAGGTCTGGTCTATGCGGTAAACAATCGTATGCAGCTCGATGCCAGTGTGGGTGTCGATTTAGAAGGTAATGCACGAAGCTATAACGGCGGTTTAGGCGTTTCCGTTTTATTTTAATCCATGTCACTTCTCAATCTCCCGTGAATCCCTGCATTTCTCATCGGGAGTATTGGGTTGATAAAAGAGAAATCTGAATGAAAATCTATGTTCAGGGTGGCTACAGTAGCGAACTGGTGCGTTACTTTCTTGGTAGTTTACTGTTGTTATGTGGGAGTTTTACCCACGCCCAAGAGAATCTTTCCGCGCAACTGTTAAATCCTGAGGATGCATTTGTATTTTCCGTAGAATCTTCTCGTGCAGATCAAGCACGATTACACTGGGAAATTCAACCAGATTATTATTTATATCAGCATAAGTTTGAGGTGAAACAAGGCAATCAGCCTGTTGCTTTAAACTTACCTCAGGCGAAGGACCAATATGATGAAAATTATGGTCATAGCCAAGTGTACTATGATGAGCTTGCATTTGAGATTCCTACACAAGCATCTCAACACTATCAAGTGACATGGCAGGGATGTGCCAAAGATCGTATTTGTTATCCGCCACAAACAATCGCATTTGATACGGATGCCAATGGTCTTGTAAATACACAAAACCTCAGTCCAAACGCACAAAAGCGCTTTCTTGATGTCGCTCGCTCTGCCAATGCAATCAATACGCAACGACCAGATTTGGCAGATATTTCTGATCAAGAGCAAGCATCTGCAATAAGTTCATCCAATGCGGCAGGGCAAATGGCACAAGACCAAAAATGGTCGAGTCGTTTAGCACAGCATTCATTGTTGTATAGCATTCTTTTATTTTTAGGCTTAGGTATTTTACTGGCCTTTACACCTTGCTCACTCCCCATGCTACCGATTTTGACGTCACTTATTGTGCGTGAAAATAAAGGGGTTAAAGCTTGGGCAATAGCGCTGACTTTTGTAGTCAGTATGGCAATGATCTATGCTCTACTGGGGCTTATTGCTTCCGCTGCTGGGTTGAATTTCCAACGTTGGTTACAACAACCTGCCACCTTGATCGCATTTAGTCTGTTATTTGTGGTGTTTGCTTTAAATCTGTTTGGTTTGTTTGAATTGAAAATGCCACAGAAATGGGTAAATCGACTGGATCATCTGCAAGCCTCACAAAAAGGTGGGACGCTGGTCGGTGCGAGTGTCATGGGCATGATTTCGGCGTTATTGGTTGGCCCTTGCATGACAGCTCCTCTTGCAGGTGTGTTGTTATTTATTTCGCAAACACAGAACCAATGGCAAGGTGCATTATTGCTATTTACCTTGGGCTTTGGGATGGGGATACCACTGTTATTGGCTACAGTTTTAGGTGCACGAGTGTTGCCAAAAGCAGGGGAGTGGATGCATCAAATTAAGGTGATTTTTGCCTTTTTAATGTTGGCTTTGAGTCTTTATTTTATTCGTCCATTATTACCTGAGTTGGCATTACAAATTCTCAGTCTAATCCTTGGTTTAGCATTTATTATTTATGCCGCCTCTCGTTTGTTGGCACAGAACAGTAAACTGAAATGGATTTATATTGTCTTATTGATGATCACGACACCTTGGCTTGTATTCAATCAATATCAACATATTCAAAATTTAAATTCAGTTCAGGCAGACAAACTAGCTGAATGGCATGTCGCCAAAACAGCGGATGAGTTTCAACATATTCTTGCCAATGCACCGAAAGATCGTGGGATTGTTATTGATGTATATGCTGATTGGTGTGTGGCATGTCAACCTATTGAACATCGTATTTTAAAAGATGCAGAAGTGCAGCAAGCTTTAGCGCCGTATTATTTAATTAAGTTGGATTTGAGTCAGTATGATGCTTCTCATCAAGCTTTGTTAAAGCAATGGGATATTTTAGGTCCACCCACTTATTTATTCTTAAACGCGCAACAACAAGAGCTCCGTTCATTACGTTTAACGGGTGCATTTAAAAAAACGGAGTTACTCCAACAACTGGCTTTATTTGAGGGGAAATCATAACGATGTATACGCTCTTTATTGGTAATAAAAATTACTCAACATGGTCAATGCGTCCTTGGATTTTATTAAAACAAGCAGGCATTGATTTTCATGAGCATTTAATTCAATTTGATAGCTTTGAACCAGACAGCCAGTTTAAGACAGAAATCTTAAAGCTCAATCCAACAGGAAAAGTACCTACTCTAGTTGATGCAGATATTACGGTTTGGGATAGTTTAGCAATTTGTGAATATGTAGCTGAGCAGCACCCTGAAAAAAAACTGTTGCCGCAAGATCAGAAATTACGTGCTAGAGCGCGTTGCATTAGCGCTGAAATGCATAGCAGTTTTCAAAACTTACGTAATCTTTGCCCGATGAATATTGAAGCTGATCTGACCCATATTGGTGAGCAATTGTGGGCTGAGCATGAGCAGTTGCGCGCTGAAGTTGCACGAATTGATCAGATCTGGTCAGAGCGTCCAAGTGAAGACAGCTTTTTATGTGGTGAGTTTAGTATCGCTGATGCATTTTATGCACCTGTAGTCATGCGCTTTGTGTGTTTCAAGCTCCCTGTCTCTGCATCAAGCCAAGCTTATATGCAAAAAATCTTGGCCTTGCCATCGGTTCAACAGTGGATTGCTGACGCGAAGCAAGAACAAATGTTTGTTCCTTTTGATGAGCCGTACCGCCAAAATCGTGACGTATATCTGCGGGATTAAATGACTGAGAATGTCGTGCAGAAGGTAATTTCCCTTCTGCATTACTCTGCTAAAAGATCTCCAAAAATCTGAATATTATTTCTTCCTGATGCTTTCACGGCATAAAGTGCTTGATCGGCCTGACTGACAACTAAGTGTGGCTCATTCGCATTGAGCGAGCTACTGATCCCAAAACTCGCACTAACAGAAAACTGCTGCTGATCTTCGGAAATAAAACACATATCAGCAATCGCTAATCGACAGCGCTCGGCCACATTTTTTGCCTGAGCTGAGGTGGTATTGGGAAGTAATAAAATAAATTCTTCACCGCCAAAACGACCGATCATGTCTTGATCACGGACATTATTAGAAAGACATTTTGCCACATGAACCAAGACTTGATCGCCCATGCTATGACCAAATTCATCATTAATACTTTTGAAATGATCTAAGTCCAGTAACACCACAGAATAAAAAGGGGTTGACTGTTTGTTGAGCTTTTCCAAATGATTGCTAATACTGCGTCGATTCATAACATTGGTAAGAGGATCAAGGCGACTAAGTGCTTGAATGGCAGTTTCGCGAGTACGCCATTGGGTCAGTAAGATCTCAAATAAGAATAAACAAGCGATTAAAATAGGCAGCAGGAAAAACAACATGCTCCCCACCCAAAATGGGTGCATCTCGGCTTGATTCAAAATCTTTGGATTAAACAATGGTGCGTACTGGAGCACACCATATAAACTTAAAATATTGCAGAATAACAGCGCAATTGTTGCAGGAATAAGTGCACAGTAAATCATTTTACGATTAAATAGGACTAAGCCAACAGCGACGACACTGACATAAACCACCATCGTGGCAGGGCTAAAGCTTCCAATTAAATAGCTGGTATGACACAGCAGTGCTGTAAACAATTGGACGGTTAAGATAGGAATAACTTCTGACGCCCAAGCCCGATCTTTAAAAAGATAACAGGGAACAATCAGGCCCAAAAAAACAAAAAACATAATCAAATTGGTCCAAAGTTTAGACCAAATCAACGGTAAATTGACCCATTGCCATGTCACTGGATTGAGTAAGACCAGTACATCCCAAACGATCCCGAAAAGGGTCATAAAGGCAGCAAGGATCAGTAGCAGAATCGACTTCTTTAACATGTTCCAGTTGATCAGTGGTTCATGTTCCCAAAGCTGTGAGAAACTCCATTTCTCTCGATTCGCTGTCCTCTTAAAATGAACCTTCATGATTGACATGCATCCTTTATGCAATGAGATTCCTAAGAAACTTTATAAATGTAAATTTGACATCAAAATGTTGATCAAATGCGTATATAACTAACAATAGCATCTTTGGAATGCGAAGAAAGTCTGCTTCTAAGCTTTGAGTGCAAATCAGAACGGGAAAAATTTTTAGAAAAATAGAGTATGATCTAAATAATCGATCAATTTTATTTTATGATGACAAAAATAAATTAAGTATGACAATGGTCAGCCATAGCTGACCATTTTTCACACAAAACCCAAAGGACTCAGTCACGATCAATCCGTTGTGCAAAAGTTGCAATATCTGCCAATGCTTGTTTTGCTTCTGGAAACCAAGCGTTGAACATTTGAAAATTATGCCACATGCCCGTATAGAGTTTGAAAATCACTTGAACATCGGCTTGCTCTGCTTTTTCGCGGAAACGCTTGGAATCATCTAATAAAATCTCTTTAGATCCGACTTGAACCAATGTTGGAGGTAAGCCTGTTAAATCATCAAATAAAGGAGAGACACGAGGATCATCAGCTTGAATATCCGCGGTCAAATAATGATTAATTCCTGCTTGTAAGGCTTCTATCGACAGTAATGCATCGTGTTTTTGATTAAAGCGTAACGATTCACTGGTGAGGGTTAAATCCAAATAAGGAGACATTAAAATCAAGCCACTTGGCATCAGTTCAGGTTGTTGCTTTAAACGTAAGCACAGCGCGAGTGCAAGATTCGCCCCACAAGAATCACCTGAAATAATAATATCTTTAGGTTTAATCCCTTGCACCAGTAACGCTTGGTAAACATCAAAAATCGCATCAATCGCTTCAGGAAAAGGATGTTCTGGCGCTAATGGATAATCAATATGGATGACTTGCATTTGGGTACTGTCAGCGATATCGGTCATCAATGCCCGATGTGTATTGAGGCTACCTAAGAAAAATGCGCCGCCATGAATATGGAAAATTAACTGTGTTGCTGTTGCTTTGGTTTTGATTTCCTCACCACGTACGCCAGCCAAACGTAGAGGACGGATTCGCGCGTTTGGGTTTTGTGGGAATAAGCGACACAGTTGGTCTAATAGCGGACGTAAAGCATTCGGTGCTAAATTGAATTGACTTGGTGTCCGGATGGTCGCTTTGAGTAGGGATTCAGTAAAATAATATTTCCAAACAGTACCAAATTTCATAATTTTTCCATATTGTTAGAGCAGTATACAACTAAGAGAGTATTTGATTTTAAGACCTATACAATGGCGTTCTGTACGGTGTTTTGCACCTGATCAGGTTGTACCTAATAGTCACAATCAAGAATTGCAATATTGATGGAAGTTTTCAATACTCTTAGTCTTAAAAGACCCATTAAGGATATTACAAAAATGAAGAAAATTGCTTTAGCACTAGGATTGTTTAGTTTGACAGCATTTGCCAATGCAGCGGACGCATTACACGGTAGCGTGTGGCAAACGATTGACGATGAAACCAAGCAACCCAAAGCGATCGTCAAGTTTACTGAACAAAAGGACGGTTCATTATCTGCTTCTATTCAGAAGTTTTTAGTTCCAGGTCAAGAAAGTGTTTGTACGAAATGTGAAGGTACATTTCGTAACAAGTCATTGAATGGTGTGACCATCGTACGCAACTTAAAGAATGTTGGTGGCGTAAATTATGATGGTGGTTCTATTGTTGATCCAAAAAATGGTAAGACCTATAAGCTTAAAGCAGAACTTACTGATGGTGGTCAAAAGCTGAAATTACGTGGCTATATTGGTGTTGCAGCGCTTGGTCGTAACCAAACTTGGGTTCGTACAAACTAAGTAATGCCTGAGTGATAAAAAAACCGAGTCTTATGACTCGGTTCTTTTGTTTATGAAACAATATCAAGCAGAGAGGTCTTGATATGTGGTTTCATCAAAGCCAATCACAAATCCTTGTGGCGTTTGTAATACTGGGCGTTTAATCAAGCTGGGTTGAGCGATCAGGGTTTCAATCAAATTCTGTTCATTACTGGTGGCGTGTGCTTGTTCATCCGCCGTGAGTTTACGCCATGTAGTACCTTTTTTATTAAGGACTTTATCTGCACCGATTTCCTTTAACCAAATCTCTAAAGTTTCAGCATCAATACCTTGTTTTTTATAATCATGAAACTGGTAATCAATACCCTTGGCTTGTAGTGCATCAAACGCTTTTTTCATCGAATTACAATTTTTAATACCGTAAATTTTAAACATGTTTGAAAACCATACATATTAGTCAAAATATTTGAACTAAAGCCTAACGCAAAAAGTGGCGATGTTGCCAATCGATATTGTTTATCAAGTTAATTGAGCTAGTGTATCGAGCAAAAATGAAATGATGAAATTAATCATCTTTATTGAGCAAAAAAAGCTAAAGACAAATTAAAGAAAAAATCGTATATCTAGAAAAGAGAAAACCCGCATTTAATCATCCTGATCATGCGGGTCTCATTTCAACGTCCAATGTCTCATCCTTGCAAATAAACTTAAACTAAGTTTATTTTATCTTCCTACGGCGTCCTATCCCTTTGTGGTCATCCTGACCGCTTCCCTGTGCCGTGGTGCTATAATGCCGTCACAGTTGCTAAATAAAAATACACAAAAAGCGACATATTGTGTAAGCCAAAGAGGCGGTCAAAGTGAACACGTGTTCACTTATTCGTTTATTTTGTAGTCAATAATCACTGGTGCATGGTCACTAAACCATTGTTCTTTATAGACCCACGCATTTGTAGTACGTGCTTTCCAGTCTGGAGAGCAGGCATGGTAGTCGATACGCCAACCGACATTCTTTGCACGCGCTTGACCGCGATTTGACCACCATGAGTACAATTCTGCTTCAGGACGCACTTCACGGAAGGTGTCCACATAGCCTAACTCATCATAAATATGGTCAAGCCATGCACGTTCATGCGGTAACACGCCTGATGACTTCTGGTTACCTGACCAGTTCTTAATATCAATACGCTTGTGTACGATATTGTAGTCACCACACACGATGATTGATTTATTCTCGTCACGCCATTGTTTTAGTATTTTTGCGTATTCTTCGAGAAATATATCTTTACGTGCTTGGGCTTCATCACCACTTGATCCTGAAGGCAAGTATAACGAGGCAATATGAACAGGATGTGACAGTCCTAAATCAAATTCAGCGGTAATAAAACGACCTTGGGAGTCTGCCAGTTCAAAGCCTAAACCATTGGTGACTGAAACAAATGGTAGACGGCTATAGATGGCTGTACCTGCATAACCAGCACGTTCAGCAGGGAATAGGTGTGTGTACCAACCTTCTGGTTTAAATTTATCAGTCCATTGTTCATGAGTGATACGGCTTTCTTGCATACAGACCACATCCGCATCGGACTGTTCTAACCATTCCAAGAGTCCTTTGGTTACGGATGCACGCAGCCCATTCACGTTAATTGAAACGACTCGAAGAATTTTTACATCACTTGGATAGCTATCCTTTGGTATCATACGTCTGTTTAACCTCAATTGAAGAATTTGGAGCACCTTATATGACAACGCCTGTGTCATTTCATCCGCAAGCTTTTATCGAACTCGCATTATCACGTGGTGTGCTTAAATTTGGTGAGTTTACCTTAAAATCAGGTCGTGTCAGTCCTTATTTCTTTAACGCAGGTTTGCTCAATGATGGTGAAGCACTATCGTTATTAGCACAAGGTTATGCGGATAAATTGGTTCAATGTGACAATGTTGAAGTGATTTTTGGTCCAGCGTACAAAGGCATTCCTTTTGTTGCAGCAACAGCAGTGGCATTGTCTCAAGTACATGGCAAGAGCGTTCCTTGGGGTTTTAACCGTAAAGAAGCCAAAGATCATGGTGAAGGTGGTGTGTTGGTTGGTGCATCAGTTGCAGGTCAAAAAGTCTGGATTATTGATGACGTGATCACTGCGGGGACTGCGATTCGTGAAGTTGTGAGCATCTTGAAAAATGCGGGTGCGACGATTGCAGGGGTATTAGTGGCGCTAGATCGTCAGGAACGTGGTCAAGGTGAGCTTTCTGCGATTCAGGAAGTGCAAAAAGAACTCGAAATTCCTGTACATGCTTTGATCACGATGAAGGATTTGATGGATTATTTGGATGCAAAAGGCGAGAAAGAAGCTTTGGCAAATATGCAGGCTTATCGTGAAAAATATGGCATCTAGTTTTAAGTGTAAGAGAAAAGGAAGCGAAGGCTTCCTTTTTTGTTACAAAACAAAGGATTAAAATTGGCTTTTTAATAGAACTTTTCTCATTTTTTCCAATCTTTTTTGTGCAATGTGACTAAAACTATAATTTAGTATCCAATACTGAATGAGTAATGAAATCGTAAGGCTGATCACTAAGATCCAAAGTGGAACTTCGCTTAAGATGGGTTGAATAACTTCAATAAATGAATCAAAACCCATATCTAAAATTGAATAAGCTAATATTAATAGTGTACTGAGGGCGATTGATGAAAAGAAACACCACCAAACAAGTTTTCTTTTTTCAGAATGATCAGGAATACGTTTTTGATCAGTTACAAATTTTGCAGATGTGTAAGCAGCTGCTGCCAAAAGAATGATAATAGAGCTAATCGCCCCAGAAATATCAATAAAAATAGAAATAATGCCCAATAAGATAATCATAAATAGATAACTAGCAGTAAAATTAAGCACATACTTTTTAATCATAATGTCTCTCTAATCGTTTAAAAATATGGTAGTTCCACTTCTTCATTATTTTTTAAGGTACAGTTGTTTTTTTAACCTAGTGATTCAACTTTAAATTTTTTATGTGAATGCTAACCCTTCAGCAGGTGCATAAAATTAGACCCAATTTTCTAACTTTAGACCATCAATACGTTCAAATTCTTTGGTATTGTTCGTGACTAAGACAACATCCAACGCTAAAGCATGGGCAGCTATCAACATATCTAAGTTACCAATAGATTTACCTGCCGATTGAAGATCATGGCGTAATTTAGCGTAATGCCAAATAGCATGCTCATCATAAGCTAAGATGTCTAAAGGTGATAAAAATTTGTTTAGTGCCTGCTTATTGCGTTCAGATCCAGACTTTTCTACACCAAAAGCAAGTTCAGATGCAGTGATACTCGAAATTGCAAGCTGACCAAGTTGATACTGTTTAAATCGGTCAAAGA
>OBJT01000367.1_pt1 | contig 11936 bp, 10 predicted proteins | sample 1519861 | NCBI WGS metagenome assembly OBJT01 (sample SAMN02401118, study PRJEB22541) | soil metagenome, isolate JX
TGTTTAATGTAATTTTATTACATCAGCTTTCGTTGCTATAGTTAATCTGATTTTGAACACTTGATCAAACATGAGACGTTCACTTGTATTCATGACACTCTTGCTAAGTTTGTTCATGTTCCAAAGTATTTGGAACGTGGCGGCAGCGTATTGCGGTCATGAAAGTGCAACTCAGCAGGCTGTTTCGGTTAATCATTTTGGTCATCATGCGTTGGATAACTCTAAAGAGCAACAAAGTTCTTTAGTCGCAGTTCAAGAGGCAGATGCTCCATGGTTGTTGAACGTGCAAGATCATCACGATCATTTGCCAACATGTTTTCATGCAATTGTTATTCAAGAACAACAGCAATTGAAGCAACCAATTCTACGGATACATGAATTAGAACAAAAATATAACTGGTCCAATCATTACCAGTCGCCATATCTAACAAGCTTAAATCCCCCTCCAGTCTTTGCCTCACTATTGGTGGGGTAGTTTCAAAATACTCACCAGAAAGCTCTCTATTTCAATACGTCATTTCACCATTTTGCTAGGTAAATGATTGAAGTAGATCATAAATGAACAATTTTATTCATTTTGTTTGGAGGTCAAATCCTCGAATCAGATGAATCAAAAACATTTAAATTAGGTGAAGATAATGTTGATTCAATTTAATAAAAAACTATGTTTTATGGTGTTATTCCTTTCAGCAAGCTTGGCAAATGCAGATGGAGGTTTGATTTTCTTAGAAAGAAATCTTCAGTCTCAGCAAGAAATGAAAGCAAATGTCGAACATGACATTAAGCACAGCAACACCAAGCATAAGTGTAAATCATCGGGTTAATTTTTTAGGGGACTGCTCGGTAAGTGAGCAGTCCCCGACTGTCAAAATGTATTGATTAGTTTTTGTGAATCTTGCGTTTTTAAAAAGATTTTAGTGCTGAATGGAGAGATGTAATTTTATTACATCAAACTTCCTTGCTATAGTTCAGTTGTGCAATTTTTGACTAAAGAGAAAACTTTGCGTCGATCAAGTATTTTTATAACCGTCTTGCTCAGCCTTTTCATATTCCAAAGCCTTTGGAATGTGGCGGCAGCTTATTGTGGTCATGAAAGTACAACGCAGCAAACTGTTTCTGTTGGTCATTTCGGTCATCATGTACCAGAAAATATAGATGTGACGGAAATATCTGTCTTGAAGGTAAATCAAGATTCAAGTGATTTGCCGATGCCATTAAGTTTGCAAGATCACCATGATCATTTGCCATCCTGTTTTCATGTGGTGGTTACTGAAGCACAGCAACAGCTTGATCATCTTGTTTTGAGTGATCATGAGACAAAACAAAAATATTATTGGTCTAATTCTTATCAGTCTCCGCATCTATCAGGATTAAATCCACCGCCGCTACTAACCCCGCTATAGGTGGGGTAGCCGAAAAATAGCCCACCGCATCTTCTTTTATTTGCGGGGCTTTATATGTCTTTTAATCTATCTCAGCGTATCGGTACGTTGAAAAATCATACGCTCAATCCTGCGATGCATTCCATTGCTTTGAAATATTCGGTATTGGCTTTAATTGCGGTGCTTTCCAGCCAATCCGTTTTGGCGGAATCATTACTAAATGCGAATCAATCATCGATCACTATCGCACACCAAAATGCGAGTTTTGATGGGGTGTTAGCGCGCGTTCGCAACTATCAAAATCAACAATCCAGTTGGCAAACACAGCAACAAATGGCGAGTGTGCAACTTAAGCAAAGTGCTCTGTGGGCCAATCCTAGTCTTTCGGTCGAACAAACAGGCTTGCAAAGTGATCAGGATCGCGAACTTTCCATTGGTATTTCACAACCTTTAGATCTATTTGGGCAGCGAAAGGCCGCGCAAAAGGTCGCAAAGCTTTCTGCTCACCAAGTAGATTTGTCACAGCAGCGTTATAACGCTGAATTGGAATTAATTGTTGAATATGTATGGTCTCAAGTGGCTTTATTGCAATTGGAAAAAACAGCGATTGCTGAGCAATTGCAAGTGAGTCAGCAAAACTTAGACGCAACTGAAAAGCGCTATCAAGCGGGCAGTATCGCTCAGGTTGATGTGGAGCGGGTTCGTATGGCACATCTTGAGAACCAGCGACTTAGCCAACAAGCAGATTTACAGCTCCAAGTTGCGCAAAAACAGTTGGCTGGATTATGGGGGGAAAGCACGCCATCTTTTTCGATTCAGCCCAATGTAAATGAGCTTTGGACGCAGGCAATGACCATTCAAACTGTGTCTGAACAAAATCAGAACCTTTTTGAACAAGGCTTACAGCTCGAAACGCAGCGTCAACAGGCGCATATTGAACAGCTCAAAGCGCAGTCGCGTCCTCAACCAACGATGACTTTGGGGGTAAATCGTACGCGTTCGGCAGACCAAAATACTGAAAGTCAAATTCGATTAGGTGTAGAGATCCCACTCAATATTTTTAATTCACAAAAATATGGAATCCAAATTGCGCAAGCTAAACAGACTTTAATTCAACAACAGCAGCGTTTTTATCGTCAGCAAAATCAGTTGGATATCGATCTTCGCATGACTGAGTTAAAAGCCTTGCAAAGCCAATATCAACAATTGAGTGATCAGCAAATACCGTTAGCGATACAAGTTCAACAAAAAACCTTGCAAGGTTTCCGGTTGGGTAAGTTTTCTGTGACAGATGTTCAGCAAGCCACAATCCAGCTACAAGACGTTCGTTTGCGTAAAGTCCAACTGCTCAAGCAAGCATGGCAACTCAATATCGATGTGCAAACGGCACGTATGGGGCTTTCCTCAGATCAGATCACTGCTAAAGATGCATTGATGCAACTCAACCAACGCATCTGGCAACAAGCAAGTGCTTTCCCAAGCCAAGTCGGAGAATAATGTAATGAAGATGAAATCAAAAATGCCTAAGCAATGGGTTTGGATTGCAGTGATTGTTGTGGTTACGGGGCTGTTGGCAACAATGTTGTTATGGGAAAAAGGCAGCAAAACGCAAGGTGAACAAAGTCACTCACATCAGCAAAATGAGAAAGAGGCACATGCCCATGATGAGGACGAGGAGGAACATGGTACTGAAGAAGGTCTCAGTTTAAGCATAGAACAAATGCAGCAGCATAATGTCAAACTGGCACAAGTGACCGTGGGTGAAGTCAATCAGATTCAAAGTTATCCTGCGAAACTGGTCGTTAACACAGATCGCCAAGCTCATGTATCGCCAAGTTTTGCGGGACGCGTTGAATCGGTTTATGTCGAATTAGGGCAGCAAGTGAAACGTGGTCAAGCATTGGCAAATCTTCTCGTGCCAGATTTGGTCGATCAACAAGCCAACTTGCAAATTGCGCAAACCAATTTGGAACTTGCAAAGCAAGATTATGAGCGTGAACGAAGCTTATGGTCACAAGGAATTTCAGCTAAGCAAGAATACCAACGTGCTTACAATGCCTATCGCCAAGCACAAATCCAAGTTCAAGCTGCACGTTCACGTTTAACGGCTTTTGGCGCTGGTTCAGGGTCGAATGGTCGATATACCTTAACCGCACCCATTAGTGGTGTAATTAGCAATAAAGATATTGTGATTGGAGAAAATGTTCAACTCGCCGACCAATTATTTACCATTGATCAGCTAGATCAGTTGTGGTTGGAATTTGTGTTGCCGACTGTGGCGAATGTCAATGTGCAACCAAATCAACAGATTCGATTTAAGTCACTACAAACAGGCAATATTTTTAATGCTCAAGTACAAAGCCTGACAACAGAAGCTGATGCACAAACAGGTCGTTTACAGGTTCGTGCCAAAGTGCAATCCAATGCGACTGAATTGCGTCCAAATCTCATGGTGAATGTGGAATTGCAATCTGGTTCAACTGCATCGGTGATGCGTGTGAGTGCAGAGGCAATTCAACAAGTTGATGGCAAGCAGGTGGTATTCGTTGCAGAGAAAAATCAGGACAAAGGTTTTGAGTTTAAAGCTGTTCCAGTACAAATTGGGCAGCGAAACATTTCAGAGAAGCAGGATGGTGAGTGGGTTGAAATTAAGCAAGGTTTAAGTGTTGGACAATCCTATATCGCAGCAGGCAGTTTCTTACTGAAATCGGAACTTGAGAAAGGAGAAGCGGAACATGACCACTAATTCTTCTCAGTTACCTAAACCCGAAGGGCTGTTTGATCGTTTGATCCAGTTTGCGATTCGCAATGCCATTTGGGTTATGCTCTTTGTGATGACATGGATTGCCGTTGGTGTCTGGAGTTATCAAAAACTGCCGATTGATGCGGTACCTGATATTACCAATACGCAGGTACAAATTAATACTCAGGCCAATGGTTATACTGCTTTAGAAGTTGAGCAAAGGATTACTTATCCGATTGAAACAGCGATGGCTGGTATTCCAAATCTGGAACAGACGCGCTCAATTTCGCGCTATGGTCTATCCCAAGTGACCATTATTTTTAAAGATGGTACGGATATTTACTGGGCACGACAGTTGATTAATCAGCGTTTGCAGGAGGCTGATGGGCAGTTGCCTGATGCAGTTGATCCTGTGATGTCGCCGATTTCCACAGGACTTGGAGAGATTTACCAATGGGTGATTAAAGCCAAAGCCGATGCCAAAAAAGAGGACGGAACACCCTATACGGCTATGGATTTGAGAGAGATCCAAGATTGGATCGTACGGCCTCAATTACAGCGAGTCAAAGGTGTAGCCGAAATTAATAGTATTGGTGGCTATAACAAAACCTATATTGTTTCTCCCGATTTAAAGCGGTTGCAGCAACTCCAGATTTCCTTAACTGAGTTCCAAACGGCGTTACAGGAAAATAATGAGAACCGTGGTGCTGGCTTTATTGAAGAAAATGGTCAGCAGCTCACAGTACGTGTACCGGGGATGTTGAGTAGCGTTGAAGATATTCAAAATATTACGGTCAGTGTTAAAAATGGTCTACCCATTCGTGTTGCAGATATTGCATCGGTTGCGATTGGACATGATTTACGCACTGGTGCGGCAACCTATAATGGCGAGGAAACCGTTCTTGGCATTGCCATGATGATGATGGGTGAAAATAGCCGTACCGTTGCCCAAGCTGTTGATGCGAAAATCCAAGAAATTCAAATGACCTTGCCAAAAGGTGTTGAGATTGAAACGGTCTATGATCGTACCAGTCTCGTGAATAAAGCCATTAAAACAGTTCAAAAAAACTTAGTAGAAGGTGCGATTCTCGTCATCGTCATTCTATTTATTTTCTTGGGAAATTTCCGAGCAGCACTAATTACAGCCTGTGTTATTCCACTCTCAATGTTATTTACGCTTACAGGAATGGCAGAGCAGAACATCAGTGCCAACTTGATGAGCTTGGGTGCATTGGATTTCGGGATTATCGTCGATGGCGCAGTTGTTATTGTAGAGAACTGTATTCGGCGATTGGCAGAAGCACAGCATCATGCAGGGCGGTTATTAACCCGACAAGAGCGTTTTAAAGAAGTCTTTCTTGCTGCAAAACAGGCACGGAAACCTTTATTGTTTGGGCAAGCCATTATTATGGTGGTGTATTTACCGATTTTCGCTTTAACAGGTGTTGAGGCGAAGATGTTCCATCCAATGGCGATGACCGTAGTCATGGCATTGCTAGGTGCAATGATTTTGTCGGTAACGTTTGTACCAGCCGCGGTTGCGTTATTTGTCACGGGTGAGGTGAAAGAGAAAGAATCGCGTTGGATGCAAGCTTTAAAAGGAAAATATCAACAGCTTTTAGATCTGGCTTATCAGTTTAGGTTGGTCGTGGTGACTTTAGCGATCAGCATTTTGCTGTTGACGGGAATTTTAAGCACCAAGATCGGGAGTGAATTTGCGCCTCAGTTAAGTGAGGGTGATTTTGCCGTGCAGCAAATGCGTTCTCCAAGTACGGGTTTAGAGCAATCTTTGCGGATGCAAGAAACCACTGAAAAGTTGATTTTGAAAAACTTCCCTGAAGTAAAAGCGATTTTTGCACGAACAGGGACGGCTGAGGTGGCAACCGATGTGATGCCACCTAATATTTCAGATGCGGTGATTTTATTAAAGCCGAAAAAGGAATGGGAAAATCCCAAAGAGAGCATTGATGAATTACGTACACGAATGCAAGCCTTTTTGGCAACGATTCCTGGTAATAACAGTGAGTTTTCCCAACCGATTGAATTGCGTTTTAATGAGTTGATCTCAGGCATACGTAGTGATGTTGGTATCAAGGTTTTTGGTGATGATATGGATGTATTGAATACGCAAGCTCAAGCAATTGCACAAAAAGTACAGAATATATCTGGTGCGACAGCGGTAAAAGTCGAACAAACCAGTGGATTACCTGTATTAAATGTGGAGATTAATCACGCTTTGGCTGCGCAGTATGGTTTATCCGTAAGAAGTATTCAGGATGTTGTTGCTGCGAGTGTAGGTGGACAAAATGTTGGGCAAATCTTGCAAGGAGATCGTCGTTTTGATTTTGAAATTCGTTTGCCAGATAACCAACGTACCGCACAAAGCTTGGCACAACTCCCAATCCAGTTACCGAATGGTGGTTTAGTTCAATTGCAAGACGTCGCCAAAGTCGAAACGATTTCTGGTATGAGTCAAGTCGGTCGTGAAAATGGTAAACGTCGAGTCATTGTCACTGCAAATGTGGAAGGACGTGATTTAGGTTCATTTGTGCAAGAGTTACAAGCCACATTAAAACAGCAACCTTTACCCGCGGGCTATTGGCTGGAATACGGTGGGCAGTTTGAAAACTTGGCATCGGCGGCTGCACGTATGCAGATCGTGATTCCATTGGCATTGATTGCGATTTTTACTTTATTGATGGCGGTATTCCATAACTTTAAAGAAAGCTTGCTCGTATTTAGTGGCGTGCCATTTGCCTTGTCTGGTGGACTGGTTGCATTGTGGCTACGAGATATTCCATTGTCGATGTCTGCGGGCGTGGGTTTTATTGCGCTTTCAGGTGTTGCAGTCCTAAATGGTTTGGTGATGCTAAGTTTTATCAAAGAGCTTCGTGAACAATTCGACCTGCATATTGCTACATGGCAAGGCGCGATTTTACGGTTACGCCCTGTTTTGATGACTGCTTTTGTGGCATCACTGGGTTTTATTCCGATGGCGATCGCAACGGGTACAGGTGCTGAAGTTCAGCGTCCTCTGGCAACAGTGGTGATCGGTGGAATTATTTCATCGACCTTACTGACTTTGGTGATCTTGCCTGTGGTCTATCGTTGGATGAATGAGAAAGCGACAAATTAAATGAGTGTGGGTTCATATCTCATCGTATGGTGTCTGAATAGACATTACTCTACTTTTCAGAGATGAAAAGTAGCAAAAATCTTTTGTAGGTCTGACGGCACATCCTTGATGCCGCAGACCTACGGGTGGCATCCATGCCACCGCCACGATAGTAAATTTTGGTTGGAGATGTAGTATTGAAAATTTTGGACAATTTGTTGCACTTCATCAATCATATTTATGCATGATTTGAGATAGTGTAGTTAGAAAGATATTTGAATTTAAACAATTATAAGGAGTCCAACATGAGTGGACATCAAGGTCATGATCACAGCCATGCAGCTGTAACTGAAGGCAATATAAAAAAACTCACAATTGCGCTTATTCTGACATCAACGTTTTTAGTTGTAGAAGTGATTGCAGGTTTAATCACACAAAGTTTAGCGCTGTTGTCCGATGCTGCACATATGTTTACAGATGCTGCTGCACTGGCGATTGCTTTGGCTGCGATCCAAATCGCAAAACGACCAGCAGATAATAAACGCACTTTTGGTTATCAGCGTTTTGAAATTCTCGCGGCATTATTTAATGCTTGTATGCTGTTTTTTGTTGCGATGTATATTTTGTATGAAGCCTATCAGCGTTTTACTCAACCACCTGAAATTAATAGTTTAGGTATGCTGATTGTGGCATCACTGGGTTTAGTGGTGAATCTGATCTCGATGAAAATGTTGATGTCCAGTGCTTCAGAGAGTTTAAATATCAAAGGTGCATATTTAGAAGTGCTCAGTGATGCTTTGGGATCAGTCGGCGTTATTGTGGGTGCAATCGTGATTTATTACACCAATTGGTATTGGGTTGATACAATTATTGCGGTAGCAATTGGATTCTGGGTACTGCCGAGAACATGGATTTTATTGAAGCAGAGTATCAATATCTTATTGGAAGGCGTACCTGAAGAAATCGATATTGAAAAATTAAGGAATGATTTATTGGCATTGGATGGCGTTGAAAGCATTCATCAACTTAAGGTGTGGGCGATTACGTCTAAAAATATTCATCTGACGGTCCATCTATTTGCACCTCATGCCGATCGTAATCAATTACATCGAGCGGCCACGGAAATGCTGGCACATCAACATGAAATCAGGGAAATGACGATACAAATCGAAGATGATGCAGAAATGAATTGTGAGCACACACATCAACATGATGCCAAATCTGATACAGATCATTCACATCAGCATTAAGCTGATGTGAATTTTTGACGGTACTTAGTTGTGCCAGTCATGGCCACAGTCACGGCATTTCCAATGTTTTTGTGCTTGCATGAAAGCTTGCATTGAAATTTTAAAATCTGGTAGATCACGCCAAAATAAACCACCTGCAATCACACAGATCACAAATACTACAATCGTTGTGATTTGAAGTCCTTGACCTGCACCATTACCAAAAATCCACATGGCAATACTAATCAGTACCAAGATCAGTAAAATAAAAATAGCAGGAACCAAAAGAACTAAGCTTTTTGGCACGTTAGGGCGTGGACTATTTGCACCCTGACTAGCAGGCATTATTTTTACGCTTTGACATTTAGGACAACGGTATTGCATAGATTTTTCCTATTGTGTTTTGAGTAGTTTAGCGAAAAAACCGCAAAAGCTAAAATCTAGAAATGTTTAAATCGTCAAATTTAGATGACCGAAAGGGGAGAGAATTGCTCATGTCTTTATTTCACTATTTTAAACCCACTTGCATCTCGTCTAAACATGGTCGCTAATCGACATGAACTCATGCTAAGTTGAAGCTAAATTGGCTGAATAGTGCGCAAGGAAAGGCATGTTACCGACCAAAATTCTCAAATTACGTTTGGCACGGATTGCCAAAGGAAAAGCACATCTTTCCACACAAGACAAACTCATGTTAGTCACTATGGAAAGCCCAGATCTGAGTGCTCATTTTATTTTACGTTTATTTAAAATGTCATTGCCAAAGCAATGGAAATTTAAACATGAGACAGCAGAAGACATCTTTTACTCAACGCAATTGATTGAACTGATCGAGACAGAGTTGATCGCTGCTTATGAAATGCATGCACGGAAATATGCTTGGTATGAACAGTGCTTGATGTATCGCTTGAACTTCGTGGTATTACATCCCACACAGCAGCAAATCAATGCGTATCTACGACAGCTGGATCAGTGCTTAGATCAAGCACCTAAAATTGATTTGTTAAAGTATTTTCAGCAGCATTATCCCAGCACTCAACATGCAATTGCTTTGGCAAAATCTTATGCTGGTGCTGAACAATATACTCAGGCAATCGAACAATATGAATGGGCAATGCAACATGCGACCCAATCCAATGAAGTGGCTTTTTTTGCTTATGTAAATTGTTTGATTCAACGGCAACAACAATATCGAGCTGATGTAAGTGATGTGGCTTATGCGATTGATCTGCTATGTCGCTATAAAAAGCCAATTGATCAAAAAGCCTATCGAAAAACTATTCAAAATGCAGTCACCGCATTTTTACCACCTGCGACTCTCCAAAGCCGCGCTGTAGAAACGCATGTGTTAGCAGATGTTGGACGCAGTTTAAATGCTATAGGCAAATCGATGGGTGGGATATTCGGGAGCAAAAATGTCGATATTCCTTACAGCCAGCAGGTGATCGAAAGTGCGCCCCAGTTATTAATGGATTCACATATTGTAGAAAGTTTAATTCAATCTGATCTCATGCAAGCTGCAATGCAGCGCCTATGTGGATCATCATCAATTGAGCAAACGGTTTCGACACATCTTTTGGGGAATTTATGGCTATTGCTCAGTCAAAACAATCAAGCACTTTCATTAGTCACTCAATCATTACAAAGCAATCAACTACATGAGTTGCTGAATGATCATCAGCTTAAGACAACTTCGTCATTGGAACTTGGTGACATTCAAACTATTCTTGATCAAGGCTTAGTGGCTTATCTAGGCGATGCTCGACTTGATAAGCATCATCCTGAGCGGTCTATATTGTATGCGCAGCGTGATGAGTTGGTTGCGGAAATGATTGGGTTAGCGATTTGGTTTCAACAAACTATTCTTTATCCGTTCGCTGACCAACAAGCTCGACAATTGCAGGAAATGCAAAAACATTTGGGTGAGCAATTGAATGACATGACTTTATCCAGTGGATTATTTGCTTATCAATACGAAAAGCAACAACGAGCACAGGATTTATGTGTTTGGTTACAACGAAAATTGGACAAAGGCACAGAGTTCGAAAAAATACAGGCTGCGTGGGTGAGCTTAAGGGAATTGAAACATTTTCATTTGGATGAGGGAGAAGAAAAGATCGCACAGTTACAGCGAAGTTTAGAACACTATAGACAAATCCGTTTAAAACAGATTGTCATGGTACAACCAACGGTCGCTATATCTCCTGTACAACAGCATGATGACCAGTAGGTAAAATAAAACTCAATGTTGAGTGGTTAAAAACTTGATGTTATGCAACAAAAATAAGCAAATCGCTTTCTGTTGCATGCTAATCTAGAAAGAAAGATTCGAACTGTTCAAAAAGTGAATCGTCACGAATAACAATGAACGAGTAAGAAAGGGAAGAGGGAGAACATCTTGAATCGACAAGATGATAAAAAGGCAATGTTCGATATTATGCCTGCCGACACAGCATCATCTGATGAGAAGCCATCATTGTCACGTCGCCTAATTAATAAAACGCTACAACACGCACAGGATGCTGTAGAGTTTGCCAGTGATACATCTCGTAATATCGCAGAGGTGGCTGATGCAGCATTAGATGCTTTAGATCACGTCACGCATCATACTAAACGTGGTGTAGAGGGGGTACGAAACTCTGTGCGCGGTATGGTGACTGAAACCAGTGAAGCAGCACGTCAAGTTGCATTGAGTATGGCCCGTGCTTCGTTGGGGCGAAGCAGCCTAACCTTGTATCTTCCCGAAATGTTACTCAATAATCAGATTAGAAAGCGGATTGATCGCAGTGAGATCGATGATATTAAAGTCGAGTGTGGAAATGATCGCTTTCACATTGAGTTGGATGGACATTATCATCGTTTCTTGTACCGTTTATCACTTGAGTTTAATGTCTTGGAGTGTCGTATCGGTCAAGAAAAATATCTGCGATTGCGTCAGGTTGACGAACATCTAGATCTACAAGTTCGTCATGGCGGTACACTCACCAACTGGGCAACACGACGAGTTGGTAATATCAGTTTTGATCTGATTAATTCATTACCTATTCCTTTTCTGATCAATCATTTGATTCGTGATGTGCCTGGTATTCAAAAAGAAGGGCATCGCATTTGGTATATCGATCTTGAAGAAGCAGGTTTTATTGACTTTATTAACAATCGTTCATGGATGGTTGATAAGTTATTAAATTTAACCGACTTTAGTATTTTACCTGGTTTGAATATTTTGCAAGAAAGCCGTGAGTTGGTACAGCAGTTGGTTGATCAATTTGAAATTCGTGGGTTGCGTGTTCAATCAGGACGTTTGGAAGTGCAAGTTGGTATTGGTATCGAATAGCAAATACAACATATAGATAGAAAAAGCCACTGTCATGCAGTGGCTTTCTAGAATTTGGCGTCCCTACGGGGATTCGAACCCCGGTTACCGCCGTGAAAGGGCGATGTCCTAGGCCTCTAGACGATAGGGACTT
>OBJT01000368.1_pt1 | contig 11900 bp, 9 predicted proteins | sample 1519861 | NCBI WGS metagenome assembly OBJT01 (sample SAMN02401118, study PRJEB22541) | soil metagenome, isolate JX
GATCTCTAACGGGTGTCTAAACGAAGATGGTGTTCAAAGCAACGGTGACTGCATTTGCAGATGCATCATCCAAGATTGAACATAAAAATCTTCAAGAAAGGGTATCAGTTGACGCTGATGCCCTTTTCTCGTTGGCGTAAATAATTGCAATCATTGTCGTATCTGTCAACTAAACCTCATTGTCCGATAAATAGAGTTGTTTAGATTTAAAGACCCTCACACAAAAAAGGCGCTCTTTTAAGAACGCCAACCGACTCTACGTTGCCACTCTAAGTTGGCTAACTTTTCTTTTTGACTCGTCTTGACTGGCGATATTGGTCTACCACAACGGCGAGTACAATAATGCTTCCCTTAATAATGTCCTGGTAATAGGCGTCCACGCGTAAAAATGTGAAGCCGGACATCATGACGCCCAGGATCAAAGCGCCTATCACAGTGCCCAGAATCCGTCCTCTTCCGCCTGAAAGCGAAACGCCGCCAATAACTGCAGCAGCGATTGCATCAAGCTCGTACATCATCCCCATTCCTGCCTGCGCGGTTTTAATACGTGCGATAGCAACCATTGCTGCCAAGCCAGCCAGCAAGCCAGCAATGACATAAATCTTAATCAGGTGACGTTCGATATTAATGCCGGAAGCTCTGGCAGCAGGGAGATTTGCACCGATTGCATAGGTAAACTTTCCGAACCGGGTATAGCGCATGATCAAATGGAAGAGCAGTGCGACAGCAATAAAAATCACCACCGGTGCCCAACGACCCATCCCATTTCCCAACCAGGCGAACCCGTCTGTAAATCCTGACACTGGGCTGCCTTCTGTATACCAGTTAGCGATACCGCGAGCGGCCACCATCATCCCGAGCGTGGCGATAAATGGAGGTATTTTGGTCAAGCTGATCAGCAATCCATTAATTAAACCGGCCAGTGCACCAATGAGCAGACCGACGGCTAGCGGAACAATAAATGGCAGGTCTGTCATGCCCGGGAAAAACACCTTGGGCCAGAGAGAGCTTTGCGCAAACGTCGCCGCAACCATCGCGCTCATGGCAACAACCGAACCCGAAGAAAGATCAATCCCCCCGGTAATGATAACCAGCGTCACCCCCACTGCGATGATGCCAATTACCGCCACCTGAAGAATGATAATTTGCAGGCGATGAAGGTTGAACAGGAAGCTTTGACCCACAACAATCCAGCCTGCAATCTCGAACAGTGCTGCGATACCAAGAAAAACGAGAAAGATGCTGACTTCTGTCGGCAGACGCTTTTTACGCCTGACCAGACCGGGCTGGATGTTATCAGTAGATGACATAGTCATGTTTACCTCACGTAAAACTGTTAATGAGCCGCCAGACTCATGATGGATGTCTGATCAGCGGTTGCCGCGTCAACGATGCCTGTCACTCTTCCCTCGTGCATGACCACAATGCGATCGCTCATCCCTAATACTTCCGGTAGCTCTGAGGAAATCAGGATGATGGCGACGCCTTGTCGGGCAAGTTCAACAATCAATCGATGAATTTCCGCCTTTGCGCCAACGTCAATACCGCGAGTGGGCTCATCCAGAATCAGGATGCGGGGTTTGGTCAGCAGCCAGCGGCAAATGAGAACCTTCTGCTGATTTCCGCCGGAAAGATTTTCAATGCATTCATGCATATTGGGCGTTTTGACGCGTAGCTTCTGGCAAATATCGTGACAGTCAGCTTCCAGTCGGGACTCATCCACGATGCCGTTGCGACAGTAATTTTCATGAATGGCAGCAATCTGCATGTTTTCCTGAATATCCAGCGGTAGAAAACATCCGGTTTCCTTTCTGTCTTCCGTCAACATCGCCATGCCATGCCGGATTGCCTTATAGGCTGACGACATCACCAGTGGTTTACCGCCGAGGGTAATTCTTCCCCCTGTGGCGGGCGTTACCCCAAACAGCGTTTCAGCGACGTTTGAGCGCCCGGATCCGACAAGCCCGGCAAATCCGAGAATTTCACCGGCGCGCAGTTCAAATGACACATCCTTAAAAACGCCATCCAGTGAGAGACCATTAACATCAAGCACGACATCACCCATTGGAACTTCCTCTTTGGGGAACATCTGCGTGATCTCGCGGCCAACCATCATTTTGATGATCTCTTCACGCGTGACAGAACTGGCATCATGGGTGGCGACATATTTACCGTCACGAAATACGGTGAACTCGTCAGCTATCTCATACAGCTCATTCATCTTGTGCGTGATGTAGACGATGCCAATCCCACTGTCTCGCAGGTCACGGATAATGTTGAACAGATGCGCAACTTCAGTCTCAGTAATCGAGGAGGTGGATTCATCCATAATCAGGACGTCTGCGTTCAGGGAAACTGCCTTCGCGATTTCGACCATCTGCCTGCTGGCCATAGAAAGCTCGCTGATGAGCGCTTCCGGGTCCAGGTCCAGCTTGAGACGGCTCAGCAACTCGTCGGTCTGCTGGTTCATGGCATCATGATCGATAAAGCCAAAACGGTTGCGTGGCTCGCGCCGAATCCAGATATTCTCTGCAACGGTCATTGAATTCATCAGCAGTAGTTCCTGATGGATCATCGCAATACCCGCTTGCTGAGCAGCAAGCGGGCTGGCCAACGTAATGGATTCTCCACGCAGGCGAATGCTGCCGCTGTCCGGCTGATACATACCTGATATGATTTTCATCAGAGTGGACTTACCTGCACCGTTTTCACCCATCAGTGCATGCACCGAACCAGGCTTTATCTTCAGTGAAACGTCATCAAGCGCCACTACGCCCGGAAATGCTTTTCTTACCTTGTCTACTTCAAGAACATAGTCCCAGCCGAGCGGCGGGCGCGGTACGCCGCTTGGGCGTAATGGTGTTGTTAAATTAGTCATGAGCGTCACCTGCTTACTTCAGGAACTGATTCATGTTTTCGGGAGTGACCAGCTGATAAGGGATGAGAACGCGCTTAGGCACCTTTTCCCCCTTAACCAGTTTCATCGCAGTTATCAGCGCCTCTCGCCCCTGAGCCGTTGCGTCCTGGAAAACGGTGACGTCGAGATCCCCTGACTTCATTGAATTGAGCGCATCCACGGTGGCATCGATACCGGCAACCACCACGCTTTTCATATCACGGTTAGAGGCATGTAACGCCTGAATAGCACCCAATGCCATTTCGTCGTTGTTAGCGATCACGGCATCAAATTTGAGGTTGGTTGAAAGCCAGTTGGTCATCAGGTTGTTGCCACCTGTGCGAGTCCATTTAGCAACCTGCTTATCAACCACTTTTATGCCGTTGCAGGGGGCTTGCTTGAAGACATCTTCAACGGCTTGTGTGCGCAGTACCGCTGACTGCTGAGCCAAATCGCCCTGCATAATCAGCACGTTTCCTTTGCCATTGAGCAGGCGACAAACCTCTTTGGCCTGCAGGGTTCCACCTTCAATTTCGCTTGAGCCGACGAAAGCCTGCTTCTCTGGCAGCATGTCAATATTGGCGGGCTCACGGTTGACGTAAACCAGTGGGATACTGGCGGCATCTGCCTCGTCTGATATGGACTGAACGGCAGTGCTGTCTACAGGGTTAACAATGATGGCCTGAAGGCTGGAAGCGGCGAAATTCTGAATCTGGTTAAGCTGAGTGCCGACTTCATTTTTACCGTCCTCCATCTGAACGGTTGCGCCTTCTTTTTTGGCTTCATCTGCGATAGCACTGCGCAGAATGGTCAGCCAGTTGTCATCAAATGCAGACATGGCGACGCCAACCTGAGGGGAAGCGGCGTGTAACGCGCTGGAGAGGGGCAGCATGCAAAGCAGGGTAAGCAGTTTTTTTGTAGGTGTACGCATGATGTTCTCTTCTAAGGTAAGTTTATTATTGGGCCGCCGCAGCGGCCCTGTTTTTACGTCAAACCATTAGCCAATATCCGGAAGCGTGTAATCTGATACTGCATCTGCCAGGCAGCGCTTGAGCAGTGAAACAGATTTCACCAGCCCTTCGTCACGCGCCATGACTGCATCTTCATGCTCGATGCTCAGTACATCGTCATAGCCGACCTGGCGCAGGTGATAGCAGAACTGTTTCCACCACAATTCATCCTGCCCGTAACCCAGCGTTACGTAGTTCCAGGAACGTTCGCGGTTTTTACTTCCGTGCAGATTTTCAAGCCGGGTTGTCAGCGCCGTCTGACGGGCGTTGACCCACGTGTCTTTCGCATGAACGTGGTAGATGGCATCGCCTAAATCGTGAATGCAGGCCAGTGGATCCGCTCCCATCCAGATCAGGTGGCTGGGATCAAAATTCACGCCAACCGTTTCGCCAACCGCCTCGCGCAGTCGCCAGAAACTCGGCACGTTATAAACCAGCTGTCCGCCGTGAAACTCAATGCAAAGACGTCCCACACCATGACGGTTGGCAAGCTTCACACGCTCTTTCCACCAGGGTATTGCGACTTCATTCCACTGATATTCCAGAATCTGCCCACAAAACGGTGGCCAGGCTACGGTGATCCAGTTAGGCCATTGATCGCCCGGCCCGCCAGGCAGACCGGACATCATGACGACGCGATCGATACCCAGCAGTCCTGCCAGCTCAAGCGTGGCGTCCGCACAGGCTTCGTGCTCTTTTCCACTTTCGCCCGGATGTAACGGGTTACCACTGGCGTTGAGCGCAGAAATGCTCAAGCCGTGATCCTTCACTTTGGCGAGAAAGTTACGTCTGGCATCGCCGCTGGATAGCAATTCCTTCAAATTGAGATGGGGGGCTGAAGACCAGTTGCCGCAGCAGAATTCGACATGGCTCAGTCCGAGTTCAGCTGCCGACCGCAACATATCGTCCTGGCTCAGATGACCCAGGCTGTCTGTGACCATGCCGACTTTCATAGCTGCACCGCTGCGCCGGTTTTCAGTGACTCCAGTGCAGCATCCGCCAGACGCAGTGCCTGAAGACCATCTTCACCCGATGGATGGATCGCCGTTTTGGTTTTCAGATGTTCAATAAGGCCAGCAAATTCCTGACGATAGGCATCGCCGTAACGCTGCAGGAAGAAGTGCATCGGTTTCTGAGCGACCACACCTTCAGCCACTGATTTGATCAGGCTATTTTCAGGGTGGTTAGCCACAGCAAGCATGCCTTTGCTGCCGTGAACCTCAATACGCTGATCGTAGCCGTAGCTGGCACGACGGCTGTTGGTGATGACCGCCATTTTGCCGCTGGCGCAGGTCAAGGTGATCACTGCGGTATCCACATCGCCCAGCGCTTTGATCTGCGGATCAATCAGCGCCGCCGCGCTGGCAAACACGGAAACAGGTTCTTCCTGCAACAACCAGCGCGCCATGTCGAAATCGTGGATTGTCATATCACGGAACAGGCCACCGGAGGTTTTAACGTATTCCGGAGAGGGTGCACCAGGATCGCGGGAGCTGATGGTCACGAGCTCCAGTTCGCCCACTTCCCCGTTCGCCAGCGCCTGCTGCAGACCGGCCATGCTTGGATCAAAACGACGGTTGAAGCCAATCATCAGCGGGACGCCCGCTTCACGCACGGTGGCCAGACAGCGCTCAACGCGTTCCATGCTGAGGTCGACGGGTTTCTCACAGAAGATAGCTTTACCTGCACGTGCAGCCGCTTCAATCAGATCGGCGTGCGTATCGGTGGCGCTGCAGATAGCCACCAGGTTAACGCTTTTGTCGTTGAGTGCATCTTCCAGCGAGCTGGCCTGCGCACCGTATTTTTCTGCCAGCGTTTCTGCAGCAGGCTGATAAACGTCAACCACGCGCACCAGTCTGCAGTCAGGATGAGCGGCGATGTTACCGGCATGGATCTGGCCGATACGTCCGGCACCAAAAAGGGCTACGTTGAACATGATGTTTTCCTTACTTGAGCGAATTGATGGCTACCGGACGACGGTCGCGGGCAGCATGTTGAATGGCTTCCAGAACCAGCGCGACGGCCAGTCCATCGGCAAAGCTTCCTTTGGTATATGCACGGTTCTGCGCAACGGCCTGCATGAATTCGGCAATCATGAAACCGAATCCTTCGGCATAGCCGATGGCAACGCCATCATGCGGCACCGGGATCATGTCACTGAGGTACGGGAACGTCGGGTTATTGGCCTGGGTCATAAAAGCACCATTTTCTACACTGGCGCGGGCAATCTTAAATTCGCCCGGACGCTCAGAGTTGAACAGGACTGTGCCTTTACTGCCGGTCAGCGTGAAGGAGAGCGTGTTGCCCATTCCCACCGTAACGCGGCTGGCGGAAAACAATCCCTGGCAGCCACTGCCAAAACGCATCACGCATGAGCTGATGTCATCCGTATCCACAGGTTCTGACTTGTCACTCAGGGTTACGTGGCTATGACCTGCTCCGGCTGTTAATGGCAGATAGCGCTGCTTGATGAAGGTGTCCGTGGTGGCACCAACAATTTCGGTAATGTCACCACACAGGAAGCGGGCAATATCTACCGCGTGAGCTCCGATGTCGTGCAGTGCGCCGCCGCCAGCGCGACTTTCGGTATAACGCCAGCTGTGTGGCAACAGAGGATCAGCCGCATAGCCACATTGATACTGCACCAGCAAGTGTGTCGGAATACCGATCTCACCTTTCTCGATAAGCTCTTTGATCATCGAGATTGCGGGAATGCGGCGGTAGTTAAAGACGCTGCCGCTGATGCCCTTGCTTGCCTGCGCCAGATCGGTCAACTCTTTTGCCTGTGCTGCAGTCAGCGCTAACGGCTTTTCACACAACACGTGCTTGCCCGCGCGCAGAGCAGCGGCGGCCACTTCCGCATGCAGGAAGTTTGGCAGCGCCACGCTGACGATATCGATATCAGGATTAGCCAGCACTGCCTGCCAGTCGCTTGCTACATGAGCAAATCCCCAAACTTTCGCCAGCTCGCGTGCCGCTTCTTCACGTGCGTCACACACGGTATGCAAAACAAATTCACACTCTGGTCCGCTCAGTCGTGCAAGATGGGCACGGTAACCTGACGCATGGGCTGCGCCGATCATGCCAGCACCAATGATGGCAACGTTTAAGGTTTTCATTTCGCGACCTCCTGCCATTTTCCGCTCATGTCTGAAGCAAACAACGCATCCATAACACGCATCTGGGAAATCGCATCTTCCACGCCAAACTCAGGCACCATTTCGCCACGGACAGCGCGGGAGAAATTGGTCGCCTCACACTGATATTGTTCAACCACTGGCAGAACGCGAGGCTGAGGCGCGGCATCGTCAAGACCCGCATGAGAATCGATCCACAAGGTCGCTGGTGATCCTTTGCCCGGTACGTAAGGCGCAGAGAGATCCAGCAGGGATTTTTCACACACCACCTGCACGCGCTGTGAAGCGGCCATTTTCAGACCGACTGTCAGCGTGACTTGCTGCCCCTGACCGAAATCAAGAATGGCGTGGGTCGTTTCATCGGTGCCGTTACCGGCTGAACGCGCCATAGAACAGAACACGCGCTCCGGCTCGCGCCCCAGCAGATAGCGGGCGGTCATCACGGTATAGCAACCCAAATCAAACAGCGCGCCGCCGCCTTTTTTGACGTCGAAACGGAAGTCACCCGGGTTGTCCAGCATGAATGAGAGAAGGATTTGCACGGTCTGCAATTTACCGTGCTCGCCACTGCGCAACTGCTGGCGCAGGATATCGAACTGCGGGTGATGGCGAACCATGAAGGCTTCGGCAACCAGAATATTGTCAGGGATATCGCGCAGACGCAGGGCTTCGGTGGCGTTAAGTGCAATCGGCTTTTCGCACAGCACGTGCTTTCCGTGCGCTGCGGCGGCCATCACCATGTCGATATGCTGATCGTTGGGCAGCGGAACGTAAACAGCCTCAATATCGGGGTCATTCAGCAGTTCTTCGTAGCTGCCGTAAGCTTTTTCAATGCCAAACTGTTCTGCTTTCTCCCTGGCTTTGTCAGCAGAGCGTGATGCGATGGCTTTTACCTCACAATATTCGCTCGCCAGCATGGCCGGGATAAGCTTGGCACACGCGATATTGGCTGTGCTGATAATTCCCCAGCGAACCGGATTGTTCACTTTTTTAACCCCTTGGTTTGACATCATTTACCTCTCAGACTGAGTGTCATTGCGTATTTCGCCGTTCTGCGAAAGTGAAAAAAATGTGTCGCAATTGATCGCCTGACAGCCTTTTTAAGTCAATCAACCGAAAAAAAATGATGTTGAAATAATGATGATCATCACACATTATTTTGATGTTAAATAAATCATTTATGTTTAATCTCTTTAATTTCAGAAACATATAGAATTTTGTTTTTTTTGGATTTGTGGATATCATTAATCAACACCCATGAATGATTGGTTTTACATCAATGATGAGCGATAAACTTTTTCAACGCGGTCCAAGCGTGGCTGACATAGCAACGCTGTCAGGCCTCAGTACCGCGACGGTTGACCGTGTAATAAATGACCGGCCAGGTGTTCGTGAGCAAACTCGCAGCCGGGTGCTGGCAGCAATTAAACAGCTGCAGGAAGACGTCTTAATCAGCACTGAAAAGCCAGTTCAGCGTATTGCGTTTATTTGTGAAGCGGGATCGAGCTTTATTTCAGTTATTGAGCGTGAAATAAAAAAGTTTATTCATGAACATGAAGAGTATAAATTTACCTTTGATAGCATCCCTAATATTCAAGTTAATGCCGAACGATTCAGTGCGTTAATTAATAGTCGTTCCCGTGAATGTGAGGGAATAATCCTGGTATCGAGAGACGAAGCTAAAGTTAATCGTGCTGTGCGTACGGCAGTCGATCGCGGAGTGCCCGTTATTTGCCTGACAACTGACCTGCCAAATTCAAGGCGCACTGCCTATGTCGGCGTGGATCAGGTGAGCACTGGTGCGACAGCCGCGTGGTTGATGGGAAAAATGCTACCGGAAAAGTTTGGCAAGATTCTGCTGCTCTTCAGCGCTAATTACCGTACTCAGGAAGAACGTGAAATTGGATTCCGGCGAGTTCTGCGCACGGAATATCCCCATCTGCATATTCTTGAGCGAGTCAATTTTAATGATGAAGCAGAGGGTGCCTATCTCAGCGTCAGAAAATATCTGCTGGAACATGAACCTATGGCCGGGATCTATAATATGGCGGGCGGTAATCGCGGTGTCGCTCAGGCATTAACTGAATTTGGGTTGGCTGAAAAGGTATTGTTCGTTGGACATGAGCTCAGCAGCTTTACCCGTACTTTGCTTGATACGGGCGAAATGGACATTGTACTGGGCCATGATGTTCAGCAGGAAATACAGCAGTGCATTTCTATTCTTAAGCGAGTAAAGGCGGGTAAGTCCTGTAATGACGTCAAAACGGCATTACAGATTTATAATAAAAATTCCTGGTTTGACTGAGGAAAAGCAGGATGCTTTAAGTGTTAAAATCTTGAATATCGGGTGTAGATAAGCGAAGGGTAGTAAGAACGTTCGCTTTTAACTCCACGTAAAAATTTCTCTATAGCCTCTATAGAGCCTGTGACTTCGCGATCCATATCGTGTGCAAAGACAATATCCATTCCGCCCTGTTCGAGCAGTTTTTGCGTATGTTCAGTCAGCTCGTGCCCAATAAATATTGTCTTTCCCGTGAGTCCGGCTTCCTGAAGCGCCCGGGCGATGCCACGATTACCACCGGCAAGATTATAAATACCAGCAACATCCGGATTCTGAGCAAGAAACTCCCGAATGATTTTGTAGGTTCCGTCAGATTCGTCGTTGGAGTTAATTTTTTCAATAACGCTCAGGTTCGGAAATTCTCCACGCATGACGCGCCTGAACCCCATCTCACGCTCTTCCTGAGCGCGATAGGTTGAACTGGCTACAAATACCACTTTGGCACTTTTTTGTTTGATCATTCTGCCCATAAACAGCGCAGCATTAGCTCCCACGCTCACTTCATCGACCCCAATGTAGGCAGCAGAATGGGGCATATCGGAAGTCAGACAGACGACCGGAACGTTTTTTCCCGCAGCTTCACGCACCTCACTGTTAATCAGCATATCTTCGCGAGATACGATAACTACGCCATCAGAGTCTGCAATGCGAGTTTTGAGCATCGTGCAGAATGCCTGCTGATCTCGCTCACAATTCAGTACGCTATCGAAAGTAAACGTGATGTGAGGAAAATCCGCTTTAATCCGTTCAAGTGAGTGGGAAATGATTTCAATAAAGCTACTTCCGGCATCAATAACAAAGGCAATTTTTCGCGATAGCTGAGGCTGAACCTCAGGTCCACCCTGTTTGATTGCTTTCGCAACGCGTGCACGCGTGCTTTCTTTGACGCCAGGGCGGTTATTCAGGACGCGATCAACGGTAGCTGTGCTTAATCCAGAGATACGGGCAATATCCTGAATAGTCAGTTTTTTCCGCACGAGTTGATCAGTCATGATGGTACCTGAAATAGTTTAAGGACGGTCATCATAGTGCATACGAAGGGAAAAATTAACAATTGATGGTCCAGTATATGACGAGAGTAACCTCAGATTGATGGGCATCAGCTTGATGCTGATGCCCGAAGAGCGTGTTAAAGATGTTTTTTGCGACGTGACTCCACAACAAAAATCAGTGCAATAAGCAAAATAATAACGCCCGTACCGATCCCAGCCCATGCCAGCAATGCTGCATTACGGATAAGAAACGATGAGCCACCGCCCTGTTGAATCTGCATGACATCCTGTGCAGTCAGCTTTGGATCGCCCTTACCGTACTGGCCCATAACATAATTGGTTACGGCTGCAATCTGCGCGGGGGAAAGAGCGGAAGTAATTCGCTCGGCCTGTGCACCAAACGCTGGCATTGAAGCTATTTCCCCCTGACTTTCCCGATGAATACCCTGAGTAATTGCCATGACGACATTATTAGCCAGCTCAGCGCCTACTGCCGTATTTCGCGTCAGTGAGGGGATAACCTGGTCCGGTGTGCCCTCTCCATTCATACCGTGACAGGCCGCACAAGCAGAGTTATAGAGAGAGGCACCGTTCAGATTAGACAAGTTGTCATGCCTGGAAGGTGAGGCGTTATCTTCAATTGGAAACTCATAACTTTCCCAACTTTCATTTTTTGCCTTTTCGACACTGTATGCTGGCGTGGTCTGTTCAGGATTGCGCACGGGCTTAACCGTTTTCAGGTAGCTTGCAATGGCATGGAGGTCATCGTTATTCATATGCTGGAAGCTATTCTGAACCGCTTCTGCCATACCGCCTCCCGCCTGTGCTTTGCCTTCAACATGACCGGTTCTGAGGTATTGCACTAACTCCTGATTGGTCCAGCGGCCAATACCAGAGATCGTGTCAGAGGTCAGATTTGGGGCATACCAGCCACCAACAACTGCACCTTCCAGATATTTACTGTTATCAACTGCCAGCATGTCATTGCGCGGTGTATGGCAACTCGTACAGTGCGCCAGCCCGTCTACCAGATAATGCCCCCGGTTGACCTCAGCTGTAGCATTTGGATCAGGCTGGAACGTTTTGGTATCCAAAAATAGCGCGTTCCAGACCCGCATCACACCTGGCAGATTAAACGGGAACTTGAGTTCCGTTTCTTCTGTCGGTCTTTCCTCCACCGGTGAGATGCCCTTCATGAAATACACATAGAGCGCGTGTATATCTTCATCGGTAATTTTACTGTATTCCGTATACGGCATTGCTGGGTAAAGGCGAGTTCCGTCGGGTGCAACGCCTTCGCGAACGGCTCTGCTGAAATCAGCCTCACTGTAGTTGCCGATGCCGAAGGTTTTTGAAGGCGTGATGTTGCTGGATATGATCTTACCCATAGGCATCGGAAACTCGTAGCCTCCGGCATAGGGCTTTCCACCATGCTCCTGAGTGTGGCAGGCAATACAATCTCCCGCCCGCGATAAGTATTCACCGCGTTTAATCAAATCCTGTTCGCTATCTGCAGCTCCCGCC
>OBJT01000370.1_pt1 | contig 11856 bp, 8 predicted proteins | sample 1519861 | NCBI WGS metagenome assembly OBJT01 (sample SAMN02401118, study PRJEB22541) | soil metagenome, isolate JX
CAACGATACCTACAGAATCTAAAACAAAATCATGATAAATATTCGCTAGAATATCTTTTATTTTTAAACGATCTGTAATTGATATTTTGGCATATAAATTATGCTGCACTGAATCATTGATATTTATTGAATCAGTTAAACTTGATCGAAGTTTAAAGTTGAATTTTTCAGATATGGAAACGGTATCAGAAACCATATCTAAGACACGATTATTCGATACAATTGAATCAGTTATTTTAAGCTTTTCATATACATCTGTTTTAGCAGTAAGCCTTGTTGAGACTCCATCATTGATCGTTACAATGTCATTCGCTAATGCAATCACTCGATGCTGAACTATATCTTGAATTAAAATATGTTCTTCTGTTGGATTCACAACTTTGAAAGTTGATCGTGTACTATCTGATATACGTAATGTTTCAGAAATTAAATGTTTGGCTGTGAGTCTACTAGACACCTCATCTGTAATATTGACTTCATCAACAAAAAGCCCGACTTTTTTAGAATTAACTTCATCAGAAATTGCAAATGAATCAAACATCAATACTTTGATTCGAGCACTGTCCTTATCAACAATTTTTAAGTTTTCAACAACATCAGTCGTCACTTTGGTAAATACAGAATCCGCAATTACCATGGTTTCCTGTGTGTCATCACGATAACTACTCATTGATTACCCCTATAAAGTGTTGTGCACGACCATGATTAGCAATTCTGCTATTCCCCACCCTGACACGTTGACCTGCATCATATTCACTAATATTCCCATATTCAGTTGTACCAAGAAAAACCCTACAGGCATCACGGTACATCACACCACCAAAGTCATCTGGTGACATTTTAAAGTACCATTCATCTGGAACACTCTTAGTGATCTGCTTTGTGACACCGTTAAAAGTCATCATGATTTTTCCAGTATATTCGCCTGGTGTATCATTTGAGATTGAATAGGTATTTAAAGGGGGTTCTTCACCACCGCCGCTGTGCCGCCATTCCATGCGATTGGGGTGAATCAGCCATGTATAATCAGCAGGCAAACTTGGTATCCAAGGTCCATTGTCTGCAAAATCAGAACAAACAGATGGGTTATAATTTTCTATCTCTACCCATACAGGGTTACCATCTTTAGGGTATGGTCTACCCTTCATTACCTCAAGACCACCAATCCAAGCCCAAATATGATCATGTGTCCAATAACGATATGTATAAGGGTCACCTACAGCACCTTTAGCCATAGACTCTGAATAAGATGTAGCACCTGAATAATTTTTAACAGCGTATAAGGTTGCTGCACGCTGGAACATTGGTACACATACACCAAGTTGCATACTTGATCCAGATACACGAGTTGTTTTTGTTAAATGGCTAAAATAGCGGTATCTCCATAAAGTACCTGGTCGCCAAAAGAAAGCATCATAAGAAAAAAATGGCGTGATATTATATCCCAAATCACGACCAACTACTGTGGTTTTGATTGTGGTTTGACTCATTTCGTCACGCTCATCAATTTCAGTTGTGTAGAAATTCCCAACTAATGAAGTGACACCTTCAGTAGTATTCATATACCACGAACCAACGGACATACATTCTTCAAAATCAGTATCTACTTCCTTACTATATGTTCTTCCATCATAAAAATATTTGATCACTTGCAAGCTATCGTTATCAAAATATGCAAACATGATCGTGTCACATGCGACCACCCAACCTGACTCAGCAGGTGAAAAATCAAAGGAAATAAGGCCACCTGCCTGATAGTCGGGAAACTTTATCTGCGGTTGAAATTTTGGCTTTGCTGGATGGAATAGATAGCCACCATAAACCTTATTCACATTGCCAGAATGATTGGCAATTGGATCGCACACATAATTATCCCAATACTCGATTTCACTGGCGACATTTAAGGAACTGACACTATTTGCTCGTTCAGAAATGACTTGTGTCCCTACCAAACGAAATTTAAATTGAATTGTTCTACCTAATACTGAATCCGTTTTAAGCTGTTTAAAAATAGCTGCAATATAGTCAGCAACTTTATTTCTTTCATCATTTGTGAGGTCACCACCTATTTGTACTGACGTTGCACCGTAGTAATATGGTGAATTTCCTAAAGCCAATGAAAGCTTAAATGTGTTACAGAAAATTAAACCCGTTGTTTGATCATAAAAATACGCTGTGTTGTAGGCCATGTTGCCGAAATTATTAAATGACCACCCACAAGCACTATACATAGGTATATGAAAATGAAAGTCTAAAGTGTCACAGATTTCAATAATGACACCTGCTCGCACCCACCGTTGAAAATCCTCAGCACTTTCTGGGAAACCTTCTCCAGATGGTAAAGCACCGAATGTATTAAGCACCTCTAATAACTCATCATCTCCCAATTCTTCCTCAACATAATTATGAAATTTAATTGATGCAGTAATTGGAATAATAGGTAAAGGCATTGCCCAGACTTTTTGGTCACTGCTAATTTGAATCAGCCATGGTTTTCCAGATGAATCAAAAGAAACACCATGCGTTTTATTTGCTTTGTAGTCGTATTGAAATGTCCCATCTTTTGGTGGAATACCTGAATAACATGGGAGTCGAATATCTTGATAATCAACCCAAAGTTGCTTAGAGAGCTTTTCAGGAAGTTTTATTTGAGCACGTTCAAAAGGATTGTTTGGTAATTCTTCAAAATCTTGACGACCATAACCACCAACCAGTTGCATCAATTTAGCCATACTGCCACTGTACCAGCCAGCATTTTGCCCGACATACTGTGTGGTAATAAAACTACCTGTTTGCTGTGGTAAAAATTCAGGAAAGCGTGGACTAGCTTCTATCGTAAATCGTTCAAGGGCGATTTCTTGAGACGGTGTTTGATCTGTGGCTTTGAATAATCGTCGAATACAGTTCTGAGTTAATTTTAATCTGACTTTATCACCATAAGCGACTCTCGCCTTTGTGATAATACCGCTGTAAAACAACGGTATATACATTTTGACAGTACCGTCATTTACAAAATTATTAGGTGCCAAAATGTCCTTATCAGCAATTACCCTAAAAATGTCAGCTTGTTCTTGAATAATAAAATATCCACCATCGGGTAGATCGTAAACTAACTTTAGATTTTCAAGCTCGGCACCATGCTTATAGCTTAAAAAACGGTGAATTGTTGATGAGATAAATTGCATATCTCTTTGAGTTAATTCACCGTTTTTAACATGAAGCCCGTAAGGTTTCGGACCCACCATGTTTTACACCGTTAAGCTTAAACGATAACCAATTTCGTAAATATCACCACTTTGGAAGGTACGAGCAGTCGCATATTTTGTTGCTGACACCAGCACGCCAGTGGTACCGCCTTTGGTTGGATTTGAAAGCATAGCAGCACCAGTTACATTTAAAGTTGATGCTGTCGCAATCGTGACTGAAGCAGCACTGGTCATATTATCAATTGAGTTTCCAGTTGCTTCTGTCGGAGTCCATACAGGACGAGTGGCATTTGTATAACCTTCTGTCATGCTCACAATTTCGGATGCTACAGAAGTAAAATTAGCAGCAGTCCAGTTAGCAGCAGGAGCTGTAGCACCACTAAATAACGCCAAGTAATAATTTGCAGTTTTCGCTTTAGCACCTAAGGCTGTATTTAAAATATGTGCTAACCCTTCTGTAACGACCAAATTTGGAGTTCGAGTCCATTCTCCACCATTCACACGGTCAAAATATTCGCCTTTTGCAAGAACATCCAGACTTGGAAAAACAATACCACTTTCAGTAATATCATAATGTTCTTTAGCAATAGCCTTGCAAATTTCTTTCTTCAGAGATTCGTTCATGAGACATTTCCATTAATGATGAAATATGTCTCAACTTATTACAGTTACAACCCTTTGCCCTAGCCTTACAGACTGTCCAGATTTTGCAGTAATTCCTTTAAGTTGATTTGCATGTGGTTCTAATAGCAAACCATTAGATGTCCCCACTACATACCCATGCTCAGATAACCATATGGCACACTTAGCTCCTTGAGCAAGCTCTCCTAAGCTTTCAGTATCCATCTGAATTGCACTAAGCGGAACTGGTGCTTGTGCTGGCTTTTTAACATGAACCAATTGTTTAGGTTCATCTCCCATTAGAAAAACAACATGATCAACTTGTCCCACCCAAATACCGCCATCGACTGGCTGTAAAAAAGTAATTCGTTGTGGCATAGCAATGAAATCATAACGCTCATCACATAGATGGAAATTCAACGCCTGTGAAAACTTAATAATATTACGATCGGCTGTAAATAATCGTCCTTGCCAAAAAGCCATAAACTTACCAGCTGACATTGGGGAAAGTTGTGAGAACTGGATAGATCGACCTAAATCATCTATTTGATTTATAATTACTTTATTTTTTGATATAGCAATATTCGCATATTTTCTAAGTTCACTACCATTCCGTGTTGTCACATACACATTGACGCTATCAACAGTCTGGTCAAAACAATATGGCAATGTAACGTCTAAAGATGATCCTGTACGATCTCCGACTAAACCATTACTTGATATTTCAAATTTTTCAGATTCAGATAGCCCTGATTCTAACCCATCTCTTACCCATGAAATGGCAACAACATAATCTCCTGCTCCCAATGCACCATTGCCAGCTTCATTCACATAAGGTTTTGGCGGTGTTTCAATCGTCAAAATCTGTAATTTATTGCCATCATAGGTATAAATATTTGTACCATCAGAAATATAAATTAAATTATTGATAACCTCATAATTTATATAACCTGTTGAAGCAATATCCCCAATTACTTCATGTGTCCATTGCTGAGGATTGATTCTCACTAATTGATTTCCAACTGTCGCAAATACATCTTTGTGTAATGGACTTTGCCATAGGTTTTTATAGGCTGTATCCGTTACTGATAAACCAGAACGACGAATGGAAATACGGCCAGAGGAGCTAATATCAACATTTAGGGCATCTCGTAGTTTCAATAAATGCTCATTTCCTAAAGAACTCATTTCGTCATCATGAGCTACATTGTTCATTCCACTTATAGGCGTAAGTCGTTTCATTGTGGTGCTCCTTTACGATATTGATCACTATTGCCATCAGGTCGAATGTAGTGAACTTTTAGTTTTATGTCAGGTGTACCCATCAAGGTCATGATTGTTGGTAGTGGATGAGCAACCTTAAACATCGGAGGTGTTGGCTTGAGACGAATAACCTGCATCCTATCCTTATATTTCTCAAGTGTATAAGTGCTAATAAAAGAATCAAAACCTGATACATGAACTTCACGAACTCGATGTGAAATATAAGTTTTACCGAATAATGATGCATCCTTACCAACAACACGCACTGGCTTTGGAAAACCCACATTCAAACTTTGAGGATAAAACTCAGTATCTTTAGGAATACTTGCACCTAACATTGCAGCATCAAAGCCTTTTGCCAAAACTTGTCTATGGAAAAACTCTACTAAATGCTTACTTTGTACAGGGGGTTGAATACCAGTTGGTTTCAAATATTGACGCAAGTCCCAATACTTAATTGCAACTATAGGTCGCCCAAATGCCATTGACTCTATCGAACCAAATTGTGTAATGATCCTTTCCCATTCTGGCACTGTATGCCAACCAAATCTTAAAGTTGAAAAACCTGAAGGTCTAACATAATTAATCTTGAGACTGATTGTTGGTTGAGGTACAGCCATAAAGCTTGAACCTTGTACTCGCATTGTTCTGTGTTGCAGAGTCACTATTGGTGAGCCTAATCGAATCCCCTCATTCACATAATTTATTGTTCCTTGAGTTGGATGATTGCGTACCGCTTGTTCTGGTGCATTACGCACAGCATAAATTGTGTGTGGGTTTAAACGTGGTTTTCCATAATCTAAAGTTGATTCAATAGAACTTGGCTGGATAGTACGGTTTTTCAGGGTTACGTTTGGTTCACCGACAACAAATTCCTGAATACCTGGTTCAACTCGTATTGTGTTAGCACTAACAATTGCATCACCAAATTTAGATGCATCATTAATTGTCACACGTGTAATAACTTCACGATTAAATTTTGGTACTGGTACTTGTGGTGCTTGCCCTGTCGTTGGTGGTCCACCTAGATAACTTTCACCTGGTACACCAATCCCATAACCATCATTTGGGATACTATTCGCTGGGTCTTTATATCCCTCAACACCTAACCAAATGTATTGTGTTGCATAAGGCGATGAGCCAATTCGATCAAGTTTAATCCTTGTTCCGAATGCCATCATTTGCATACCCTTAACCGTAATCTCACGTGTCTTAAATTCAATACGATGTTTAGGTATTAAAGTCGCAATATAGCCTTCTATATTGTGATAGCTTTTGGATAATTTTAATTGTGCAGTACCAAACTCATCTGATGGCTTTCCACGAACTTTAAGTTCAGGGGTAACGTTTCGTATATCTGGTGTACCAGCACGTTCAGTATGTGACCATCGTGTAATAATTTTTGCACGATAAATATTCAGTTCAATAGAACCAAATGCCGTTTTGTTGATCCCTAATGGCTCAACATATCTACTGTATAAATCAACAACTGGCAGTTCAATTCTAGGCGGTGCAATACCATATCGAGATTCAAAAGTAATTTCACGTATGCGATCTGCTATCAGCGGATAACCGAAAACTGATGTTGTGAAACCTTCAACTCTACGGTATCGACGAGTATTCACAACTGATGGCTGACCGAATAACGATAAAGTTGTCCCCTGCGCTTTTAATACAGCAGCATTATTGTGAACATTACTCCACCCTGAGATATAGGGGGCTTCTATTGGTTCACACTTCACTCGTTGTATAAAGTGACTAATACGATGTTGGCCAATATCATTCCAATCCTTACCTAGCGGATATACTGGTACCGCTTTATTTTGTACTGCTGGTCTACCATAAAGACTTAATGTTGATCCATATGTACTTAATTCACGATTACGATTCGATATGTTTAACCATTTAGAGTTATCTTTTGGTGGATTCAATAAGCTATCAGGGTCATAGTACATAGTGATGTATTGACGCTTATTCCATAGCTTTTGAGTTCCCCAACGTCCATGTAAGAATGTATTCTCAGTATCAAAACCTCTTGGTTTCAAATACTGAGAATAGAGCCAAATCTTTGCAAGACCAAAGTCAGAAAATATGCCTTTAGCATAAATATTTTGAGCTTCAGGAATAATTCTTTCACCATATCTCGCTGCATCAAAACCGCTTGGTAAAAGGTGTTGCGTACCACCAACTTGATGGTTGGAATTAGTGATCGTAACAATAGATTCGACATCAATATAACGTACTCTGAAATCAACCTTTGGCTTACCGTAACCATCTAATACAGAACCTTTAAATAGTAATTCTCTGATTCCGTGTTCTAATTTGGGTTTTCCGAAAGTTAACGAGTCAATCCCACCAGCCAAAAAGAGTTGTCGAACCCTATGCCAAACTGTAGGAAGTGAAGTCTCCTTAGCTTCAATACTGTCTACAAATAGAGTTCGCACTCGATTACTAATCGTGTGTTCACCTGCTTCAAAAAAGTATCCACCTTTTGGTGATAATTCAGGTGGCTTAGTTAATGTGGCTCTGCCAAATCCATAATGTGCAAAGCCAGAAACACGAATAGTACGAATGGCATAATCAACATAGACTTGCCCCATTGCCCCAACAATTGAGTTTGGAGAAATCGAGGGAGTTTTATTGAATATGGTACTTTCACCAAAAGCAGTAAATAAATTATCTGTTCGTGAAATGATATAGCGTAGATTACTTTCCGCTAATAGCCATTGTCCCATCGAAAGACTATCAAAGCCTTGAACAAGAATCTGGCTATTCACATTTTTAAGTTTTACATCACCAAATATTCCGCCTGTAATTGGAGTGAGTTGTTGGTAGATCGTTTGTTTTGGGTCAAATACTTTAGGATAGCCCTCAGTAAAACTATCAAAGCCTTTAGCATTTAAATATCTTGGATTCAGTGAAACCCATGCTTGACCATATCTTGTATTTACAAACCCTAAAGGACTTGGATTCCTTTGTACGATTGCATTACCAAATTGAGTTGCAACAAATGACTTTTGAAAAATAATGAGCGGATATACTTTTGGTACCGCTACACCAGAATCATTTATTCCTTTGACCACTACAGTTTGAGCAGCACGTGTATTAACTACAACGGTCTTACCAAACTCTAGGACATCTTTGCCTGTTGGTAATAAAAATCTTTTACCACCGCCAACAAATGCCTTATCCGATACAACATTGTCGTTAATACTTTTGACAACAAGAAACCGTTTAAATAATTCAATTTTGGCTGTGCCAAATAATGTTGCTACAAATCCAGTAAGCTGATAATTACGAGCATTATTATTCAGGCTCGGTTGCCCAAAGGTATTAGAGTTCCATGAATATGGTTGCAAACCACCTTTATTGGTTTGCAGTTGAGCTGTACCAAATCGGGTTGCTACAAATCCAATGGGTAAAACATTTCTTTGTTGATCTATTCTTGCTGTACCAAATCTGCTTTGAACACCCAAGGATGCAAAAATATTGTTATAGCCTAATTGACCAAAATCAATATTCAGATTTGACGCATTAGGTGGGTTATAGCTTTCATTAAACCAATTCAAATTGATGTTATAGGCATTGGGGGCATTATACCCACCCAATAAACGCACACGATTAACCATCGTGCTAACCACTGGAGCATCAATACCATTAGGTAATATGAATCTACGCCAGCTTACATATTGTGGTGTTCCAACTTGAATTGTTGAATCAATACCAATTGGTCTGATTTTAAGGTTATCAATCTCAACTTTAGTAGTACCAAATACTGAAAAAACACTTGAAGCTGGTTTTATAAATTGTTGTTTTAAACCAATAGAATGATTACCAACAGTTAAGGCATTACCAATACCAACTGAGCGCAACCCATTAGGATTAAAGTTTGTATTAAATTCTAAGTTTATAGATGTTGATTTAGGAGGACTGTAGCTTGTCTTGAACTCTAATATTAAGTTCCCCCCATTTTTAAGTCCTGCCATAAGCCATTACTCAACAGCTTCAATATGTGCAAATACGATATTATTCTGTTCCATAGAACGATCTACCCCCATTACGGTGTAGTTCATTTTTTTTAACCCTACAAAGTTATATTCGCCCTGTTCTCCAGACCATTGAGATTCAAGTACCTCACCAGACAAAGTATCAATCAGGTAAACCATACGAGCAACACGATAACCAGTGGCAGTTGTGGTACCAGATATACGGTATTTACCATAATGCTGGCGCATCTTATATGTTTGACCTACCTTCAATCCACGAACAGGCGCATCGTATAAAATTCCCTTTCTAAAAATTTTTCCAATATTTACCCAACTTTTAAAATCAAATGTGGGGTTTGTAGGAATTGAAATTGGGTAGACAACATTTGCAGTCATGTTGATTTCTTTTACCCATGCTTTTTTTACCCAATTAATACCATCATTGGATGCTTCAACAAACACATCATAAAGAATACAGTTGGCAGAAGATTTAAGCCCAACCTCAACAATATTAACCGCTGATGAAAATTTATAACCAATCTGTGAAAAACCTGCAATAAGTCGCCCACCTACACGATCACCTAAATACGTTAAACCAGTTGCATCACTACGCCACTCAGTTGAGTCAGAACCGTCAAATGCTTGTGTAGGTTGATACGACGAAGATGCGAAATTCTGTGAAAATGGGGTTCCACCGACACACGCATTTGCTCCACCAACTACTGTAAACATCGCTATTTCAGAAAAGCCATAATAAACACTAGGCATAATGGCGGAGTTGACGACAATGCGGTAACGGTTATACACGACTCACTCCCAAGGACCAGTAATATCTATGAAAACACAACAAGCGGTGCTGCTAGATTGTCCATATTGCATCATGAATTTTCGCCCTTCATAGCCACGGACGTTATCAATGAAGTCCCCATTTGCTATGACACGTCCATGATAGTTGTCGTAAATACCAGGCATAAATGCTCGTAACATTTCATTGTATGCCAAAGCCACAGGGCTAATGATTAAAGAGTTGTCTGCCCCATTCGGATATCGAATATAAGCTGATGAACCAAGACTTGATGGAGTACAACCCACTGGGCGATGAGGAACACCCAAAGTAACACCATTTATATCTCGATTAACATTTATAAATGAGCTGTATGCTGGGGTTGAAAAACTCGATCCAGCATTAAAAAATCCATTGTTGATGCTTGTTGTATTATTTGCCATGGTTGATCCAGCAATAAAGCTACAATACTTATCAGTTGGTCTTAATGGTCGAGTATCACCAAAAGCCATTGTATGGATGGCAGATGAGCCCATTACATTCGCAGCATTTCCAGCATACTCAACAAACATATAGACCGTTTTACCATCTGAAACGATAGTCCAAGGTCGGTTGGTGGCATCATTTGTAGATGACTTACGCATATAATGACCATTGGCATCATCTGTGGTGTTGGGGAACCGTCCATCACCAGCATCAACTGATGTCATATTTTCCCAACCAGTTAAAGCAATTTCTGAAGCACCTGCTGTAGTCGTACCATCATCTGTAAAACGGTAAAAACGACGATCAGAACTTAAATCATTGCTTCGATAAACCCCTTTATTTGTACCTGTAAAAGCTTTAGAGAACCCTGCTGGTGCACGCTTACACGTAATAGTCCCTGTAGCTGGACTTGCAGGTTCACCTGTTACGGCAAAGGTGAAAGTAGTAGTAGACGTTACAGTAACTCTAAATTCAGCGTTATATGGTGTTTGACTTGCACCTGCAATCAAAACAATATCGCCAGTGTTAAAACCATGTGGAGACGGTGTTGTAACAGTTGCAATAGAGCTATCACGAGTGATACTTGCTACGTTCACTGTGTTATAACCATTAACTAATACCGCATCTAGTAAGGCAATCATACGACCGACTATACCCGCCAATTGCGGCGCATTAGTATCTGTATGACGATATAACTTAACTGTTGCCATTTTCTACCTCATTCAAAAGATTGCCGTAAATATCCTCAGCCTTCCAATAACCTTTTTCATCGTGCCATTTTACGAAATCATCAAAAAAGTTACGCTCACCATACGATTGGATACGGTCTTGCACATAACCCACGATCCATTCCATGACATTGCCGCACTGACCATATTTAGTACCTGTCATTTGTACGGCATACATTTGAAATTTAGGCAGATGAATCAATAGATGCCACTCAATTGGAGTTTCTTCACATGGTTTTTCATCACATCCATAAAGATCAGCTTCAAATCCAACTACACCTACCGATTGTGTAGGTGGTTTTGGGTTATTTTCCATATCCCACCTATAAGATTAGACTTTAAAGATTTTGTTTGTACCGTTGTCCCACGTAACAATGATGTCACCGCCATTTGGAGTAATTGGTAAACCTGTTGCAGTATCGATAAAAGCAATCAAAGGGCTGGTTGCTTCAGAACCTGAGTCAGAATAAATGACAATCGCTTCAATAGATGGGCCTGTAACAGATGTAAATGTCACATCGGCACCATCTGCAGCACCGCCAGTAGTAGCTTTGGCAGTCAAAGTAACTGGCCCTGCAATACGTGCAGAAATTGGAATATCAGCAAGGTACTGATGCACCGCTGTTTGTGGTGTATATGCACCTGTATCAACCAAGATGACCTTAATTGTGTCCGTCATCCAGTTGATTTGTGCTTCCAAGAAGCGTTGTCTGGCGAAGTCGTATAATGTATTTGCCATTTCCTCAATACCTCATATAAAATATATAGTTAATTCAATAAAA
>OBJT01000371.1_pt1 | contig 11811 bp, 17 predicted proteins | sample 1519861 | NCBI WGS metagenome assembly OBJT01 (sample SAMN02401118, study PRJEB22541) | soil metagenome, isolate JX
TCACTGACCGCTGCATTTACCCAGCCCTGCGATTTAAGCTGTTCAATAGCGTAAGTCAGACGATACAAATCTGACTGAGCGGAAACCGGCCCGGTGCAGGATGTCCACAGATATTCCAGACGATTAAGTAAGCTGGCGGCAAGACCTTTGCTGCGCCCCAGAGCCAGTAATCCTTCAATATCGGATGCAACAGCACGTGGAAACCGTTTTTGCTTATACGCCACAGTCAGCCAGCGTAGCAAAAATGCATGAATACTGAGTGGGGACAATGCCTGGCCATCCTGCTGCGCGGTACGTAATGCGACAAGGGCGCACCAGGCAAAATGCGCAAGTGCAGTAACGGTTTGTTCCGGGGGTAATATCTCGTGATTTTTTTTCATTCAGGAATTATATCGACGCAGAATTCACCAGGGAAGAGCAGAATAAGGTTCGCATTTTTCAGATCAGAATAATTAACAGCCTCTTTATCGCGGCAGCCATTACTGGTCGTATCAGCACTGTCAACGCCAACCTGCCTGCTACAGGTATTAGTTACAGGCAGAAAACGTCTGCAGAGCCGGCTCAATTTTTAGCTCTACGTCTCAGAGCTATGGATACCAGGGGAATTTTATTATGCCTGCCATCAGAAATGTGAGCACAAGCGAATAACCATAAAAAATACAGTGCCAAATATTGAAATGCTGTGTAGCCATCTCAATAAAGACAGCAGCGGCATCACTCTGTTGCCGTGAAAAAACCTTTAAAAGGAAAGTATTATGAGTCTGAAACCAGGTCCAAAACCCGTGGCACCGTCAACCGGGGAGCTTGATCAACGCCGACGTGACAATAAGGATACGCCGGGAAATACTGATAAGTTAAAACCCAGTAAGTCCACGGGTAAAAAATAGAAAGTCAGGTAGCTACACTGAAGCAACCAAACAGTGCCTGAACCGAGACTGTTATTCAAAAGCCCTGCGGGGCTTTTTAGCCTTAATCGTCGCCAGTGATTGACTCTTCTCAGGAGATGGTTTGTCGACGCATTGTTGTTAACAATCTTAAACGGGAAACCACCTGTAATACCATCGTCATAACTGATACCTCATAAACAGGGTGTTAACCTGCAATTCCGGTTCTGGTCATGGCTACTGGCGCTTCCATGGCCTGTATCCATGCTTTCAGTTGATTAAACGGTGATGAGAACGTTCCACAGCCAGATCGGTTGATGATGAACGATGTTATGTCCGTCACAGCATCGTAGCTGCCACCATTGGTCGTCCGCCATGCTTCGCAGATAATCTCGCTCACATCCTGCAGCGCGTTATCGTTAAACTGCGAATTATTTCCCCCTCCCAACGTGTCAAAATTCATCATCAGCACCATTCGGCAATCCGGTGCACTGGCTGACTCCCACATCCAGCGTAAGACCGTCGGAGGTGAATGATGGCGAGTCTGCTGACGATTACGCGAATACCCGTCGGTGCGCTGCCAGACTTCGGTGTGAAAACGCAACATCAATGATTGGTAATCCGCGAGGTTCTCGCGACATGGCAATCTCAGAGTAAAGCCAAATGCTGCCAGTCGCGGGTAATGATCAACGGCTTGCTGCAAAAAAGCACGGACGTGAGCCACATCTGCCGCGTTCCCGGCAGTGGTAGTGGATGGATAATGATTCATAAAACATGTTCTCAATGTTGAACCAGTAAGGGGACTGGGATTTATTTACAACGGAGCAGAAGGCTGAAATGAGATAGTGATTCATCGGTTTCTCTTTTTTTCGATAAAGAGAAGTGAGGCCGTGCGAATAGCAGGACAGAGGACATTGCTGCTCCCTGTGCAGGTCAGCTGGCTTGCTCAGTCTGAGGCGTTTCCAGGTTGGGGCAGGCAATGAGTTCATCTCGATCCAACAAAGTCAGGTCGTGTAAGAAATGCGCTTCCCTGTTATCCAGGGCAGGTACGGGCACCATCGGGCGGCTACAGTAGAAACAGTAGAGTTTCCCTGCCGGTGGACAACTGAACTCTGCGGCATTGACCAGATATCCAAATTCATTTATGGCGCTTTTAGCCGCTTTTTGTTTCATACAGATACCTTAAAAAATGTTATTGGGCAGTGGGGTCAGACAGCGCGGATTAGCTGACCTTCCGGGGATACACTGTTAATGCTCTGCTGAAGGCGCTGACAGGCCGATTCAAACCGCTGAAAGTCAGCAGGCTTTGCCCGATGACAATGAAGAGAGGTTACTTTACTCAGCTGGTCAAGCGCCCTTGCACGCCAGCCCCGCCGTTCAGCGTTATCACAGCATCCGTACAAAGCGTCCTGATACACTCTCAGCAGGGTGATACAGGAACGGTATTCCGCCAGTTTTACATTGTGCGTATTTTCAGTGTGTTTCATTCGCGTTATCCCTTTTCGGCAGGCACGGGAAATACCCGACAGAGATAACGCTGTCGGGTATGGATGGAATTGAGGAGCATGTGATTCAAAACAAGCGAGGGTTCAGGCTTCCAGAGTACAGGTCCAGTCATGACAGCGGGGACATTGTTTATTGCCGTAGTAACGATGTTTGCACAATACACAGCGCCAGTTGCGGAGTTTCGTTTTGTGCTGAACAGAGTGTTTAACCCATGCGGGAACAGAAGGCTGGTTATCAAGAGGTCTCAGGGCATGGTAAGGCCGCACCCCGCCTGTGGAATTATGCCGGTATTTGCAGGTGCTCGCTCTGGCTATGGCATTGTGGCCCGTCAGCACGTGTCGGTAGTACAACGTGTTATCTGCCTCGATTTCCTGTACCAGCTGTACGCCGCAGAATTCGCACACCAGCGGAGCATGGCCGGTGTAATTGTCATCGACCAGTTCACCGTCAGGCAGCACCACCGCGTAGGGAATTTTGATAAAGTGGAGCAGCATGTTAAAAATCTCCGTTAATGAGTGCAGACAACCAGCACATCAGCGCGGGCGGGATTCCGCCAGACGTTCCTGCATCCAGGCTTCCACTTCACTCTTACGCCAGCGACTGCTCCGCCCGAGCTTGATGGGCTTTGGAAACTGGTTGTCACCGATAAGCTTGTAAAACCACTTATCAGTCATGTTCGTGTATGTGGTGATGAAGTGCATATCGATTAGCGGATCGTCGGCGTTCAGTAACGTTGTCGCAGATACAGCGCTGGTTTTGGTATTCATACGTTGAGTCTCCCTCTGAATGGTTAGCTACGGGAGAAGACCGGCAGGGTTGAGTGACATTGCCCACCGGTACTCCTTCAGAGGATTTCGTTCGTCTGTAAAAAAATACCGTAGCCACTACCCGGAGGGCTGAAACTACTTCTGGCTACAGCCCATTGAGCGCTCATTCGGGCTATAGACTTTGGTGTTTTCTTTGGCGAGATAACTGAGACGAAACACTAGGTCATTGAGGGTCTTTACGAAGTCAGGAGCATTACGGTCAAGTGTATAAACACCGTTAGCAGGGAAATGAACCAGCGACTGATACTCATCGTAATCTTTCTAATCAGGCGTGAGTTCTCTTTGGGTGATCTACGACCGGCTACAACCCATCAGGGCCCGGATACTCCACCAGCAGACACAACATTACAGGCTTTGCATCTGAGTACAGGTTAATGCCCCTCCTGATGCCAGACACCACCCTGTACAGGTGCAATGCCTATATGCGGCTTTTACGGCCATCCAGCAGCGAAGGCCTAGACTGGCTGCATTCGAAGGAGTGTTTATCATCACCATTGCGTTTGGAATAGCGTTTGGCCAGATAAAACATCCGCTGTTCTGCATCCGTACGCTGGAAAGGGTTGTTATTTTCTATCCACATACAGGGGGAATCAGATGGAAAACTGGCCAGGTTTGCGTGCACTTCAACAGGTAATTTGATTGCACTGCACCATGCTTTCTGGATCAAATTTGCCAGCGTTCCAGGCCCTGAGTCAGGAAGCATGTAAGCACCTAACTGATGAAATGTGTTTTTATTGAGCATAAGAACGGCATGGTAGTGTTTATTTCCATTACGAAGACCAAACTCTCGTGCCCAGATATAATGCAGCATAGTCGGATGCACACGTTTACCTTCCGACCGCTTGAAATCAATGTAGGCGTTAATCTGGTATTTCAGGGCGTCAATAAAACGTGAGATAGATTTATCGTCATCACGGCCTGTGCCGTTTTGAGGGAATCTTAACGTGACAAAGAAACAGGCCAACCGGGAATGGATGCTGACTGCAGAGTTGACGGTTTGCAGAATACGTTCGATGTATGGCGGATGGTAAGAGTAATTTACAGACATGGCTAACTCCGGTTGGAGATGATTTATTTGGGTTGATTTTTCAATCAAAAAATCAGGAATAAATCCTGAGTGGGACTTGTTGATGAGGAATGACTAAGTGATTATGATTTTTATAATCAAGGATGGTATCATTGGTTAAATGAGCATTAACAATCAGTAAATAGCAATAACTAAAATGCATTACTTGCTAACAGGTATTTATAACCAACAGGCATTGATAGCTAAGGTGTATAGATACTGATTAAAGTGTATTGATAGTGATTATGAAGTATCATTAATTTAATATATTTATATCCTACACAATAAAGATTTTTATTTCCTTCTGGCATGGGTAATTTCTCTGGCGTTATTGCACCTGCCAGCTAAAAGCAGATTCTGGAGTTATTTATCCACCTCACCATCATCTGACATTGACTCTTTTTTGCAACCATTCCTCAATCTCGCTTTTGAGCCAACGTGAGCTGCGACCCAGCTTAATCGGCCCGGGTAATTGACCGAGCTGAATTTGTCGGTAGACCCATTTATCACTTACACCTAAAAAGGCAGTGATAAAAGCCATGTCCACAAGCTGGTCGTTCAGTACAGATGTTGATACCGGACTACAGATCAGTGTCGGATGAATTTCGTTTGTCATGGTGATGCTCCCGTAGATTAGTGTGAATTCGGGAGGTGATGTTTGGTGCCCTGTGGGGCCCTGGATATTCACCTCACACCATAGTACTCAACAGTAAAGAAATACAGTACGATAGCTTTTATAATCAGCCTGTCCCCCACCTTTTCAAAAGCGCGCTTAAGAGAGTCCGGTCGGACTCATACACGCAAGTTTTAGATTGAGTAAAGCTGTTTTACGTTACCAGAAGCACCTCTCACTGTTGAGAAACACAGCATAATGCAGTTGGCATATAGCAAGGTATTTCATGGTACAACGACGGATTGTATAGCCATGATCGGTTTTTTTAATCATGCTAAAAAAACGAAATATTCAAATGCCAATGCCAATCACTATCAATAAATTGCGGTATTCGATGCTCCGCAATTCATTTTTTAATCTTAGGTAGACATTTAGAAAGGCGGTTTTTCTTTCTTACCTGACGCCCACAGCAAGATATTATCTTTAATTTTTATAACATCTTTACTAAAGAAAGAATTATAAAAGCCTACTAATTCCGAATGAGATTCCACTTTCAATTCTGACATCATAAAAACAATTATTGCTGATATGTATAGTCGACCATTTTTATCAATCTTATTTGAAAAAAATGAATAAATCTCGGAGATACCATTCATTGCTAAATTAAAAAAAATATGAATTGCTATCAACTCCAGCGTAAAGGATTCTCTCTTGTATTCCCTGGAAATTTTCAACATCGAATCATTCACACCAATAACATTCAGTCGTTTTAGTTCATTTAATAAGAGACCAAACAATGGAGGAACACCGTTAGGGCTAAGGTACGGCAGATTGGCACTATATTGATGAGGGTGTACAGAGGTCTCAATTGTTAATTGAAGTAATTTCAATGCAACAAACTGCTCCCCTTCTAATTCAATCAAAGATTTGTACAGGCTGAGTGGTTTTGATTCGCTGGCAATGACGCTGGGTTTGCAATTTTTTGTAGTTTGATTAATCACTTTGTTTTTTAAGGCAACGGGTATAATAATATTTTGCTGGGGTGGCGGAGTTTTTTCCTCACCTCGACCAGGAAATATATAAAGTTGTAATTTTAAATTCTCCTCACCGCCACCAAGATAGTTTGTTGCATATAGTTTACTGTTTTTACAATAATCAATCCAGGAGTAGATGCTGTAAAGTTCTATTACTTCATTTAATGAAACAGGAAGTTCTGGTGTGGTTCTTATACGGCGCACATAGCTTTCAGTGTTTCTCCATGCGGGTGTTTTTCGTATTAATATAATCTTTTCCCTGGCCTTTCTTATTAATCCAGCATTTTCAATTGAAGATTTCTTTCTGACATAACCAACCCTGCCATTGATGATGCAGTAATAAATTCGTCCCTTCTTTAATCGCTTTATTTTGCGAGGCATGTATTTATTGATCCGATAAACAAGGTCCTTTTCTTTACGCTCGCGAAGCTCGCAGAAGCGCAGGTAATGTTTTTTACAAAGCCTTTTACGTTTTGCTTCAGGTAATGGGGATACTAAACGATTGCAATTTTTCCGTACACATTTAGCCATTTCATATTCCCTTATTCCAGAAAAATTAAAACCTATATTACTCCTTTGAACAAACGGTTAACCATTTTTCGGCGCTATTTTTTCTCAGGAGTAAATCATGCCTCAAATTCCCGAATCGCAGGATACCAATGATGTTCTGCGCACCTGCCTGAATCTCTTACCTCAACAGGCTACCGAACGCATTCTTTCCCGCCTGCAGCAGGCCATTCACTACGAGCCCGTCATTGGCATTATGGGCAAAAGTGGCGCGGGCAAGAGCTCACTGTGCAACGCACTTTTCCAGCAACCTGTCTGCCTCACCAGCGATTTAACCGCCTGTACCCGTGAACCTCAGCGGCTGGTACTGACCGTGGGCGAGCGCTGTATGACGCTGGTTGATTTACCTGGTGTGGGCGAGACACCGGAATACGACGAAGCGTATCTGACGCTGTATCAGCAGATGCTGACAGAGCTGGATTTAATTATCTGGGTGCTGCGCGCCGATGAACGTGCCCGGGCGGCCGATATTGCCACCCACAGAACACTGCTTGCCTGCGGTGCGGATGCGTCACGCTTTCTGTTTGTGGTCACCCAGGCAGACCGTATCCCTCCGTTGCCTGAACTCCCGGGTCAGGATTCTCCTTCTGCCGGGCAGTGTCTTTCCCTCGCCGTTATCAGTGCGCAGATTGCAGGCCAGCTACCATCCTCTTTTCCGGTAATGGCTGTCTCTGCGCATACCGGTTACAACCTGCCTGCTCTGGTGGAACTGATGGTACACGCTTTGCCCTTACAGGCCAGCAGTGCCGTGTATTGCCAGCTGAAACCTGAAAATCACACCCCTGAAAGTGAGTCTGCCGTGCGTCAGCGTTTCGGTGAACTGGCAGGCAGTGCATTCGATTCAGTGATTGACAGTAACTCAGTACCTTCTGGCTGGCGTGCATGGCTGCTGCGTTTACGCGAGAAACTTGTGCAGTTGGTCACCGGTCTCTGGGACAGATTTTTCAGTTGAAAGCAGCTGAATTAATCCACCAGTGATACGTTCAAAAAACAGTATATTGATCTGCAAAAACGATCGATAATAGAATATCGATCGTTTTTATCTATTAAAATGTCGATTCATTTCCCCTCGATTGATCGCTTTTACCTATCAAAGTCAGGGGGATATTTCTTTCACAAAAGTCTTCAGTAGCACGATGAACAGGGAGGTTTAGGTGATGGCTGTATGCAGATTTCGCATCAGAAGCTGTCCACCGCATTACCCTTTTCCGTTGCAGCTTCTGATTTATCAGTAAGGTGATATATGAAACTTCAGGCCGTGATTGCATTTGTTCTGTCAGCCGCTTCAGTATCTGCTCAGGCAGGTAACTGGGTCGTGCAAAATGGCTGGTGCCAGACCATGACCGATAATGGCCAGGCGCTGGTGATGCTGAAAAATAACACCCTCAGCATATTCGGCCAGCTGCAGGGCTGCCCCAATGGCCCACAGGCGATGATGGGCAGTCGCATCAGTGTGAACGGTAATCTGGTACCCACTTCCCAGTTATGTAATCAGCAAACAGGATTTAAAGCCGTTGAAGTTGAAGGCGGACAGGCCACTGCTGCAGCCCTGAAGGCGATTGCTTCCATTGCGGGCCAGGAAACGTCAACCGTTCAGGTATTTGGTGCGCAACTGACCTTCACCCGCGGTGACATGATGAAGGTCTGCCCGAAGTATGTTCCCACTCTGGCGACCGCGACAGAAGGTAACGTGCCGCAGATTAACAAAGGGTCAGTGATGAAGGCGGCAAAACAGGCTTACACGCAGGAGTATGACCGTGATGCGGCTGAGGCTGCTGACTTTGGCAGCTACAAAGTGGAGGGAAACACTGTGGTTTATGAGGTCTGGAATGCCGGGTACCGTACCTACGATAAGGTAGTGGTGACCGTTGGTGCTGACGGTAAGGCCAAAAGCGCCAGGGTTGAATATATGGGGCGGTAACGCTTTATTCGTCACGCCATTTTTAATGTTAAAGGCCATGTTCCTTCGGGAAGGTGGCCTTTTTCTTTTTATACCGACAAATACAGAAAGGAGTTAATCATGCGACTGGCATCCCGCTTTGGTGCAGTTAACCTTGTCCGCCGTGACCGTCCGTTAACCCGCGATGAGCTGGCTCACTATGTTCCCAGCGTATTCAGTGAGGAAAAACACGAATCCCGCAGCGATCGCTATACCTGCATCCCGACCATCACCCTGCTGGATAACCTGCAACGCGAAGGTTTTCAGCCGTTCTTTGCCTGCCAGACCCGCGTGCGTAACCCCGATAAGCGGGAGCACACGAAACATATGCTGCGTCTGCGGCGTGAGGGGCAGATTACCGGTAAACAGGTGCCGGAAATTATCCTGCTTAACAGCCATGATGGTTCGAGTTCATACCAGATGCTGCCGGGGTTGTTCCGGGCAGTCTGCCAGAACGGTCTGATTTGTGGTGAGAGCTTTGGCGAAGTGCGGGTGCCCCATAAAGGCAATGTCGTGGAAAAGGTTATCGAAGGTGCCTATGAAGTGCTCGGTGTGTTTGACCGGGTGGAGGAAAAACGCGATGCCATGCAGTCACTGGTGCTGCCTCCACCAGCACAGCAGGCTTTTGCAAAAGCAGCGCTGACATACCGTTTTGGCGAAGAGCATCAGCCGGTGACTGAATCGCTAATTCTTTCTTCACGCCGCTGGCAGGACGAGAGCAATGACCTGTGGACCACCTACCAGCGCATCCAGGAAAACCTGATTAAAGGCGGCCTGCCGGGCAGAACAACGAAAGGCAAACGGGCCCATACCCGTGCGGTTAAAGGTATCGACGGCGACGTGAAGCTCAACCGTGCCCTGTGGGTGATGGCTGAGAACATGCTGTCATTACTCGATCAGTCATGACGGTAGTGCGGAGAATTTCTCACATGAACACTGAATCCCCGGCATTCCTTCCCGACGGTCCGTTTACCCGCGACCAGGCGACCTCCATCGCAGGACAGTACGAAAACGTCATCATTGAAGACGACCAGGGGACGCATTTTCGTCTGGTCGTTCGCCATAACGATGTGATGGTCTGGCGGGCATGGAATGTTGAGCCTGATGCCGGACAGCGTCTTAATCGTTACATCGCCTCTTACGGGATCCGTAAACCGTAACTGACTCAACTTTCCTTCTTCCTGCCAGCCCTTACCGGCTGGCTTTTTATTTCCGGAGTTATAAATCATGAATACTGCAACACCTGACAGCACCTCATCACCAGACACGATTTTCGCCACCGTTGTTGCTGATGAACTACGCCTCTGCTTCTGGCCTATGCATTTCGGCAATGTGCCGCAGTGGATATTACTGGAGCCCCGCACCTTCGCCTGGATGGAGCGCTTCTGTGAGGATTACAGCGGGGGTATCTGGAATTTTTATTCACTCAGCAACGGTGGTGCGTTTATGGCGCCCGAAGCCAGCGGAAATCACGATGAGAAATGGACGCTGTTTAACAGCATGAATGGTAACTGTGCCGGGATAAGTCCTGAAGCAGCAGGAATTGCGGTCTGCCTTATCGAATACAGCCATCATGCCTGTCGCACAGAGTGTGATGCCATGACAGAGCACTATTACCGTCTGAGGGATTACGCGCTCACGCACCCGGAATGCCACGCGATTATGCGCATCATTGATTAACAGGAATGACAGATGAGCACAAAACCTTTATCCCCGGCATCACAACCCGATATGTTTCCGGTTTCGGCTTCTCCTCACCTGAAACCGGCTCTGTCACCGTATGCCCGGCAAACGCTGCGACGGGCAATGAACCTGCTGGAACGCCAGTTGCGTGAACCCGGTGCGGCCTTCACTTCCGCCAGCGCCACCCGGGACTGGCTGCGCCTGCAGCTGGCAGGGGAAGAGCGCGAAGTGTTTATGGTGCTGTTCCTCGATAACCAGAACCGCCTTATCGCTTACGAGACGCTGTTCACCGGTACCATTAACCATACGCAGGTACATCCCCGTGAAGTGGTGAAAGCGGCACTGAAACATAACGCGGCCGCCGTCATTCTGGCGCATAACCACCCGTCAGGACTTGCTGAACCCAGCCAGGCTGACCGCCAGATTACAGAACGGCTCAGGACGGTACTGGAACTGGTGGATATTCGTCTGCCGGACCACCTGGTGATTGGCGGGATGGATATCGTCTCTTTTGCTGAACGAGGCTGGTTATAGCACCAGAGGAAAACAAGCATATGAAAATCATCAGTAAACGCCAGGCGATGGCGATATACCGCCAGCATCCTGAGTCCCGTCTGTTTCGCTTCTGCACCGGCAAATATCAGTGGTCCGGCAGCGTCTGCCACTACGCTGGCCGGGAAGTGCAGGATATCAGCGGTGTGCTGGCCGTATTCGCTGAACGTCGCCAGGACCGCAACGGTCCTTATGTTGTATTGCGCTGCGTCACACTGAATTAACTCTTCTTTAAGGAACACCACATGTCACAGACCACATCAGCATCAACCCCGGATAATGCAGAACCCTGGTGGGGACTTAAGTGCGATATCACCCCGTGTTTTGGCGCACGTCTGGTCCAGGAGGGCAACCGGCTGCATTACCTGGCTGACCGCAGCAATATCACCGGGACATTCAGTGATCCAGATTTACGTCATCTTGACCAGGCTTTTCCGGTACTACTCAAACAGCTGGAGCTGATGCTCGTTTCCGGTAAGCTCAATCCCCGCCATCAGCACTGCGTCACGTTATATGCAAAAGGGCTGACCTGCGATGCCGATTCGCTCGGATCGCATGGCCACATTTATATCGCGATTTATCCGACACCAGACAAGAGCGTTACCCGTTAATCCCGTTCCCTGACCCATCATTCTTTTTAACCCGACTTGATTCAGGATCATTTCATTATGCAAACTTTACCCGCCAGCACGATGCGGAAAGCATCGTCACGCCCCACGCCCATTGAAATCTGGCAACAGTTACTCGAGTACCTGCTTAATCAGCACTACGGTCTGACGCTTAACGACACACCATTTACTAACGATGGTGTCATTCAGGAACACATTGACGCTGGGATCTCACTGTGCGACGCCATGAATTTTATCGTGGAAAAGTACGATCTGGTGCGCACCGATCGTCGCGGGTTCAGCGCAGAAACACAGTCCCCACTTATCAGCAGTATTGATATCCTTCGCGCCCGTAAGGCCTGTGGACTGATGACTCGCCATGGCTACAGAATGGTGACCGATATCACCACAGGCAAATACAGCGAGATGACCCGATGAAGCTGTCTCTGACCATGGAAGCCGATGCCGTCAATATACTGGCCCTCAACATGGGCCGGATCGCTGTTGATATCGACGGTGTTGAACTGTCTGA
>OBJT01000372.1_pt1 | contig 11807 bp, 5 predicted proteins | sample 1519861 | NCBI WGS metagenome assembly OBJT01 (sample SAMN02401118, study PRJEB22541) | soil metagenome, isolate JX
TCGTCGTGGCTGCTTTTTTTACCGAGAAAAAAGGTGCAAAAACGCTTCCCTTAGACCCATAATCCTGGTCTGGTGCAAACCAAACGGCTTCACCTGCTTTTAGCGCATGAACAAAACCTGATAAATTACGTCGATTAATCATAGCCTTATTTGAACGCATACGCCCTTTTGTCTGTACCCATTCCATTAATGGATCATTGTGTGGGCGATACGTTGCCATCATAGGATGGCATAACCCCATTACTCTTCCACACAACTCAAGGGACATAAAATGAATCCCGACAACCATTACTCCTCTTGTCGCACCGGTCAGGTTTTCAAGCCCTTCGACATCAAACCATTTTTTGACTCTCGCATCGCTCCAGAACCAGGCCATTCCTGTTTCCATCAGTCCCAGCCCGAGAGAAACAAAGTTTTTATTGACCATCTGGCTCCGGGCAAACGGTGTCATCTCGGGAAAGCACAGTTCGATATTTCTAATCGCAATCCGTTCCCGGCGTTTCAGAAAGGGTCTGGATATTTTTCCAAGGCCAGAGCCCAGAATATGTAAAACCGGGTAAGGAAGTTGAACGAGAAGCCACAGCAGACCCAAACCAGACCAGGTAAGCCAGTGGCGAGGATGAAGTAAATTATGAGTAAAAGTCTGTGCCATAAATTTCCTTAATGCTAATGAAGGTTATAACGCAAAAGGAAAACAATGAAGCAATTCGTCTTGAGCGATACATTTTTTGTTTTAGACAATTTAAAGCCATCTAAATTCAGAAAAAATAACTTTGCAATGACTAGTAAAGAATTTAAAGAGTCAGGAATGAATTGTAAGCCAGCAAAGTTATTCTGTTATAAATCCATGTTTTATCATTGATACTCAAGAAATTGTCTTCTTGATTCATCATCATCAAGGTACTCAAAAGAAAGAAGCCGAATTTTGGTAAGTTTATAAAACCACTCACAATCGTTTCGTTGAATAATTTCGCCTGGTTTGAAACATATCCCGGATGCCACCCGAATAATCGCATATTTACCATTACTAAACCTGACCCGGTGAATACAGAAAGGTTGGCCAGCCTGCCCGTGACAGCTGTTCGACAGGATATGTCCTTCAATAAAAACAGTTTTTTTAGATTTCATTATCATACCCTCGACAACTGCAGTACAGGAGAAATGTTGTCATTTCCCGACATCACTGACGTTAAGTGGCAGAAGCTGATCAGCCGCCGATACACCAGCATTCTGAAGGTCTGAACAACAGTCCGCAGGCAGGGCACTCAAGAACCGCATCTTTTCTTAGTTTACCTGCTTTCTGATCGGCTCTGTGTGCACATACCGGGCAGGCAACATGAACCGGTCTTTCTTTAAAATACCTGAGCCCATTTGTATAAGACATAAATAATTCTCTGAGGAATAGAGTAATTATTATACGCTTTAATATAAAAATAACTGGCATAAGTTATGTTAAGTTGTGTCTGAATCAGGATATCAGATATTGAAAATTGAACGTCTGATTTATGGTACACTACCCTTCCGTGAGAAATTTAAGATGAAATCAGAAGACACCCTTGACTGGTATCCGGCACAACTACCGCCTGTGAAAATTATTCTTGGCGAAGCCGTGCTGGCTGTGGGTAAACAGGGCCGACCGATTAATACCCGCACCTTGCTGGAATACCTTCAGGTCATGCAGGACAAACAAAAAAGGCGGGATGACAAAATCGCCATGCAGACTGCGATTGATGTTCTCAGGGATAATCAGCGCATTAACGGCAGACGTTAATGCACCTCCGGGATCAGTGTCAGTTCTGAATGATCTCAACCGTATGGTTTTGTCCATCATCCTTCAGCGGTATTCTGTCATCAGGGAGGAGAACACCATCCAGCGTCACGCAATATTCTGCATCGCCGCGTGAAACACTAATCTGATAATGGCTTTCACCATATTGATATGCCATAGAAAAAGACGACCACTCATCCGGTAACCTGGCATGAACACTAAAGTCAGTGCCGGAACGTTTTATCCCCAGTAATTCCTCGGTAAGTAAACGCCAGGCCCAGCCTGCGGAACCGGTATACCAGCTCCACCCTGCACGTCCGGTATGGGGAGCGACGCTGTAGACATCAGCACTCATGACATAAGGCTCAGCTTTATAAATCCCGACAGAGTCCGCATTCAGGGTATGATTTATAGGGCTGAGCATTGACCAGAGTTGCCAGGCTCGTCCGGCATTCCCCATTCGGGCAAAGGCCATCACTGCCCAGATGGCGCCATGCGTATACTGCCCTCCGTTTTCCCGCACGCCGGGCAGGTACCCCTGTATGTAGCCCGGATTTGGACCGTGTCCGTCGAAAGGAGGCGTTAACAGTTTGATCAGCCCTCCTTCGTTATCCACAAGGTGCTTATCCAGCGCCTGCATGGCCTTTGCGCACCGTCCCGGGCTCGCGGCGCCGGACAATACAGACCAGCTCTGCGCAATCGCATCAATCCGGCAGTCCTGTGAGGTTTTCGATCCCAGGGGAGTACCATCGTCAAAATACCCGCGCCGGTACCATTCCCCATCCCAGGCGTGGGCTTCGAGATTACTTTGCAGGCGCAGAGCCTGTGAACGGCACATCGCGGCGACGCTTTCATCCAGCCTGCGCTCCGCCAGCGCTGCAAACCGCTGCAAAATGTCGTACAGGAAGAAGCCCAGCCAGACGCTTTCACCTTTGCCTTCGATACCCACCCGGTTCATCCCGTCATTCCAGTCACCAGCCCCCATCAGCGGCAGGCCATGCTCCCCGAAGCGAAGTCCATAGTGAATAGCTTTGACGCAGTGTAACCAGAGTGTCTCTTCGGTGCCGCTGATGACCGGCGTGTCATAGACAGACTCTTCACCAGGCTGAAGCGAGCGTCCCTCCAGATAAGGAATGCGTATTTCCAGTGCATCCATATCCCCCGTCGTTTCAACATAGTGGCAAACAGCAAGCGGCAGCCAAAGATAGTCATCGGAACAGCGGGTACGCACACCGTTGCCGTGTGGCGGGTGCCACCAGTGCTGCACATCCCCCTCGATAAACTGCCGTGATGCACAGAGTATTATCTGTTCACGCATCCGGTCCGGAGCAGCGTGGCTCAGAGCCAGCGTATCCTGCAGCTGATCGCGAAAACCAAATGCACCGCCAGACTGATAGTAGCCACTCCGGGCCATAAGACGGCAGGCGACCGTCTGATACAACAGCCAGCCATTAACCAGTAAATTTACGGACGTGTCGGGGGTGTTAACTACGATTTTATCGAGAACATTGTGCCAGTGATTATGAATCCGGTTCAGCTCCTGGCGGACCGTATCCTCGTTCATGTAGCGGGCCAGCGTCTCCTGAGCACAAACATCATTCTCCTCTGCGCCGAGGATAAAAATAAACGTCCTCTGGTCCCCGTCAATTAATGTAACCGCCGATTGCACCGCTCCGCAGGGATCCAGACCGGCCCCCGTCTTACCAGAAAGCTTTTGCAGTTTCATGGCCGAAGGGGCGTGAAGGGAACCATTACGGCCAATAAACTCCCGGCGATCCCCTGTCAGAGAACAGTCATTACCGCTGACGGCAAAAAATGCAGTTCGGCCGCCACCATTATCACCATAAAAGTTATTCGCAAGCACCCCGCAGCCGCCGGGCGTTCTGGCCACATGTGTCACAATGTGAGGGGCTGAGCGCGTTCGTGTTTCTCCGAGCGTCCACTCTACATAGCCTGTGACGGAAAGTTGACGTGTCCGTCCCGAAGAGTTGCTGAGCGTCAGGAGCACCAGTTTAACCGGATCTTCTTCAGCAACCAGGACCGTCAACTCGCTGTCTATACCACTCTCACGATGGGCAAAAACGCTGTAGCCAAAACCATGGCGGGTCAGGTAATCACCGTGTCCGCGAACAGGTAAAGCCGTCGGCGACCAGCACTCCCCGCTCTCTTCATCGCGCAGGTAAAATGCCTCGCCGCTGCGATCGCTCACCGGATCGTTCTCCCACGGCGTCAACCGGTATTCATGGGCATTCTCATACCAGGTATAGGCCTGCCCTGCCTCTGAGATCACACAGCCAAAACGAGAATTTGCCAGTATGTTCGACCAGGGAGCCGGTGTAAGCGCATTTTCCCGAAGGACGATCTGATACTCCCGCCCATCCTGAGAAAATCCACCGTACCCATTGAAATGGCATAACTGACTGGTATCAGGGCTCCAGTCCGTATGTTGATTACGCTCGCGCACAGCACGCGGAATGAATGCCCTTGCCGGCGATTTCAGGGTATGAATACGCTGGTTAAGCTGCTCATTAATACCCCCTGCGCGGTCATCAAGATAAAGACAGGCCACGCTCATCAAAAGCAACTTATCCTCAGCGGAGAGATGCTCACCGTTCCGGACAAAAAGCCCGCCCTTTTTATCCAGCAGACTGGCTTCAGACCCGGCATAAATTAACTCCATAATCTGATTTTGTAATCCCTGCTGGTAGCCGCCGGGGCTGTTATTCAGGATAACCAAATCAACATCCAGCCCTTTCTGTCTCCAGTAACGGTGTGCCTGAATCAGTGTGGTCACTGAGGTGATACTTTCCTCGCTGGTTATACTCAGCAGCACTATCGGCAGATCCCCTGAAATTGCCCAGCCCCACAGTCCGGACTGGCCACGCCGGTTGCGGCCGATCGCCTGGCCTTCGGCGCGCAGCTCCTGGACAGGGTAAAGCACAGCGCTGGCGAGACTATTGAACAACGTGGCATCATCTTCACTGGCGTTCATCTGGCGCAATACCACCAGACTGTGAGACCAGGCCAGTTCAAAGACGCGATCGGCGATAGGGTAATCGCGATATTTCTCCAGCAACGCCAGGCTCTGCTGACGGGTCTCGCTGATGCCATAAATGATATCAATCGTAACCGGCTGCCCCGGCTGCAGAATGATGGCGTTGCGAATTGCCAGTATCGGATCCAGCACCGAGCCCGACGTGTTGCCTAGCATCCCTCCCGTCTCTATTGCCTGTGCATTCGCAGGGTTTCTGCCACGTCCAATAAACCTTGCCCTGTCCGTTTCAAACGACACGTTATGTCGGTTATCGCCGTGCACCACCATCATGTGAAACAGGCAAGGGCCCGGTTCATCCGGTGAGCGCGGGCGCCGGTGGCAAAGAATAGCGTCACGCTCAGGAGCCAGCTCAGTCTGAATAAACAAATTGCTGAATGCCGGGTGTGCCAGATCGCTGGCATCAGGTGCCAGTACCACTTCAGCATAGGTTGTCAGCTCCAGAGAGCGAGGCTTGCGACCACGATGAATCAGTGTGAGCCGTCGCAATTCAACATCATCCTCCGGAGAGATCACCACCTGAGTTTTGACGCTGAGTCCCCCTAAGCTGCGTCTGAATTCTGCCCCCGCATCGGTGAACAACACTTCCTCGTCTTGTCCGCTGGTGTAGCCTGTTGGTTGCCAGGTATTGCTCCACACATCTCCCGTCTGGGTATCGCGGATGTAGCAGAATGCTCCCCAGTTATCACGGGTGGTATCACTGCGCCAGCGCGTTAGTGCAATATCATTCCAGCGACTGTAACCACCGCCGCCCGCGGTCAACATCAGATGATAATGGCCGTTGGACAGCAGTTGAATATCCGGGGTGGGGGTATCCACGCTATAGAAAATACGGGGTTCATAGCGAACGGGTTTGACCCTGCCCTCATGAGATTCAAAATGACGGCGCGGACTGTACAGATCGACCGCATCCGGCACGCGCTCCTGTAACAGCAGACTCGCTGACCGGAATACCGTGCTGGACATAAAGCGTTCAGTCATGGGGGCGTCAAGCAGCACATGAGCCAGCGCCTGAAATGCCATACCCTGGTGATGCGCCATCCAGGACTGTACCACCGCATAGAGCTGACCGGTTGCAAGACGTGAGGGGGTATAGTCCAGCGCTTCATAAAAACCGTATTCTCCGCGTGCACCATTTTTTTGCAGCCTGAACAGGTTCTCACAGGCTCTCTGTGGGGAAACCATCAGCGCCAGCAGCGTGGCGTAAGGAGCAACAACCATGTCATCGGCAAGTCCCCTGCGCAGACCGAGCCCCGGTACGCCAAATGCCTGATACTGATAATTATGCTGAACATCAAAAGCATGATAGCCAGACTCTGAAACACCCCATGGTACCCCGCGTTCTTTCCCCCAGTGAATCTGGCGCATAACCGCCGACTGACTCATTTCATCGAGCAGGCTGCCGGGCCAGGTGGGCATCACCAGATTCGGCATCAGATATTCAAACATGGATCCGCTCCATGACATCAGGGCAGTTTCATTATCAATCGTGGTAAACAATCGACCCAGCGCGTACCAGCTTTTAAGAGGCAGCTGATTAGTCGCAATGGCAAGAAAACTGGTCAGGCGGATTTCAGACGGCAGGAGATCGTAGTGGCTCTTGTCAGGCATATTGGTGTCACAGTTATAACCGACGCTGAGCAGACTGGTTGCTTCACTGTACAGAAAGGCGAAATCCATCCGGGCATGCTCATCCAGCCGCTGTTCCAGCTCGGTGATAATATTGAGTCGCATTCGGGCCTGCTCCGCCACTGACGCCGGAGGCGTTCCTGTACCGGTTAATGTCGGACGGGCAAGCTCGCTCAGCGTCGGCAGCGTCTGTTCATTCCAGGATGCAGGCAACCAGCCAAGCAACAGAGACCACTCATGGCAAAGCTGAACCAGTTGATGCTCCAGATGTCCAGCCCAGCGCATCTGAAGAGGAGATCCCTGATGACATGCGCTGGTCAGATGGTTGCACTGGGTGCGCATGCTTTTCAGTTCGCTGAAAAGCGCCTGCGGAGAGAGCGACACCGCGTTCAGGCAATGCTTGCGCAGCAGTCTCAGGCTGTCAGGTGGGTTCTTACCCCACTGTTTTTCCAGAATATCCAGCGTATCGTTCAGTCCTGCCAGTATCTGTTGGTTGCTTAAAACAGGCTGATGACGCATGGCGGACAGGCCTGCACGCAGGGTCAATAAATGCCCGGCCATATTGCCGCTGTCGACGCTGGAGATATAGCGTGGACTGAGGGGGACCAGCGTACGGGTGTCATACCAGTTGTAGAGATGGCCCCGGTAGTGCTCCATTTTATCCATCGTGTCGAGCGTGAGCGACACGCGCCGGAGCACCTCTCCGCCAGGCAGGTAGCCAAAGTCCCATGCCGTCAGGTTAGCCATAAGTGAAAGACCAATATTGGTAGGAGAAGTTCGGTGTGCCACCGTCGGTTGTGGTATTTCCTGATAATTATCAGGCGGAAGCCAGTTCTCTTTTGCTGTGGCAAATGTTTCAAAAAAAGCCCAGATTTCACGGCTTGTCTGGCGTAACAGCTGTTTTTGTTCCTGATTAGGCGAAAAAACCTTACGCACGGGCTGGCGACTCAGCCAGCTCATCAGCAGCGGTGCCACACACCATACCAAACCGATCGGTAACGCAATCCCCAGCAGCTGTGGGGCAAATTGTCCGGTCAGTATTGTCAGCGCCACGCCACCGGCAACGTTCAGCCACATCGCCTGATAAAAACGTGCAACAGTGGGTCTGGCCTGACTGCTGTCCTGGCTGTGGCTGACCCACTGGCTGAGGTGACGCCTGCTTATCCCCAGTCGCCATAGCGTCACGGCGATCGCTTTCAGCGAATATCCGGCTTCGTGCGGCAGTATCGCAAAATTAAGGCTGATACCTGACAGACGCTTTAGCGCGCCCGCCCCCACCAGTAACAGATGCGGCTTCACGCGGCGACGCAGAGGTTTATGCAGAAGGTCGTGGCTAATGCAGAGGATGGCTGGCAACAGCCATATCAGCAACAGTATGCCCAGCCAGTAAACCGGATTGGGTACCCAAAGCAGAGTGAAGAACAGCAATATCAGTAAAGAGGGGGCGACCAGACTGCGACGTAGATTATCGAGTAATTTCCAGTAAGAAAGCGCGGTCAGCGGATTCCTGACCCGGGTTCCATCGGCTTTTCTGACGCGTGGTTTTAGCCAGTTAAGCAGTTGCCAGTCACCCCGGATCCAGCGTGAACGTCGTGCAACATCCGACAGATAATTATTAGGGTACTGTTCGTACAGTAACACCTCGCTCAGCAGACCCGAACGTGCATAGCATCCTTCAAGCAGATCGTGGCTGAGTACCAGATTTTCCGGGCAGATGTTGGTAGTGGCCTGCATAAAAATATCAACATCGTAAATCCCTTTGCCCACAAACGAGCCTTCCCCAAAGAGATCCTGATAAATATCCGAAGACATCATCGAATAAGGGTTATTGCCCGGTACGCTGCTGCGCAGGGCTGCGTAACGCCCCTGACCGTTGCGTGGTATCTCCTCCGCAAGACCGGGCTGTAAAATACCGAATCCTTTGACAACCCTCTGGCGTACCGGATCATACTCAGGCGTATTCAGCGGATGCGCCATCGTCGCGACGAGTTTGTGTGCCGTATCGCGCGGGAGCACCGTATCGCTGTCCAGGGTAATGACGTATTTTATGTGACCCGGTAAAAGGTGGGCAGGCATCTCTGCAACGCTGACGAATTGCGTTCCGGGATGGCGCAACCAGCTGTTCAGTAACGCCAGTTTTCCCCGCTTGCGTTCATAGCCCATCCACGCTCCTTCCGAGGGGTTCCATTCAGGCTGACGATGTAACAGATAAAAACGTGGTCGGCCGGAGGGGTAGCGGCGATTAAGCGCCTGCGTATCGGCGATAGCCTGTCTGAGCAGCGCGTGACTTTCCGGCGAGGGTTCATTTTCAGAATCAGCAAAATCAGTGAGCAGCGCGAACCTGAGATTTTCGTTTTCATTCCCCAACCAGCAGACTTCAAGACTGGTGAGGAGCTGGCTGAAACTTTCGTGGCTGGTCAACATGCAGGGAATGACTAACATGGTGGCACTGTCAGCGGGAATACCGGCTGAAAAATCCATCCCCGGCAAGGGTCGAGGAACGCGAAAACGGGTGGTTGCATCACTGAGCAAATCGCTCATTAACTGAGTTAATGCGATAATCAGAGGCAATATCACCGCGATCAATAGCCAGTCTGCGCCCTGCATGGCGGTTTCGTGCAATATTGCTGCGGTCGCTGCGGTTGTCAGCAACGCCAGGCTTCCAAGCCATGACAGCAGGGTTATTCTGTTGAAACTGTGCCGCAAGCGTATGAGCCTTGAGGCGTCTGCCAGGAGATGAATATCCAGCGCCTGTCGACCTTCGCCCGCAAGATAATAACCAACATGATGTTCCGGTGTATCGGGCGCTTTTTCCTCTGAAAGCGCCAGCACCTTCTCAGCAACCTCAGGCTCGCTGAGACCGCTGTCTCTGGCCAGAACCTCAACTACGTGCCGGTAATGATCCCGGGTATTGAAGTGCATCCGGGGATAGATGCCGGCAGGATCATTGCGTAATACCTGTTCGACAACGCTTATGGTTTCGGCGAAATCAGCCCAGTCCGTTTCACTCAATAAACGCAGGCCCGCGATGCTGTTACTGACGGACAGCTGGCTGGCGGCAAGCTGCTGATTGAAACTATGTATGAGAACGTCAGTGGTGATCCCCTGTTCCCGAAGGCACTGATCAACCCAGGTCAGAGGTAACGACAGCGCGTTGCCATGCCCCTGCAGGCGCCGCACCAGCTCTGCGACAAACGCACTGGTTAACGGAGGTCGGGAGCGCGCCATATCGGCAACCACCATGATTAAATCACCAGGCGCACTCTCTGCGCATTCGACAATCCTTGTTATCCACGTATCAGCAAGGTTTCTGTCCTGCTGCGCTTTTATCACTTCCATACTGATACGACGAAGATTTTCAATCAGCGCAAGGCGCAGCATTCCCGGTAACGCCCAGACTTCACCCAGCGTCAGCGGCGTCACCTGTTGATAGGCAGTGAGATAGCTGGTCAGGCTGGCGGCATCCCAGCGGCCATCGCCGTGAGCAATGGCCTCTGATGCAATATGATAAATTCGTGGGCAATTCAGCGGCGATACCAGCGACGGAAGACCTTTGCCAAAGCTTTTCGGCAGATGCTGGCGGACAGTGCGGATTTGTTCCTCAATCAGATAATAATTGTCCAGCAGCCATTCACCGGCGGGCATGATACTGGTCTTTTTACCCGCGTTAAGCTCATAGCAGTTTTGGGTAATGACGGCCTCATTGTCGCCAAGCCGTTTCAGAAGATAATAAGGATGCCTATCCGGTGATACTTTATGAGTCCGCGCCAGCTTCTGGCCGTAGCGTTCCATCTGGACGGTCGAAAAGAGTTCTGACCGCGGCGAGCTTTCACCGGCAGGATCGTTCGCCGAAAACGTTACGTTTTCGGCAGCATTCATCGGAATACGGGAGCGGTTAAACCACGCTCTTGGGTTCATTTTCATAGCATTGCTCTGATGCGACGTTAGCGCGCAGGAGCAGTTGCGAAATCAGTTCAGAAACGTTCTCTCAGGATGGGCGTCAGGCATCAGGGATTTAACAGCTGCCGGAATCTAACATAAGTATAGGACATGAGCTCTGTTCTGCGGTTTTGGTCGAGCTAGCGTCGGGAGATAAACAGAGCCTTACATCCGGGGCAAAGCATGGTCTGGTTGAGCCGGATTTTTGACAACGGTTGTACTGATTTTAAGCCACAAACAGGACAGGCAGCAGTGGCAGTAGACGCACTGCTGAAGAATTTCATTGCGTAATTGATAACAGACATAACCATTAACCTTTCAATGAATGAGCTTCACCGTACCACATGTGGTTAAGTTTTAATCTATCTATTTTGACACACTGAAAATCAGGAAAGATAAATGTTCGCAGCCACAGGCCCCCTGAGACCGTTTATCCGGCAAAACTCTATGCGGCTTCCAGGGATGAGTAATTCTGATTCGCGAGAGTTAACGGCTGAAATGTGAAGCAGAACGTCTTTTCGTCCATCAGATGGGATGATGAGGCCTTTACCACTAAGAATATCAAAGCTTTTGACAATTCCTGTCATTTTATGGGACAAGTCAATTCCTTATTGAAAACACGTAAAGACTATACATTGAAAATGGCATTCAGCCACTTTTATTTTCCCTACAGGACCTCTGGACGGCTAAAAGATAATTTGCTTATATCGATTCCCTGTGCCTTAATGAATCCCATCAGTTCGATGTACTAATGAAAGTTAGAAATTTTCCGGGCAGTTCTCATTACCAGGCGCTATCGTTGATATCCCCTCTTTTTGAGTCCATACGTTTACTATCAATACAACGATGTATAACAGGAGTCAGTATGACCTCTAGAATTACAGGCCTGGTAAAATGGTTTAACGAAGACAAAGGTTTTGGCTTCATCTCTCCTCTTGATGGCAGCAAAGATATCGTTGTCCATTTTTCTGCGCTTAATGGCGACAACTTTAAAACTTTATTTGAAGGACAGAAAGTTGAATTCGCCATTCAGAACGGAGACAAAGGTCCTGCTGCTGCAAACGTAATACTTTGCGATAAATAAATAAATGTGGATCTGCGATAACGATGAAGGATTATTCCTGAGTAGACAGATCCATAACTTAAATCAGATAAAAATCGTTTATTCTTAATATCTGATCAGCATATTTTTCACAATTATGAGTGCGCTGACCGATGTAATGGAGTGCAGGACTACTGCATAAAATTTTAAAAGCACAAACTAACTGCTTGTTAAATAAGAAGTGCGTAATGAGCGAGGCTATCTCCGAAAGCACCTCGTAATGGCTTTGACCTTAATGACATCTGCCAGTTAACACCCACGAGAGAACAGGGTAATAGAATATGATTAAAGTCCTTGTTTTCTTTAATGCTGAATCC
>OBJT01000373.1_pt1 | contig 11764 bp, 13 predicted proteins | sample 1519861 | NCBI WGS metagenome assembly OBJT01 (sample SAMN02401118, study PRJEB22541) | soil metagenome, isolate JX
GGGAACGGTTGTAGCTGTCCGGAAAGATTTGGGCGTGTTTGTGGATATCGGCCTTGACGACAAAGAAATTGTGGTTTCCTTGGATAATTTGCCCGACATCAAATCACTATGGCCGAAAAAGGGAGATCGACTTCTGATCGCTCTGGAACAGGACAGTAAAGACCGTCTGTGGGGCATCATCGCCGACGAACCGGTATTCCGTTCCATTTCCCGTACTCCGGGTGAGGAATTGAAAAATAAGGACATCACCGGAACCGTCTTCCGTTTGAAATTGGTAGGAACGTTCATCCTGACGGACGATCATTACATCGGATTCATTCACCCATCCGAGCGGGAGATTGAACCGCGCTTGGGCGAAGTCGTCAGCGGTCGGGTTATCGGCATCAGTCAACACGGCATGCTGAATTTGTCCTTGAAACCGCGCGCTCACGAAGCGATCAGTGAGGATGCAGCCATGATTTTGGTATTGTTGGAGCAGAGCCCAACGCACAGCTTGCCTTATTGGGACAAGAGTGATCCAGAAGCAATCAAAGAATACTTTGGCATCAGCAAAGCACAATTCAAAAGGGCTTTGGGCCATTTGTTGAAAGCCAGACTGATCATCCAAGAAGATGGACACACAAAATTAATCAAAAAGGATTAGGCCTTCAGCCTGTCCTTAAAGGAGCCGACAGCAGTGACGGAATTGTCATTAAACACCATCAAAAAACAATTGCAAGAGGCAGGATTCAAGCTCACTCCACAACGAGAAGCGACTGTCAGCGTGCTGCTGGAAAAGGAAAAGGAGCATCTCAGTGCAGAGGAGATTTTCTTGCTTTTGCGGCTTAAGCATCCCGACATCGGCTTAGCTACGGTCTATCGTACATTGGAAATCTTGACTGAACTGAACATTACCTACAAAGTTGTGTTTGAAGACGGGTTATCCCGCTACGATTTAAGAAGGACCAGCAATGAACATTTCCATCATCACCTTTTGTGCATCGAATGCGGCAACATAGAGGAAATACACGAAGATTTGCTGGGTGAGGTCGAAAAAGATGTCGAGGCGCGCTATCAATTCGTGGTTAAAGACCATCGTTTGACTTTTCATGGCATCTGCCGTGACTGCCAACAAAAACTGAGGAATAAATAGCCTCAAAAGGATGAAATGGGTTAAAGAATATGGAAGAAGAAATCAATGCATACGGGCGTTATTTGAGGATCGAGCGAGGGCTGTCCGATAATACCATCACCAGTTATCAGCGGGACCTCAGAAAATATAGCCATTTTTTGGAAAAGAATGAGATTCATGCATTCGGGGATGTGGTCAAGCCGGATGTGCTTTTGTATCTTCAATTTTTGAATGAGGAAAAATTGGCGACAGCCTCGATCGGAAGGATGATCACCAGTCTCCGGAGATTCCATCAATACTTGAAGCAAGAAGGATTGATCGAAAACGATCCGATGGTCACCATCCAGCTGCCGAAAAAGCAACAAAAGTTGCCGAAAGTGCTCTCGATGGATGAGATCGAACGCTTGATGGCTGCGCCGGATGTCAAAACCGTTTTGGGGCTGAGGGATCGTGCCATCTTGGAACTGCTGTATGCCACTGGGCTTCGTGTCAGTGAACTCATCCACATTACGATGAGCGAGATCCATCTGGATATCGGGTTCATCCAAACGATCGGGAAGGGCGATAAAGAAAGAATCGTACCGTTGGGGGAGGAAGCCGCCTTCTGGATTTCGGAATACTTGTCGGACAGTCGACCAGCTTTGGCGCACGGGAGGAAAGAGACGGCTTATCTGTTCCTGAATTTCCATGGCAATGGGTTCACACGTCAAGGAATCTGGAAAAATCTGAAGCAAACTGTGCGGGATGCCGGCATCAAAAAAAATGTATCTCCGCACATGTTGCGCCATTCCTTTGCGACACATATCCTGGAAAACGGAGCCGATCTGCGGATCGTGCAGGAACTGTTGGGGCATGCTGATATTTCCACAACCCAGATCTATACGCACATCACAACAGAAAGAATGGCAGAAATCTATCAAAAATATCATCCTCGTGCTTGAAGCTTAACGGATCAAGTCCGCTGAGGATAAGGGAGGAATAGGATCATGAAATTTAATCGCATCCATTTGATCGTGTTGGATTCAGTCGGCATAGGTGAAGCACCCGATGCCGACAAGTTCGGCGATGTCGGGTCGGATACGCTTGGACATATCGCGGAAGTCGCTGGGCTGGAAATTCCTAATCTGGAAAAGTTAGGTTTGGGAAACATACGCGAACTGAGTGGTGTAAAGCCGGACAGCGCATCCCTTGGCTACTACACAAAACTCGAGGAACAGTCCGTCGGTAAAGATACGATGACAGGACATTGGGAAATCATGGGGCTGAATATCCAGTCACCATTCCGCGTTTTTCCGGAAGGTTTTCCGCAAGAATTGATCCAGAAAATCGAAACCCACACAGGCCGGAAGATTATCGGAAACAAACCTGCCAGCGGGACGGAAATACTGGATGAATTCGGTGAGCACCAAATGAAGACTGGTGATCTGATCGTCTACACCTCTGCGGATCCGGTGCTGCAGATTGCCGCACACGAAGACATCATTCCGCTTGAGGAATTGTACGCAATCTGCGAATATGTCAGAGAAATCACTTTGGAGGATCCCTACATGATCGGACGGATCATCGCCAGACCATACATAGGCACTCCGGGACATTTTACCCGCACAAGCAATCGGCACGATTATGCTTTGGACCCATTCGGGCAAACGACATTGGATCACCTGAAGGACGCAGGCTACGATGTCATCGCAATCGGCAAAATCAATGACATCTACAATGGCCAAGGCATCACGGAATATGTACGCACAAAAAGCAACATGGACGGCGTCGACCAGTTGTTGACCGTCATGAGAAAAGATTTCCGGGGTTTAAGTTTCCTGAATTTGGTCGACTTTGACGCGTTGTTTGGACACCGCAGGGACGTAAAAGGTTACGCTGAGGCAATCGAAGCCTTTGATGCGCGTATTCCTGAAATATTGGCTGCTTTAGAGGATGATGATTTGCTGTTGATCACCGCAGACCACGGAAACGATCCAACGTTCCCGGGAACAGATCATACGCGCGAATATGTTCCATTATTGGCTTATTCGAAAAAAATGGCAGGCCGCGGCAAGTTGGATCAAGGCAAGTTTGCGGATATCGGCGCGACCGTATCCGATAATTTTCGGGTGGCTGCTACCCAAAACGGCCGCAGCTTTTTGGATGAATTGGACTAGTGAGGTGTGGGAATATGACAAATGATCAAAACAATGTGCGGATAGCCGCCGAATTTTTGGAAGAAAAAGGCTTATTGGAACCTGAGTTCGGCCTGATCTTGGGTTCAGGTTTGGGTGAATTGGCTGATGAAATAACGGACGCGATTGCGATTCCGTATGAGGAAATCCCTTATTTCCCTGTATCGACGGTTGAAGGACATAAAGGCCAACTGGTATACGGGAACCTGAGCGGGAAGAAAGTCATCGCCATGCAAGGGCGCTTTCATTTCTATGAGGGCTACGGGCTCGAAGCGGTCACTTTTCCGATCAGGGTAATGAAGCATCTGGGCGTCCATTCCTTGGCGCTGACAAATGCAGCGGGAGGCATCAGTTATGCCTTCACACCCGGGGATCTGATGCTGATCACGGACCACATCAATCTGACTGGCCAGAATCCCTTGATCGGTCCGAATGATCCTGAGCAAGGCCCGCGTTTTACGGATATGAGCCAAGCCTACGATGCCGAATATCAAGAGAAAATAAAACAGGTCGCTTCGGAGATGGGATTGGATATGAAGGAAGGCGTTTATCTCGGACTGACAGGTCCGACTTATGAAACGCCAGCGGAAATCCGGATGTGCCGGGTGCTCGGAGCAGACGCTGTCGGCATGTCAACTGTACCGGAAGCCATTGTGGCGCGACATGCAGGTTTGCGCATTTTCGGCATTTCCTGTATAACTAATTTAGCTTCAGGCATGCAGGCAACCCTGAATCATGAAGAAGTCGTCGAAACGACTACCCGGGTCAAAGAAACATTCAAAGCCTTATTGAAGAATGCATTGATTGCTCTGTAACAGACGGGTAAATACAAAGTGAGAAGGAGATCGAAGTGTTCATTTCTTATAATCAATCATGTGAAAAAATAGCTATGGGTCTGCTTTCCTATGTGACAGATCTGAAAAATGTAGCGAGGCTGAAGCCGGAAATGGATAGCTACATTGAAAATGTCGATAGGAAACTATTCTTGTGGAAAGATGAAGAGACCGATAATATCGTTGCTCTGATAGGTGTGGAAATAAGTGAAGTGATGGTGCTGGTTCGTCATATCGCTGTCTCGCCTTCTTTTCGCAAGGAAGGCATTGTCCATCGGTTGCTGGATGGCTTGCAGCAACACTATCCCACAAGCACAATCAACGGGACTCTGGAAACCGCGCCGTTCATCGCCAAATGGAATCAGAAGCAACTGAACCGAAACGACGAGGAAACGAGTGGATCATTGTGAGCGAACAAAATGAACTCACCCTCATATTGCCGGATTTTGAGGGCCCATTGGATCTCCTCCTGCACTTGATCAAAGAGCTGAAAGTCGATATTTTCGATATTCCGATTGCAGAAGTGACTTTTCAATATCTGCGTTACTTGGACACGATGCAGGAGATGAAATTGGATATTGCCGGCGATTATCTGCTGATGGCTGCGACGCTGTTGGAAATAAAAAGCCGCATGTTGCTTCCAAAAAAAGAAGTGACTTTCGAAGAGGAATTTTATGAAGAGGGCGAGGATCCAAGGGAAAGCCTGATCCAACAATTAGTGGAATACAAGCAATTCCAGGAAGCCGCCAAAGCGCTTAAAACGATGGAACAGGAACGCGGCTTGTATTTCACGAAGCCGGCAACGGACCTGGAGGAGCTCCAACAAGCGATCCCTCTTGCCCCAGGCGAAGTTTCTGCGGCGGATCTGATTGCCGCGCTTCAGAAAATGTATCAGAAACTGCAGAAGAAGAAGCCGCTTCAGGCCAGAATGGAACAGGAACAATACACGGTGGATCAGACGATGACTTGGATCATGGAAAAACTGGACAACCTGCCGGATGATTCTGACCCGAGGCTTCCTTTTACGGCTTTCTTTGAAATACAGACCAAATCGCAGATCGTGAATACATTTTTGGCGATGCTCGAATTGGTCAAAGAAAGAAAAATCAATTTTTCGCAGGAAAGCACCTACGGAGACATTTATATACTACGCAATATGGGAGTTTTAGCAAATGAATAAAAAAGGGGCACTGGAGAGTCTGCTGTTTGTGGCAGGGGATGATGGCTTGAGTATGGATGAAATCACCTCTTTATTGGAGACCACCCCATTGGAAGCGCAAAATCTGTTGACCGAAATGCGGGCGAGTCATAACGACAACATCCACTCCGGTTTGACGCTTATCGAAACCCGCAAGAGGTACCAACTCGCCACAAAAAGGGAATATGCAGAACTCATCAAAATGTACGCTGTTTCGCCATTCGCGACCCACTTATCACAAGCTGCCCTGGAGACGTTGGCGATCATCGCATACAAGCAACCACTGACGCGGATGGAAATCGATCAGATCCGCGGCGTTCAGTCAGCGGGCTTGGTCCAAAGGCTGTTGCTGAGAGGGTTGATAAAGGAAATCGGACGTTCCGAAACGCCAGGAAGACCGATCATTTACGGCACAACCGATTATTTCATGAATTATTTCGGATTGACCACAATTGATGATCTGCCGAATGTGGACGAATTATTCCAGATGCAGGATAATGAATCCTTTGATCTTTTTGATTTTCCTGCGGATGAAGATACAGATAACCAACTTGCTTTTTTCAAGACAGATTCCGTCATACCGGAACAAGAATGACCGACAAAAACAAATAAGAATAATAGGTGAATAAATGGAAAGATTACAGAAAGTTATTGCTCATGCAGGAATAGCGTCACGACGGAAAGCTGAAGAACTGATCACTTCTGGTGCAGTCAGCGTAAACGGAAACAAAGTAACGGAATTAGGGGTGAAAGTTTCAAAAAATGACAGAGTCGAAGTGAACGGCTTGCCGATCTATCGTGAACAGCCGGTCTACTTCTTGTTCTACAAACCAAAGAACACCCTCTCATCCGTGAAAGATGATAAAGACCGGACTGTCGTCACTGATTTCTTCAACGTAAAAGAGCGGATCTATCCGATCGGCAGATTGGACTATGATACGACCGGACTGCTTCTTTTGACCAATGACGGTGAGTTTGCGAACCTGTTGACCCATCCGAAATACCATATCGACAAAACTTATGTCGCTAAGGTCGGTTGCATCCCTACGCGTTCCGATCTGAACAAATTGGAGAACGGAATCGTGATCGACGGCAAAAAAACATCGAAAGCGAGAGCTAAGTTGATTTCTGCCAATTCCCAAAAAAATACAGCAATCATTGAATTGACCATCCACGAAGGCTGGAACCATCAAGTCAAAAAAATGTTCGAAAAAATTGGTTGTCCCGTCGAAAAACTGAAAAGGGAATCATTTGGATTCCTTACGCTCGGTGATCTGAAACCGGGGCAACACCGAGAGCTGAAGGCGTTTGAAATAGAGAAGCTGAAGAATATGGCTCTTGCGAACGAAAAGGCATCAAAAAGGTAGTATTTTCTTATCGAATCAGAGAGGATGATCACGATGACAAATTCCAGCGGGAAAATATTGATTGTGGATGACGAAGAACGCATCCGAAGACTGCTGAAACTCTATCTGGAAAAGGATGGCTACGAAACAGCCGAAGCAGAGGATGGGACAACAGCGGTAGAGATGATCCTGAACAACCATTACGATTTGGTGTTGTTGGATATCATGCTTCCTGGCATGACCGGCATTGAAGTTGCCAAAATTGTCCGCAAGGAAAAAGAAATACCGATCATGATGATCACTGCCCGCGGCGAAGAGAACAATCGCGTAGAAGGATTCCTGTCCGGAGCGGACGACTACATCGTGAAGCCGTTCAGTCCTAGGGAAGTCATGTTGCGGGTCGCAGCCATCCTGAAGCGGACGAAACCTTCAGAATCGGAATCGAGCACAATCGAATATCCGATGCTGAAGATTTTTCCGGATGCCCGAAAAGTGCTGGTTGATGAGGTGGCCATCAATTTGACGCCCAAAGAATTTGAATTGCTGCTTTATCTTTCAAAGTCCCCAGAAAAAATTTTTACGAGGGAAGTTCTTTTGAAAGAAGTTTGGAAATACGAATTTTTTGGCGATTTGCGCACAGTCGACACGCACGTCAAGCGGTTGCGTGAAAAACTGTTGAAGCAATCGAAACCTGTTTCAAAAATGATAGTGACCGTTTGGGGGATGGGCTATAAATTTTCCCCGAATGATGACCAAGCAGCAGACGATAAACAATGAGAAGGACGAGCATATTCCTCAAATCATGGGTCCTATTGACTTTTTTGACTGTAGCCATCATGACTTTGATGTATATCGGCCACGCAATCATCAGTGTGAACTCGATCGAAGATACGTATAACAAACTGCTGCAGGAGAAAATCACCGCGTACAAGGATACGATTATGTCCGACCCTGAAGCTTATCTCAAGCAAGCAGAGACTGCGCAATCGCTGGACCCGGAATTGTCCTATTACATCAAAATGGGGGATCAGAGCCGCTTTACCGTGCAAAATCCGGAACTGCAAGGGCAGTCCGAACTGCTTCTGGAGAATATTTTGGCGAATGATCAAATTCTCGATGCGATCGACAGTAACGTGGACGATTTCAGCAGGATCACCGTAGAGGACGAGGAAAATAATCCCTTGCTTTTGATGGTTTTTGTTCATACTTTTGAATTGCAGGGACAAACCGGAATGCTCGTCATCGGTTACGAGTTGGATGAATTTCAGGCTTATGAACTGAACGCAAAAAGCATCACTTTGCTGTTGCTGACCGTCTATCTGATGGGGACGATCATCTATTACCAGTATCTGATCAGGAATGTTGCTGAACCGTTGGGAATCATGACGGACATCGCCTTCAAATACTCACGGAATGATTTTTCCAAGAGGATCACGTTCGAAGCCTATGACGAGATATCCGGATTGGGTACCGCCATGAACAAGCTGGGAAAGACCCTCCAAGCCACGACGTTGATGAACAGAGAGGAACGCGAACTGTTGAATCATCTGTTTGATTCTTTGCCGGCTGGAATCCTTTATTTTGACCAAAACTTTCACTTGAAATTAGTGAACGGACCCGGGCAAGAGTTTTTGGATTTTTGGCGAAGGGTGGATCCGGATGCCGAGGCTAAAGCGATACCGCATCAGTTCAAGGAAATGGTCCAGCACGCTTTCAACACAACTGCCGGTTCGGAAGCGGATTTCAGTTGGTCCCAACGGCATTATAACGTAAAAGTGACGCCCGTCCTCCAAACAGATCTGCAAAAAACCGCCGGCGTCCTGATTGTGCTGCAGGACGTAACGAATGAACGGCAGTTGGATATCATCCGCGGTGATTTCATCACGAATGTGTCCCATGACTTGCGGACGCCGTTGCAGATGATTAAAGGGTACAGCGAAGCCATCATCGATAACATCGCTGAAAGCAATGACGAGAAAATCGAAATGGCCCAAATCATTTTGGACGAAACGACCGAGATGAACAAGATGGTGAACAACCTTCTGGATCTGTCGCGCATGCAAGCGGGTTATGTTGATCTGAACCGGCAGAATGTCGATCTCGCCACTTTCTTCGACCATTTGTCAGGCAGGTTCGAAAACAGTTTCAAAGAAGCGGCGATCCAATTCACTTATGAACTGGCGGATGGCATCAAAACCTATCCGTTCGACGAAGAGAAAATGAATCAGGTATTTTACAATCTGATCGACAATGCGGTACGTTACTCGGCCGAAATCGGCACGCGCAGGCAAAAATTCATCCACATCACCGTCCGTTTGGATGATATGTTGGATAAAGTTGTCTTTGAAATCAGCGATAACGGGATCGGTATCCAAGCGGAAAGTTTGCCGTTCATTTTCGAACGTTTCTACAAAAACGACAAATCGCGGACATACTCGAAACAAAAAGGAACCGGCATCGGGCTCTCGATCGTGAAGACAATCGTGGAAGCGCACGACGGGGAAATAGAAGCCCACAGCGAACCGGGTGTGGGGACGACTTTCTTGGTCCGTTTCCCATTCCAGGCGGGTTGAGTAAAACGACGGGAAGATAGTCTTGAAATTATTATCTCGGAATCGTGATAATTTTCTTGACAAGCGCGGGTGTATTGATTATAGTGTGTATATAAAAAAATATAAATAAGATTCGTCTTCAGGGCAGGGTGAAATTCCCGACCGGTGGTGAAAGTCCACGACCTCGCAATGGTTCATTGCGGGCTGAACTGGTGTAATTCCAGTACCGACAGTACAGTCTGGATGGAAGAAGATGGGGTTTCTTTGGATTGCAATTTCAAAGGCTCTATTTTTATGTGTCCATTAGCGGATGATAAGAATAGGGTCTTTTTGGATTTGGAGAAACCCATCTCTGAGACAGTCAACAGGGAGGATTCATTAACATGCAACAAAACAAAACAAAAAGATTGGTCGGCATTTCACTATTCGGGGCATTGGCGTTTGTGCTGATGTTCATCGCTTTCCCGGTAATTCCAGCATTTTCGTATCTGAAGATCGACTTCAGCGACTTACCGATTCTGCTTTCATTTTTCCTGTACGGCCCGGCCGGCGGGATCACCTCCGCTGTCATCCGATCCGTTCTGCACTATGTCCAAACAGGCGGAGACATGGGGTATCCAATCGGGGACTTCGCGAGTCTGTTGGCGACGCTCTCTTACACATTGCCTGTCTATTATCTGTTGAAAAAAGCAAAAACAAAAACAGCTGTCATCCTTGCGCTGTTGACGGGTACATTGGTGTTGACGGTTGTCTTATCGGTAGCCAATTGGTTCATCATCACACCGTTATATATGCACCTGTTGAATTTTGAAATGGGTCCTATCAAAGAATTGGTGTTGGCTGGCATCGTGCCTTTCAATATCATCAAAGGACTTGTCGTCAGTGCGGTCATTCTCTTGGTGATGCCGAAGCTGAAACCTTGGTTGGCGCATAACAAAGTTCCATTTGCTCAGCAATAATTTTCGATTCACGATTGGATCCTTTAAAAAATAAGAGGCTGTACCCGAATCAATGATGATTCCGGGTGCAGCCTCTTTTGGATTGTCCCTGCAGCAAGGAGCATTCAGAACCTCTGTTCCGCTGGAGGGAACGGTCGATCGGAACGCAAGATAGCGCCGGTTGGACATTTACGGTAGGCATCCAGGAACGCCTCAAAGCGTCCGTCGGGTATCGGTACGTTGCCCGCATTCAAATCCATTTTGCTGAAAGCTATCCCTTCGGAAGTGTAGTCGAAGAGATCCGGTGAAATTATTTGGCAAAGTCCACAAGCGATGCAGTTATCTTGGTTTACTTTGGTATAATACATACAGTAACCCTCTTTACAAAAATTTGGTGGTGAGAATTATGAAAGGTTTGACATATATAGAGTATCTTTTTTTGGATTGCATTTCAACCGAGCGCCCCATCAAGGAAGCGACTCTTTTTTATAACCTGATCGGCAAACGGACCGTGTCCACCATGCTCCAGTGCCGCCAATATGATCTGGAAGCCTATTTCACTGTCATGCCGGGCATGAAACCGACAGTGTTGAAAAAAGGACTCGAACGATTGGTTTCGGATGGCCTGGTCACCAGTAACGATGGCGAAGGCTATCTCCTTACTGAAGCAGGCAGTGAAAAAAAAGTTGTTTTCTTCAGCGACCATGCGCGTTTTTCTATGCAAAATCAAATGGAATATTCCCTCGTTCAGGGTGTTTTGCGTCGTCGAATGCTGTTTCTGATCCAAATCCTTTCCGAAATGCTGCATAACAATAAACACTACTACCCCATTGAGCGGGAAGCGAAAGAACAGATTTGGATGAAGCGCTTGTTGGCACAGCATTCCGGAGATAAGGCGTCTTTTGCGAAAAGCTGTGGCGAGGAATGGCGTACCTACCTGTCGCGTTTGCCCGAAAGGGATGCCGGGCTCTTTGCGCTTCAATTTGAAGGCAATGACCACCTTAGGAAAACAACCGGTCAAATGGCTGGATTGTTCTCGTTGGAGGAAGCCGAAGTGAAAATACTGCTGCACCAAAATTGGCTGAAATTGTACCGTGGATTGGAAAAGGAACCGGAAAAGTTTCCTGTCCTTTCCTCGGTGATGCTGATGACGGTGAATGAAAATGGCTTGGCTTCCGCCAGTGCGGAAACGACCATGCGTTATTTCATGAACGGGCATAGTATGAATGAAATCATTTCGATGCGGGGATTAAAACAGAGCACAATCCAAGATCACTTTGCTGAAATTGCCCTGATCTATCGGGAATTCCCGACGCAACAATTTTTGGACAAGGAGAAAATGCAGTATCTGCAGCAGCTTATGGAACACAAAGTTCGTGTCGATTTCCGGGAAATCCAAAAAGTATTTCCCGGAATCAACTTTTTCGAGTCCAGGTTGATACAAATAAGAAGTGAGGTTGCGGCTAAATATGGATGAAGCACAATTGAAATCAGAACTTCAGAAATACTTCGGCTACTCGGCATTCAAAGACGGCCAATTGGAGCCCATCCGATCCGTTTTGGCGGGCAAACATACGCTGGCCACTTTACCGACGGGAACAGGGAAATCGTT